>ERZ772928.1197-NODE-1197-length-11328-cov-13.113900_pt1 | contig 11328 bp, 3 predicted proteins | sample MGYA00511686_ERZ772928 | MGnify/ENA primary metagenome ERZ772928 (study PRJEB29015, sample SAMEA2738063) | human oral metagenome | biome: human oral; feature: human-associated habitat; material: saliva | place: China | collected 2219 ... | reverse complement strand
ACCGACTGGATGGAACAGGAAAAGGAACGCGGCATCACGATTACGTCCGCCGCCGTTACCTCTTTCTGGAACGGTAACCAGATCAACATCATTGACACCCCCGGTCACGTTGACTTCACCGTTGAGGTTGAGCGCTCGCTGCGCGTCCTCGACGGCGCTGTCGCCGTGTTCGACGGCAAGGAGGGCGTTGAGCCCCAGTCCGAGACCGTGTGGCGTCAGGCCGACAAGTACGACGTCCCGCGTATCTGCTTCATCAACAAGATGGACAAGATGGGCGCCGACTTCTACTTCTCGGTTGGTACCATCCGCGACCGCCTGCACGCGACCCCGATCGTCATGCAGCTCCCGATGGGCGCCGAGAACGACTTCGTCGGCAACATCGACCTGCTGACCATGGAGGCCCTGACCTACCCGGCCAAGGACGACAAGGGCAACGACACGCTCGGCTCCATCGTCGAGCGCGGCCCGATCCCCGCCGAGTACCAGGAAAAGGCTGAAGAGTACCGCGAGGCGCTCGTTGAGGCCGCCGCCGAGGGCTCCGACGAGCTGACCGAGGCCTACCTGGAGAACGGCGAGCTCACGCTCGAGCAGATCAAGGAAGGCATCCGCCTCCTGACCATCTCCTCGCGCGCGTTCCCCGTCTACTGCGGTACCGCTCTGCGCAACATGGGCGTGCAGCCCGTCCTCGACGCCGTCGTGGACTTCCTGCCCTCCCCGCTCGACATCGGCGACGTTCGCGGCTTCCTCCCCGGCTCTGAGACCGAGGAAGAGACCGAGACCCGTAAGCCCGACGAGAACGAGCCCTTCTCCGCTCTGGCGTTCAAGATCGCCGCTCACCCCTTCTACGGCAAGCTCACCTTCATCCGCGTGTACTCCGGTAAGGTCGAGTCCGGCGCCCAGGTCCTTAACTCGACCAAGGGCAAGAAGGAGCGCATCGGCAAGATCTTCCAGATGCACTCGAACAAGGAGAACCCCGTCGACGTGGCGCACGCTGGCCACATCTACGCGGTGATCGGCCTCAAGGACACCACGACCGGCGACACGCTGTCCGCGATCGATAAGCCGATCGTCCTCGAGTCGATGACGTTCCCCGCCCCCGTTATCCAGGTCGCCGTCGAGCCCAAGTCGAAGGCCGACCAGGAGAAGATGGGCGTCGCCATCCAGAAGCTGGCGGAAGAGGACCCGACGTTCACCGTCGAGCTCGACGCCGAGACCGGCCAGACCATCATCGGTGGTATGGGTGAGCTCCACCTCGACATCATCGTCGACCGTATGCGTCGCGAGTTCAAGGTCGAGGCCAACGTGGGTAACCCGATGGTTGCCTACCGTGAGACCATCCGCAAGACGGTCGAGAAGTACGAATACACGCACAAGAAGCAGACCGGTGGTTCCGGTCAGTTCGCGCGTGTCATCATCGCCCTGGAGCCCCTCCCGGCCGACTCCGAGGAAGAGTACATGTTCGAGGACAAGGTCACCGGTGGCCGCGTTCCTCGCGAGTACATCCCGTCGGTCGACGCGGGCATCAAGGACGCCATGCAGTCCGGCGTTCTCGCCGGCTACCCGATGGTCGACATCAAGGCCACGCTGCTCGACGGCGCCTACCACGAGGTTGACTCCTCCGAAATGGCGTTCAAGGTCGCTGGCTCGATGGCGCTGAAGGAAGCTGCTAAGAAGGCTAACCCCGTCCTCCTCGAGCCGATCATGGCCGTTGAGGTTCGTACTCCCGAGGAGTACATGGGCGATGTCATCGGCGACCTCAACTCTCGTCGTGGCCAGATCTCGTCGATGGACGAGCAGCACGGCGTCCGCGTCGTCAAGGCTCAGGTTCCGCTGTCCGAGATGTTCGGATACGTGGGCGACCTGCGCTCCAAGACGCAGGGCCGCGCTGTCTACTCCATGGAGTTCGACAGCTACGCCGAGGTTCCGCGCGCCGTCGCGGACGAGATCGTCGGCAAGTCTCGGGGCAACTGAGTCCCACCGGGGGCTCGTGGGGCAGGGTGACCTGCCCTGCGAGCCGCCTCACACACAAGTAAACCCAGTAGGTCTCAAGCCCCAGGGGTGTTAAAGTGGCACCTAGCCGTAGGCTGAGAATATCTACCCGAGTCCAGGAGGACACAAGTGGCGAAGGCCAAGTTTGAGCGCACCAAGCCGCACGTCAACATCGGCACGATTGGTCACGTTGACCACGGCAAGACGACGCTGACGGCAGCTATCACCAAGGTGCTGCACGACAAGTACCCCGAACTCAACGAGTTCACCCCCTTCGATCAGGTCGACAACGCTCCCGAGGAGCGCGATCGTGGTATCACGATCAACGTCTCCCACGTCGAGTACCAGACCGAGGCGCGTCACTACGCGCACGTTGACGCCCCCGGCCACGCCGACTACGTCAAGAACATGATCACCGGCGCGGCCCAGATGGACGGCGCGATCCTCGTGGTCGCCGCCACCGACGGCCCCATGGCCCAGACCCGCGAGCACGTTCTGCTCGCCCGTCAGGTCGGCGTCCCCACCATCCTCATCGCCCTCAACAAGGCCGACATGGTCGACGACGAGGAGATGCTGGAGCTGGTTGAGGAAGAGTGCCGCGACCTGCTCGAGTCCCAGGACTTCGACCGCGACGCCCCGATCATCCAGGTGTCCGCTCTGAAGGCCCTCGAGGGCGACCCGGAGTGGGTTGCCAAGGTCGAGGAGCTCATGGACGCGGTGGATTCCTACATCCCCACCCCCGAGCGCGACATGGACAAGCCCTTCCTCATGCCGATCGAGGACGTCTTCACGATCACCGGTCGTGGCACGGTCGTCACCGGTCGTGTTGAGCGTGGCAAGCTGCCCATCAACTCCGAGGTCGAGATCCTCGGTATCCGTGAGCCCCAGAAGACCACGGTTACCGGCATCGAGATGTTCCACAAGTCGATGGACGAGGCCTGGGCTGGCGAGAACTGTGGTCTGCTGCTCCGTGGCACCAAGCGCGACGAGGTCGAGCGTGGCCAGGTTGTGGCCGTTCCCGGCTCCATCACGCCTCACACGGACTTCGAGGGCCAGGTCTACATCCTCAAGAAGGAAGAGGGCGGCCGTCACAACCCGTTCTTCTCGAACTACCGTCCGCAGTTCTACTTCCGTACCACGGACGTGACCGGCGTCATCACCCTCCCCGAGGGCACCGACATGGTCATGCCTGGCGACACCACCGAGATCTCCGTTGAGCTGATCCAGCCCATCGCTATGGAGCCCGGCCTCGGCTTCGCCATCCGTGAGGGTGGCCGCACCGTTGGTTCCGGTCGTGTCACCAAGATCCTGAAGTGACTTTGTTGATCGCCTAGCGATCGCTGAATCTTCAGCAGAGCAGGTCCGCTCGTTTGAGCGGGCCTGCTCTTTTTCATTGCAATTGCCGAGGCTGCGGCTGGTTTCCTTGTGTGGTAGTCGTTCAGGCGAGGCGGAGTGGGCGCGACCTGAGAGGGTCGCCATCCCCGAAAGAGGTGGCGGTCCTCTTCGTTCTTCTGGGTACGCATATCGTGGATCGTTGTGTGCGGGGCGCATGGTCTCAAGTCCAGGAGACTCGCCGCTTGAGTCGAGCTTGCTAATTATGTGATACTTTCTGAGTGAATCTTTTCAGTGTTGCACGGCGGGGTTTCGCGCCATCGGTCTTGGCTCTACTTCTATCTCTGAGTTTGCTCCTGTCGGGTGCGCTTTCGACTGCCGCAGTCGCCGCAGGCGGACTCAAACTCGACCTATTCTTGGGAACTTACGATGGGCTCAAGGCCTATGCGAGCGGTGACCAGAATCCAACGCAGAAGTTGAACTACTGGTCTGGTGAGTCAGTCCCGGCGGTCGCCCAGATCGCGGCATCGGGAGACGACTCTGCCACCGGGCAAGACGTCGCACTCACCCTCACGGTTCCCAAGGTGCGCGACGCGGAGGGCGAGCTACTGATTTCGACCCCGGCGTTCGTGGATTCCGAGCTTGCTGTGCAGGCCGGGGGCGGCACGGCCCGCTCGGAAACGGAGGATGCGTGGATCCTGACGTACACGTTCCCGAGCATGAAGGGCGGTCAGTTCAGCCAGTTGCCCTTCAATTTCTCCTTCCTTGATGGCATCACGCCGAATGGGACAACTGTAACGCCGACGATCGAGCTGAAGGTCGGCGAGGTCACGACAGATACGAAGTCGATCACGTTTACCGCGAAGTCGGCTGACGCCAATCAGGTCCGCCAGATCTTCCTCAGCATGGGGGAATACCTTCGGGACAACGGGGTGGATGTCCTTGATGAGAACAATCAGAAGATTGGGGTCACCAGGTTTTACAGTGACACCCAGACCGACCACACGCCAGCGGCGGGTCTCATCACGTACTACGGCGTGTGCACGCACTCATCAAAGGCCGCGTCAACGCCCGCAAATCAAGGCAATTACCAGTACCATACGATGACGTACGATGTCACCCTCCCCGAGGGGGCTGACACCGTTAAATCGCTAGCTGTGGGAGCGACGCTTAATGGCGAGTGGGCGTGGGTGGATGACACGCATCGGGTCATACGCCTCATTCGCAAGTACGAGCATAACTGGATGGTGTGCGAGAAGAATAATGATTCTTACGGCTACGAGCTGATCTATAAGAACGCGCCCACCGTCGACACTGATGGCAGTGCTCATCGTTACACGCCTATCGTTCATGCCACGGCCGACATGGGACTGGCGACGGAGCAGGACGCCGGTACCGCGCAGCTGAGCCACATCTTCGTCGAACAGGTCGTCCCCTTCAACGGGACATCCCGCGTTGTTCAAGGTAAGGCGCTTTTTGGGCATAGCTACGAGAACTGGCACTACGACAATGCCTCAGACGGCCATCTGACGATTGATGGCGACACTATCGAATACACTTGGGCCGGCAGGTTGCTAACGCGGATGTCCAAGGTGACGGGTGTCGCGCCCGGAGTCATGGCCTCCGATGAGTATCCTCAGGATCTCCCGGGCTTTCGCTGGGCATTGGAAGTCAGCCAAGACAATAATGGTTCCAGCTACACGGATAAGACCGGAGGAACGCACCACTTCGTCCACGAGGTCGTTGACACGGACCTCGACCCGCGTCTGTATTACCAGCAGTTCGATTTCTTTAGCACGCGTCAAGGGGCTGTGTACGTCTTGTCTAGCGGGGAATCCGCGCTGACCGTGGATGAAATCAAAGCCCGGATCAATGCCACCGGAAACCACCTCTACGGCGTCAAACGGGACGGCACCGAGGTGGAGATCGCAAAGGACCTCGACTACGGCGACCGCGTCGCGATCAATGACACCGCACGCGAGTACACCAAGCTACGATTGGTCTTCGATACCCCGCTCGAACTGGACAACTATCGCGCCTTTTTCTACGTCAGGGCGTTCCCAACGGATGCGGAGCTGGCGAAGTGGAACAGCGGCTACTACACCGAGAAGCAACTGTACGCGAATGACATGTCGTCGACCGTCACACAGGGGAGCGCCGACGGTCAGGTCGTGCAGTCCCTGAAAGACGGCGCCGAAATGTGGGACAGTCAGAAGTCGAACAACAACGCCGTCGTGTGGCCGCTCACGCCCAAAGTCACCACTAGGCTTAGCAGGCCTGCGCGTGCGGACGTCAATCCGCCCAGCAACGGGAACCCCGATTGGTGGAGCGGCCCGTGGTGGACGACGGATGATGGAGAGGCGACGTATTCGCGCTGCACGGGCGTGGCAGCCGACAATCTCACCCCGAAGACATGCTCCCGACTGGAAACTCTCGCGATTTCCAGTTATCCGAGGTCAGACTGGGGAAGCGTGACGCGCACTCTGAAGAATGTTCGCCAAGTCCTTCTCCTTCCCCCCGGAGTCAACTACGTCCGCACTGACAAAACCGAGATCGCGAGCGATCTGGACGCGACCGCGCGAACACCGAAGATCGTGAAGGATTACAAGGGCACGGGTCGGACGGCGCTCATCTACTCCTACGGCGACATCGACTACACGCAGCCCAAGTACGGGCTCTCGGACAGCGTGGCGACCTTCGTCACCGTCGATATGACCCTCTATGCGAACTTTGGTGTCAACACCTTCGACGCATACACGGTGTGGGATGGACCAGAGTCCGTTCAACCGACGGCCGACACGGCTCTCATCGATTCCCTTGATTTCGATGACGACGGTGCGACCGATGACAAGGTATCGCACACGACGATCGGAGTACGGCTCATCGCGCCCTCGGAGATCATCAGCAAGATCGAGACCTCTCTCAACGGAGAATCGGACTGGACGCTGTCGGCGCCGGCACAGGATCTGGGTTCGCCCGTTTACTACCGGCTGAGCGTCATGAACAACTCGTTGACGCCAACTTCGACGGTGAGCTTGCTCTCCGTCCTGCCCAGTACGACAGACCACAAGATCGTTTCCGATAGGGACGGCACATATGCTCACCGCGACTGGGAGTCGACGGCGACCGACGGCGAGACGGCGCTGAGCGGACATTCCTCCGCGTTCCGCACGCCGCTGACGGGTCCTGCCTCTAAGGTCCTCGTCGAAAGCGAGACGGGCACGAAAGACGCTTCCGACCGGGTGACTGTTCTGTATTCGGTGACAGAGCAGGGGACTGACCTTGCTTCGGTCGTCAATGCTCAGTGGTACACCGCTGAGGAGATCCCCGAGCACGGAGGATGGACTGCGGTGACCGCGGTGAAGGCGGACCTGAAGCCGGGGGAGGTGCTCGACTCCAAGGAGACGCTGCGGGTCATCCTGCCGGCGCGGATTCCGGTCCAACCTGCGACCACGCTCAACTCGAACTTCAAGGACGGAAAGTTGGCTGTGGCCTCCGTCGCCCTCGCGGGTTCAGGCGCATCATATGTGGAGGCGAACGACGTCACTGTCTCGACGGATCGCTACAGTGCGCGCGGTGCCGTGTTCCGTGACCTCAACGCGAACGGCGTGAAGGACGCCGGCGAGCGCTTCCTTCCGAACCTGTCCTGGACGATGGTGAAGAACGACGGCTCCAAAGCGTATAACCCCGGGTACGAAGACTCGGAAGCATCGGGTACCACGGTCGACACCAAGGCACCGGTTGCCATCGTCGGATCGCACACCTCCACAGACCCGACCCTGCAACTCGCCGATCCAGAACTGTCTTCATCGCCGGTGTACCCGCGTGGCACCTATGCCCTCGCGTTCACCAAGCCCGACGCGATGAGCTGGTCGCCGAAGCCGACCTCACCGGGTGACGCAACGGTCGTCAACTCGGCGGACGAGAACGGACGCACGGACCTCTTCGATCTCAACCCCGTGACCCGCACGGCAACGAGATACGCCGGAGTTGTTGGCACGCGTGATCTTGAGATCACGAAGACAGCAAAAGACACAGGAGAGGCCCAAGAGGGCGTCGCCTTCACTCTGACATTCAAAGGCTGGTTGGATTCAGAGGCGCCGACGCAGACCGTTAACCCGGCTCAGACACAGTGGGCGGGAACAACCGACGCGAACGGCGCGCTCACATTCGCAAACCTGCCGTACGGCACGTACACCCTCCACGAAGGCGAACCGCTCACGGGCTATGCGCGGGTGGCGGATCAGACCGTCACTATTGACGCAACGGGAGCCACCACTACCGGAGGCGTTGTTTCTCCCATTGCGCTTGCTGTTGCCGATCCTCGCGCCGAAGGGACGGTGACGGTGACGAAGACCGACGACTACCAGCAGCCACTCGCAGGAGTCACTTTCGGCCTCTTCCCCGTTGACGCGAACGGTGCTACCGCATCGACTCCGGCATTCACTGCAACAACTGGTGACGATGGTCGAGCCCAGTTCACCAATGTTCCGTGGGCGAAATACGTCCTTCGGGAGCTTTCCGGAAAGGACGGATACGTCAAGGCCGAAGGCGATCTCAAGACGTTCGAGCTTGGAGGCCCCAGCTTTGACGCCGGTACGGTCGTCAACGAACGGATCGACGGTACGGTGTCGGTAAAGAAGGTCGACGAAACTGGTGCTGCTCTCGCAGGGGCGACCTTCGGTCTGTTCCCGGTTGATGCGTCCGGCGTCGCTGCGTCGGTGCCGGTCATGAGTGTCACAAGCGGATCCGATGGGATCGCGACGTTCACGAACGTCCACTGGGGCGTATATCAGGTCAAGGAGACGTCCGCGCCGGAAGGCTACACGCTGTCTGATACGGCGCTGACCGTGACGGTTGACGCCCAACACCTGACGGTCGCAGCGGGTACCGTCACCGACCGACCGATCACAGGCACGGTCATCCTGACCAAGACCTCAGACGACGGCACGCCACTTGCAGGCGTCGAGTTCGCCCTCTACCCGGTGACCAAGGGACCCGACGGTTCAACGACGGTCGCAGACGTTCCCGCGATGCGTGCCCTGTCCGACGCCAACGGCCGTGTCTCCTTTGATTCCGTGCGCTACGGAATGTACGAACTACGTGAGACAAAGGGCCTGCCCGGGTACCGAACGATGGAAAAGCCTCTTGGCGTCGTCGTCACCGCAGATGGAGCGACGATTGACCTCGGCCAGGTTGTCAACACCGCCGAGCGTGGTGCGATCCGCCTCCTCAAGACCGATGCGAAGACTGGCGATCCGCTTGCGGGTGCGACCTTCGCGATCTATCGAGTCGAAGAGGACGGAACCGTGGCCGAAGAACCGAGCGATACGCAGGTCAGCAGTGCAGACGGGCAAGTCGTTGACGCGGGGCGCGTGAACAACGAACGTATTCGCGCTGACATCATCGCCCATAAGGTCGATTCTCAAACGCACGCGGGTCTCGCCGGAGCAACATTTGCTCTTGAACGTGAAGGTCAGCAGATCGCGACGGCGACCTCCGACGCCGACGGACTCGTTACCTTCAAAGACGTCGAATACGGAACCTACACGATTCGCGAGGAGCGAGCGCCTCGCGGATACGCACTCTCTGAAACCCGACTCACGGCTGTGGTCTCGCAAAACGGCGTGTTTGTCGATGCGGGGACGATTGAGAATCAGTTCGTCGTCGACCAGTCTGCCTTGGCACGAAGCGGAATGGACGCCGAAGTTGTAAGATTCGCAGGTCTTGTGGGCGCGATCGGAATCGGTATTCTGCTCGGTGTCAGACGCAGGCGAGTTTCGTAATCACCGCTCGGAGGGCATGCGGAGTACCCAGCAAGGCTGCGCGTGCCCTCCGACACAGTCATCAATACAGTGCGGGAAGCCCTTGGGCGTGCTTTCGCCGTGTGGCGCAATCCGCCAGCGATAGACCGCAGGACCATCAACTAGGAGACATCATGAACATCACAAAACCCGCCTGGCGGCGGCGAGTGGCGATGGCGTGCGTCGGTGCGCTTGCTGCGCTCGGCTGGACGACGGTAGGAGATGCCGCGCACGCTGCAACCGATCTGCCGGGCGCGCAGTTCGCATCGGTATCGGGTTCGGGCGCGTGCGCAGCAAACGAGCAGGCCCCGGCGACGTACACCGGCACGTTCGCCGCGAAGCTTCAAATGACCGAGCTGCTCAAGCCCTTCGAAACCCAGGTGAAGAGCGAGGCAGATGCCGGTCACTTCCCGTGGGACAAGGAGACGGTGTCGACGAGTGCCTCGTTCTACTACACCGTGACCTTCCCGCAGGGAACGACGGTTCAGGCCGCGAGCGCCTCGGAGTCCTCGTCGATGATCGCGTCGGTGACTGAATCTGCGGTGAGCTCCGACTCCCTTACCCACACATTCAAGATCAAGCTCAACGACGTAAATTGGAAGCAGATCTACGAGGCCTACCAGCAGGATACGTCCAACCCGTCGGCTCACACGGTCGACGTGACGATTCCCTACTCCATCGCCGCCAATTCGGCCGATGAAGCCAAAGCAATCGCCGCTAGGAATGTCACCGCCACTGGCTTCTTCTCATTCTACCCGTCCCGCAGCTTGGGAAAATGGGGCATCGGCCTGCAGACCTTCAACATGGGCGTGTTCAGCGCGCCGGTTGCTTCCGACATGAGCGCTTTCCCGTGCTTTACACCCGCCGCCCCGGTCGGGCCGACCACTGTGTCGCAGGCGGGGACGTTGCCTGGGGATTTGTTGGGTGCTGTTGATTCGGGTGCTGTTGATACTGAGCATGATGCTGTGGCGGTGGCTGCGGGTCAGTCGTCGCCTGTGTCGTTGACGGGTGCGTTGTACACGGATTCGATCAAGGATCAGATGGCGGATATTGAGAGGCAGTATTCGCAGACGGATCGTGATTTCCGGAATATTGCCTTGTCGAATGTGGATTTCGGTTTCGAGGCTGTGCTGACGTTGCCGGAGGGTATGGCGTACACGGATGCGTCGAAGTCTGCGACGCTGTCGGGGTCGGATGACTTCAAGGTGTCGAGTGTCGTGGTGTCGGGTCAGACGGCGACTGTGAAGGTCGGGCTGACTGATGCGGCGAAGGCGAAGGTGAGGACGTATGCGGATCTGAAGGGGATCGTTGATGCGGTGGCGTCTCCGTTGCAGGTGACGGTTGCTGGTGTGGTGTTCACGTCGGCGTCGTCGGCGGATACGGAGTACACCGTGAAGGGTTCGGTGTCGGGTTCGTTTGCTGCGTTGGCGTCGAAGTCGGCTGCGACGGGTGGTCGTGAGATTCAGTTCAACCTCACGTGGACTGGTGAGCAGAAGACTGGGCTTGAGGATGCGAAGACTCAGTCGGGTATCACGTACACCGTGAAGTACAAGGCCGCCCCGGTCGATCCGACCAAGCCGACTGAACCCACGAAGAACACGACGAAGACGCCTCCAACATCGCGAACGCTAGCTAAGACCGGCTTTAGCGGCGCACTCGTCGGCGGACTCGGGATGCTCCTCGCTGCAGCTGGCGCAGTTGCGGTTCGCCAGAAGCGCGACTGAGGCACTCTGCGTCTCTGTTGAACGCTCACGCGCGTGTGGGGCATCGACCTGAGTCGGTGCCCCACACGCACTTCACGCTCTCACATGCCCGTCTTGGACGACACGCCCGAGTGCGGGTGCACTCGTCACCCGGTGCCGCTCCCACTCGGCACGCGCGAGGCCACGGCCTCGGCAATGGGGCGAAATTGGCGTGTGGAGCAGGGAAGTGACCGATCTGACTTTGCGACACGCCCGAGTGCGGGGTACGGTAGTTTCTTGGTGACGGTCCGGGCTGTTATGCGCAGCTTGGGTCATTATCCACGCCAATCTGTCGGTGGTTTCACATGCGAGAATCCCCCTCCGGGTTTGTACTCGCGGGTGGAACTCTGACAGAATGGCACGGATGCCCCAGCGTCTCTGGGGTGGTCCATGCGTGCCATCACGCATGGATCGGGCAATATGCCCAAGATCTTTGGACAAGACGTCGGTCCAGCGCGAGC
>ERZ772928.1188-NODE-1188-length-11361-cov-6.052892_pt1 | contig 11361 bp, 8 predicted proteins | sample MGYA00511686_ERZ772928 | MGnify/ENA primary metagenome ERZ772928 (study PRJEB29015, sample SAMEA2738063) | human oral metagenome | biome: human oral; feature: human-associated habitat; material: saliva | place: China | collected 2219 ... | reverse complement strand
TGACCGCCGCCCGGTCGGCCATGCCGGCCACAACACCCAGGTCGTGGGTGATCATGATGACGCCGGCACCGGTCTCCTTCTGGGCGGTGCGCAGCACGTCGAGGATCTGGGCCTGGATGGTGACGTCGAGGGCGGTGGTGGGCTCGTCGGCGATGATGAGATCGGGGTCGTTGGCGATCGCGATGGCAATGACGGCCCGCTGGCGCATACCGCCGGAGAACTCGTGGGGGTAGGCCTTGGCACGCACCTGCGGGTTGGGGATGCCCACCAGGTCGAGCAGCTCGACGGCGCGCTTGTGGGCGTCCGCCTCGCTCATCTCGGGCTGGTGGATCCTCAGGGCCTCGACGATCTGGGCGCCCACCGTGTACACGGGGGTCAGGGCGCTGAGCGGGTCCTGGAAGACCATGGCGACCTGGGAGCCGCGGATGCGGGACATGTAGCCGTCGGGCCGCCCCAGCAGCTCAGTGCCGTGGAGGCGAACCGAGCCGGTGACCTCGGCGGACTCGTCGAGCAGGCCCATGACCGCCGTCGAGGTGACGGACTTGCCCGAACCGGACTCGCCGACCAGGGCCAGCACTTCACCGCGGGCGACGGACAGGTTGACTCCGCGCACAGCGTTGACGCGCCCGTCCTCGGAGGGGAAGGAGACCTTCAGGTCGGTGACCTCCAGCAGCGGGGCGGTGCTGGTGGGGTCCGGCAGCGCGTCGTCGCCTCTGCGGGCGTCGACGGCGGGCACGGTCGCGGCGCTCTTCGTGGCCTCGGCGGACGTGCGGGTGCTGCTCGTGGGGCTCATGCCTTGCCTCCTGACTTGGACGAGGGATCGATGGCATCGCGCAGGCCGTCACCCATGACGTTGACGCACAGGAGCATGAGGACGAGCACGGCGGCCGGGGCCAGGAAGATCCAGGGGTAGGTGGTCGCCGAGCGCTGCCCCTCGGCGATGAGGGTGCCCAGGGAGGTGTTGGGCGACTGGACCCCGAAACCGAAGTAGGACAGCGTCGTCTCGCTGATGACGGCGTAGGCCACGTTGATGGTGGCGTCCACGATGAGCAGGGAGGCGATGTTGGGCAGGATGTGCCGGGCGATGATGACGGGACTGGGCACGTTCATGAAGCGGGCGGCATTGACGTACTCCAGGTTCTTCACGCTCAGGGTCAGGGAGCGCACCACGCGGGCCGTGAGCATCCAGCCGAAGCCGGCCAGGAGGATGATGAACAGTGCGATGGAGCCCTTGGCGGCTCCGGCCCGCTGGGAGAGGATCGCGATGATGAGGAAGGAGGGCACCACCAGGAGCAGGTCGGTGGCCCACAGGGCGATCTTCTCCCACCAGCCGCCGAAGTAGGCGGCCGAGGATCCGATGACGGCGGCGATGCCCGTCTGGAGCAGGGCGACGAAGACGCCGATCATCATGGACTTGCGGGTGCCCTCCACGACCATCGCGTAGACGTCGCGGCCACCCTGGGTGGTGCCGAACCAGTGATCGGCACTGGGGGCCTGCAGGAAGGCGGAGGAGTCGACGTCGGTGAAGGTCCAGTGGGTCGCGGCGTCACCGAGGAGCGCGAAGAGCACCATGAGCAGGAAGCCGATCGCGCCGACGACGGCCCCCTTGTTGCGCCAGAAGCGCCGGGTGATGATCTGCCTGCGGGTCAGACGCCGGGAGTCCCTGGGGGTCTCCTTGGTGATGTCGCCCAGGTCCTCGGGGCTCAGCTGGGCCTCCCCGCCCTGCTCGACGGCGGCGTAGCCGCCCACCGTCATCTGCTTGCCGATGGAGGCCATCCCGTTGGGTTCAGCATTGCGCGCCATGGGTCAGCTCACCCTCACTCTCGGGTCGACGATCGCCACGAAGACATCGGACAGGAACGCACCGGTGAGGGTGCACAGCCCGGAGAAGGCGACGACGGCCGTCACTCCGTTGATGTCCATGCCGGAGATCGCGCTGATGGAGTACTCGCCCATGCCGTGCCAGCCGTAGACCCGCTCGGTGATGGCGGCGCCGGTGAACAGGGTGGCCAGGGCGAAGGCGAAGTAGGTGGCCATGGGGATGAGCGCGGTGCGCAGCGCGTGGCGGGTCAATGCCTTGCGCTTGATGAGGCCCTTGGCGCGGGCGGTGCGCACGTAGTCGGCGCCCAGGGTGTCGAGCATGAGGTTGCGCTGGAAGCGGGAGTAGGAGGCGATACCGCCCAGCGACATCGACAGGGTGGGAAGCAGCAGGTGCTGGAGGCGACCGAGGGCGCCCTCCCCCTCACCGGTGAACTCGAAGATCTGGAAGCCGGAGCTGCGGTTGATCTGGACGGCCAGGACCTGCAGGAGGATCGCGATGACCATGGCGGGGGTGGAGATGATAATCATGGAGATCAGGGAGGTCACGCGGTCGGAGAAGCGGTACTGGCGCGTGGCGGTCCAGGCCCCCAGGGCCACTCCCCCGACCATGCCGATGGCGGCACCCAGGAAGACCAGCCGCACCGAGACGAAGATCTTGGTGCCGATGAGGGTGTTGATGAGCTCACCCTTGGGGGTGCGCCCCCAGTCCCAGTGGAAGAGCACGTTGCGCAGCCAGGTGACGTAGCGGTCCCACACGGGCAGGTCGTGACTGATGTTGTACTTCACGAGGTTGGCGTGAATGGCGTCCCAGTTGAGGGAAGGATCCTGACGGTTCCACAGGGCCGAGGGATCCAGGGAGGCCGAGGCCAGTAGATAGGCCAACGATGTGGCGATGAACAGCAGGACCGCGTAGTTCGCGATCCGGCGCGCCAGGTACGGGAGCATGCGTTCTCCTCCTTCGGACAACCCACCGGTACGTGGAACACCGGCCCGTGGCACGAGCACCTGACAGCCGTGAAGGTGACACCGTGTACGAACAAATGAACGGGGTCACAATACCCGTTGAGTGAAACTCAATGGATACATTTCCAGCATTCAGGAAATGCCCGACTGGTCGATATTGGAGGGGAAATGAAACACGGCGGTGGATTGAAAGTCCACCGCCGCGTCATCAGATGTCCATCCTCAGCTCTCGGATTTCGGGGGAACCTCATCGCCATAGAGGTCGATGCCGGCTCCGGGGACGGCCCGGATGAGCTCGCGGGTGTAGTCCTGGCGCGGGTTGGCGAAGAGCTCGTCGGCCGCCCCGGACTCCACGATGCGCCCGTGCTCCATGACGACGACGTCGTCGGCGATCTGGCGCACGACGGCCAGGTCGTGGGTGATGAACAGGTAGGTCAGCTCCAGCTCGGCCTGCAGGTCGGACAGCAGGCGCAGGATCTGGGCCTGGACCAGCACGTCCAGGGCGGAGACCGCCTCGTCGAGGACGACGATCTGCGGCTTGAGGGCCAGGGCCCGGGCGATGGCGACGCGCTGGCGCTGACCGCCGGAGAGCTCGTGGGGGTAGCGGCGCATGACCGAGCGCGGCAGGGAGACCATGTCGAGCAGCTCGGCGACGCGCGCCTCGCGCTCCTTGGCGGTGCCGATCCCGTGGACCCGCAGCGGTTCCTCGACGACGCGGAAGATCGAGTACATCGGGTCCAGGGAGCCGTAGGGGTTCTGGAAGACCGGCTGCATGATGCGCCGCAGGGCGAAGAGCTCCTTGGGCCCCAGGGTGGACAGGTCCACCCCGTCGTGGAACACCTTGCCGGAGGTGGGGTCGATGAGGTTCAGGATGATGTTGGCGACCGTGGACTTGCCCGAGCCGGACTCGCCCACGAGCGCCGTCGTCGTGCCCTTGCGGATGCCGAAGCTGACGTCGTCGACGGCGGTGAGGGTCTTGTCCTTGCCCTTGGCGCCGCGCACCTCGAAGACCTTGGTGAGGTGCTCCACGCGCAGGATCTCCTCGGTGGAGCTCGATCCCAGGCTGGCGCCCAGGAGCTCGTCGTCGGCGACCTGGATCCCGCGGGCGTGGGCGGACTCAATGCGCCGGGAGGCCAGGGAGGGGGCGGCCTTGACCAGGCGCTGGGTGTAGGGGTGGCGGGGGTCCTGGAGCACCTCGAGGCTGGGGCCGGACTCGACGACCCGGCCGCGGTGCATGACCACGATGTGCTCGGCCCTCTCGGCGGCCAGCCCCAGGTCGTGGGTGATGAAGAGCATCGCGGTGCCCAGCTCGCGCACGAGGGTCTGGAGGTGGTCGAGGATGCGCCGCTGGACGGTGACGTCCAGGGCGCTGGTGGGCTCGTCGGCGATGAGCAGGTCGGGGCGGGCCGCCAGGCCGATGGCGATGAGGGCGCGCTGGCGCATGCCGCCGGAGAACTCGTGGGGGTACTGCTTGGCCCGCCGGGAGGCCTCGGGCAGGCCGGCCTGCTCCAGCAGGAGGGCCACCTGCTCGTCGACGTCGATGCGCCCGCCGGTCGAGGTGGCCGCCTTCTGGGCGCCATCGGCGTGCCCAGTGCGCCCGGCATGTTCGGCATGTTCAGCCATGAGGTGGGCGAGGCGGTCGTCGGCGACGCCGGCCAGGCCGTTGGCCCGCAGCGCCTCCTTGACCTGGAAGCCGATGGACCACACCGGGTTGAGGTTGGACATGGGGTCCTGAGGCACCAGGCCGATGGAGGAGCCGCGCAGGGAGGTGAGCTCCTGGGTGCCCAGGTGGGTGATGTCGCGCCCCTGGAAGCGGATCGTGCCGCCGGTGACCCGACCGGTTCCGGGCAGCAGCCCGATGACGGCGTGGGCCAGGGTGGACTTGCCCGAGCCCGACTCCCCCACGATGGCCACGGACTGGCCGGGGTAGAGGGTCAGGTTCGCCTTGCGCACGGCCGGGACGAGCCCGGTCGAGGAGCGGAAGGCGACCTCCAGGTCGGTGATCTCCAGGAGGGGGTCGCTCTCGGCGCTCCAGGAGGCCGCGGGGGCGAAGGTCTTGGCGGAGGCGCCTGAGGCGGTGGCGGTGGATGCGTTGGAGGGTGTCACTTGCGGGCCTTCGGGTCCAGGGCGTCGCGGACGACGTCGCCGAGCATGATGAAGCCGAGCACGGTCAGGGCCAGTGCGCCGGCGGGGAAGAGCAGGACGCTGGGGTGGCTGTTGAGGGCGTCCTTGGCGGCCGCGATGTCCGCGCCCCAGGAGACGACCGAGGAGGGCAGACCGATGCCCAGGAAGCTCAAGGTGGCCTCCGAGACGATGAAGACGCCGAGCTCGACGGTGGCGGTCACGATGATGGGGGCGGCCGCGTTGGGCATGACGTGGCGCAGCAGCATGGCCATGCGCCCCGAGCCCAGGGCGCGTGAGGCGGTCACGTAGTCCTCGTTCTTGACGCTCATGACCGAGCCCCGCGTGATGCGGGCGATCTGGGGCCAGCCGAACAGGGCCAGAACCAGGATGACGGTGAGGATCGAGCGGTCGTTGCGGAACATCTGCATGACGACGATGGCCGCCAGGACGAAGGGCACGGCGAAGAAGATGTCGGTGACGCGCGAGAGCAGCGCGTCGAAGAACCCGCCGAAGAACCCGGCCAGGGCCCCGACGGCCGAGCCGACGAGGACCACGATGAGGGTGGTGAAGATGCCCACGCTCACCGAGGCCCGGGCCCCGTGGACGGTGCGGGCGAAGATGTCGCAGCCCTGGATGTCGAATCCGAAGGGGTGGCCCCAGGAGGGCCCCTGGTAGGAGTTGACCAGCGTGCAGTAGCCGGGGTCGCGCGGGGCGATGAGCCCGGGGACCAGGGAGAAGGCCACGGCCACGGCGATGAGCACCGAGGCCGCCCAGAAGATGGGCCGACGGCGCAGCTGCCTCCAGGCGTCGACCCAGACGGAGGCCGGGGCGGACTCGTCGGCGACGGCGTCGACGGCGCCCAGGCCGATCTCGTCGTCGGCGATGACGAAGCGCTCCTGGCCCGGGCGGGTAGTGGGGGACGTGGTGTTCTCAGGCATAGCGGATCCTCGGGTCCAGGGCGGCGTAGAGCAGGTCCACCAGGAGGTTGGAGACGATGAAGACGAGCACGAGCACGGTCGTGAAGGACACGACCATGGGGCCGTCGCCGCGGATGATGGCGGAGTAGAGGGTGCCTCCCACGCCCTTGATGTTGAAGATGCCCTCGGTGACGATGGCGCCGCCCATGAGGGCCCCCAGGTCCGCGCCCAGGAAGGTGACGACCGGGACCAGGGAGTTGCGCAGGACGTGGACGATCATGACGCGGGCCCCGCTCAGGCCCTTGGCCCGGGCGGTGCGCACGTGGTCGGCGGTGAGGTTCTCGGCCACCTCGGTGCGGGTCAGGCGCAGCACGTAGGCGAAGGAGACGGCGCCCAGCACGACCGCGGGCATGAGGAGCTCGGTGAAACCGGGGCTCTCACCGGCGGTGACCGGCAGCCATCCCAGGCGGACCCCGATGATGAACTGCAGGACGAAGCCGATGACGAAGGTGGGCACGGCGATGACCACCAGGGAGAGCACCAGGACGGTGGCGTCGAACCAGCCGCCCTTCCTCACCCCGGCGATGAGGCCGAAGCCGATGCCCGCGATGGCCTCGAAGGCCAGGGCCATGAGGGAGAGCTTGATGGTGATCGGGTAGGCCCGCACCAGCACGTCGAGGACGGACTCGGTCCCCCGCAGCGACTGGCCCAGGTCCAGGGTGAACAGTCCCTTGAGGTAGAGCAGGTACTGGACGATGAAGGGCTTGTCGAGGTGGTAGCTGGCCTTGATCTGGTCGATCACCTCGGGGCTGAGCGAGCGCTGGCCCCCGAGCGCGGCGATCGGGTCGCCCGGCAGGGCGAAGACCATGGCGTAGATGAGCAGCGTGGCACCGAAGAACACCGGGACCATCTGCAGCAGCCTGCGTGCGACGTAACGAAGCATGTCCACTTCCTCCCGATCAGAACTTGGAGATGGCCTCGGCCCGCGCCCACAGGCGTCTGGCCTCGTCCGGGTCGTAGGTGAGGACCTCGTTGCCCGGCACCTCGGCGGTCCAGCCCGCAACGGTGGGGGCGGTGAAGTCCTTGGCGGGCGTGCGGGTGCCGTAGTAGAGCTTGTCGCAGATGAGCTTGCGGTCGATGGCCCGGCAGATGGCGGCGCGGCGGGCGCGCCCCTCCTCGTCCATCTTCCAGTGCTCGTGGGTGACGTCGATGGCGAGCCCCTGGAAGAAGGCGGCCGGCTTGTTGATGGCGCGCTCGCCCAGCTGCTTCTGGAAGATGGGCAGGAAGGAGTCGGGGACTCCGTCAGTGATGTCGATGGCGTTGGCCAGCAGGTCGTTGTAGACCGAGTCGTAGCTCGTGTACAGCTTGAAGGTGATGCCCTTGTTCGCCACGGTGCGCCCGCCGGCGTAGGCGGGGTTGGGCTCCAGGACGATCCGGCTGTCGTGGTCCCAGGAGACGAGCCGGTAGGGGCCGTTGCCCACGGGCTTGTTGCCGTAGGCCTTGATGTCCTTGAAGGCGGATTCCGGCATCGGGTAGTAGGCGTAGTGGCCCAGGCTGATCTTGAAGTCCGACGCCGGGGCGTTCAGCTCGACCGTGAAGGTGAGGTCGTCCACCTTGGTCAGCCCGGTCAGCTCGGAGTCCTCGTCGTAGGAGAAGCCCTTGATCCGCTCGAAGAAGGAGGAGCCGAGCTGGGCATTGGACAGCAGAGCGCCGAACTTCCAGGCCTTGATGAAGGAGTCGGCGGTCACCGGGCTGCCGTCGGAGAAGGTCCAGCCCGGTTTGAGAGTGATCGTGAAGTGCTGGTTGTCCGTGGTCTCAATGGAGGAGGCCACCTCGTTGATGACGTTACCGTCCTTGTCGTAGCGGATCAGACCGGCGTAGATCAGGTCGAGGACCCGCCCGCCGCCGAACTCGTTGGTGTTGGTGGGCAGCAGCGAGTTCTGGGGCTCGGTGTTGTTGGCCAGGATGACGCCGCCGTTGGCGCTGGAGCGGGCCTCCTCGTAGACCGGGATGGCCCTCCAGTCGAAGTCGACGTTGGACGCGTTGCGGGAGTAGCCGCCGAAGCCGTTCTGGTACCACAGCGGGATGCCGGGCAGGTCGGCGAAGAGCTGGGACTGGGCCTGGCGGAAGTAGCCGTAGGCGGTCTGGGGGTCGGTGGCGGCCGCCGCCTGAGTCAGGAGGTCGTCGAAGGTCTTCGAGGAGTACTGGGCGTCGTTGGCGCTGGCGCCGGTCTGGAAGGTGGCGTTGAGGAAGTTCTCCAGCGAGGGGTAGTCGGCCGACCATCCGGAGCGGAAGGCGCCCAGGAGGGTGTGCTTGGTGATGGCGGCGCGCATCTCGGAGAACTGGGCCACCGGCAGGGGCTCCATGGTGATGCCCAGGACGTTGGACACCGAGTGGCACACGGCCTCGGCCCAGGTCTTGTGGGGGCCGTCGGAGTTGTAGGCCAGGGTCAGCTTGCCACTGCCGCTGCCCAGACCGCCTCCTTCCGAGCTCGATCCGCGCGAGCATCCTGAGACCAGGAGCAGGCCGAAGGCGGCCGCGCCGAGCCCGAAGCCACGGCGCGACACTGTCAGGGCGTTGTTCATGCGACCTCCATGGGGCATGGAACCGACGGGGATTCGTCACTGGGACAGATGGTTACCGGCGCACTGAGGGGCTCAGGCGCCGCCCACAGGCGGGGATAGTACGTCCACCGAGGAAACAGGACCGTCACGTAGCACGGGAGTCAATCCTTGAGATACCAGCGCATTCAGGCGTTCCAGGCCTGGGCGAGCAGCTCGTAGGAGCGGCGCCGCAGGGCCGGGTCGTGGGCGTAGGTGACCACGAGGACCTCGTCGAGGTCCCACCGGGCGGCCTGCTCACGCAGGCGGGCGGCGACGTCGTCGGCCGTTCCGACGAAGGACAGGGACATGGCCGCCTCGACGGTCCCCTCCCTGCCGGGCGCGTAGGCGCGCCAGGCCTGGGGGTCCTGGCTGGGCGGGTCCAGCGGCCCGGGCCGGTTGCCGACGATGCGGGCGGCGGCGGCCATGGCGGTGCTGAACAGCAGGCGGGCCTCCTCCTGGCTGGGGGCCACCATGACGTTGACGGCGGCCGCGACTCGGGGAACGGGCCGAAGGGCCTGGGCACCCTGAACCTCCTCCGCCTGCGACTCCAGGACGGAGCGGTAGGTGGCGATGGCCGCCTCGGCCTGGACCGGGGCGAAGTGCGAGGCGACGGCGAAGGGCAGTCCGAGCCTGCCGGCTACACGCGCCCCGTTGACGGAGGAGCCGAGCACCCACACGGTCGGGCGGGTGCCCTCCCCGGGGATGGCCCGCACGCGGGGGCCGCCGGGCTCAGGGGCGTGGAGGGCGTCGTCGGGATTGCCGGGGGAGCCCAGGAGGAGGGATCCGGGGGCCCGTTCCGGCACGGATTCGTCTCCGAGATAGGTGAGGATCTCCAGAATCTCCTCGGCGAAGCGGCCCGGTTCGGAGGCCCGCCGGCGCAGTGCGGCGGCCGTACGCCGGTCGGTGCCCGGGGCCCGCCCCAGCCCCAGATCGACCCGGCCGGGGTAGAGGGTGGCCAGGGTACCGATCTGCTCGGCGATAACGAGCGGGGCGTGGTTGGGCAGCATGATCCCGCCGGAGGCGACGCCCAGGCGCTCGGTGGCGGCCAGGACCTGCCCCATGAGGACGATGGTCGCCGAGGACAGGTAGGTGGTGGAGCCGTGGTGCTCGGCCAACCAGTAGCGCTCATAGCCGGCGGCGTCGGCGGCTCGAGCGAGGGCGATCATGTCGGTGAGGGCGTCGGTGCGGCTGCATCCGGCGCTGACGGGGACCATGTCCATGACGGACAGGACGGGTACGGCCCGCCTTTCGGGCTGACTCATACGGGCACTCTAACCCCCTCCGACCACCCCGAAGCGGGCCTTGAGACCCGTGTGCCCCGCCGAGCAAGGGCCCGGCGGGGCACACGGAGGGTCGGACTCGTGCCGTTCGGGGATGGTCAGCGAATCCGGCTGCGCACGGGCAGCAGGCCGGTGGCGACCACGGACTTGAGGATGTCGCCCACGATGAAGGGCACCAGGCCCAGATACAAGGTCGTACCCCAGCCGGCGCCAGTGGCGACCTTGAGCCAGATGAGGCCCGGGATGTAGACCGAGGCCGAGGCCAGCAGCATGAGGGCGACGCCGGTGGCGACCCGGGCGGCCGTGGAGCCGGAGTGGCGCGACCACACGGTGGCGGCGCGTCCGGCGATGGCGGCGATGAGGGTGTAGCCGATGACGTAGCCGAAGGTGACGCCCACGCCACCGTTCCAGCCGGCCAGGACCGGGGCGCCGACGGCGGCCAGGACGCCGAGGAGCATCGCGGACAGGGCGCCGCGGCGCGAACCGAGGACGGCGCCGACGCCCAGAGCGGCGAAGGTGCCCATGGAGATCGGCACGGGGGTGAAGGGCAGGGGGATCGCGATCTGACCGATGAGGATCAGGGCGACGGTGCCGGCCAGGATCAGCCCGACCTCACGAACGCGGACAAGAGCGGGGTTGGCGGCGCTGGTAACGGATTCTGAGCGGGCCGCGGAGCCTGCGGCCGGGGTGGAGGGTTTGGTGATCATGCCTCAACACTACGGGCAGACGCGGCGTCGCGAACGACCGGATCATGCCGAAGCACCACACCATCATTTAGAGGAAACCTACAAAGAATGCAGGATCGCTCCCCCTTCCCGACCGCACAAGATAGGTGGTTTTCACAATTCGGGCAGGTGCCCGTCGATCCAGGTGAGGATGTCGCCGGTGACCTGGTCCCGGTTGGTCTCGTTGAGCAGCTCGTGGCGCCCGCCCGGGTAGAGGATGACGGAGACCTCTCGCACGCCGGCGCTGCGGTAGAGGGTCGCGGCCCGCTGGACGCCTCGCCCCATGGCGCCGGCCGGGTCCCTGTCACCGGAGGCCAGGAGCACGGGCAGCCCTGCGGGCACCGCGGCGGCGTGGGAGGCCGTGTTGACGGCTCTCTGCCCGGCGACGAGGTCGCGGAAGAAGCTGGAGGTGCACACGAATCCGCACCAGGGGTCGGCGACGTAGCGGTCGACCTCGTGAACGTCCCGGCTGATCCAGTCGGCCTCGGTGCGGTTGGGGGCGAAGTGGCGCTGGTAGGGGCCGAAGGCGAGCGCGTTGAGCAGCCGGGAGGGGCGGCGCGGGCCGCGCAGCCGGGACTCACCGGCGCAGATCGCTACAGCAGGGCCGGCTAGCGCGCCGATTCCCGCACCGGTCCCCAGCAGGATGAGGCCGGCCAGCTCACCGCCACGGCGCGCAGCCAGGTCGCGAGCCAGGAAGGAGCCCCAGGAGTGACCCATGAGGAAGACCGGCACATCGGGCCAGGCCCGCCGGGCCGCGTCCAGGACGGTGCTCATGTCGGCCACGACCGTGTCCCAGCCGTCCTGCTCGGCGACGAAGCCGAAGCTATCGGCAGAGGCGGTGGCCCCGTGACCGCGGTGGTCCTCAGCCAGGACAGCGTATCCCTCCTCCACCGCGGAGGCGGCGAAGCGGGCGTAGCGCGAGGCGTGC
>ERZ772928.1186-NODE-1186-length-11366-cov-4.628680_pt1 | contig 11366 bp, 5 predicted proteins | sample MGYA00511686_ERZ772928 | MGnify/ENA primary metagenome ERZ772928 (study PRJEB29015, sample SAMEA2738063) | human oral metagenome | biome: human oral; feature: human-associated habitat; material: saliva | place: China | collected 2219 ... | reverse complement strand
CCTCAGTCCGATTCACCTCGCCGTACTCGTCGCAGAACAGGCGAGTCCGCCGAGCCTGCTCGGTCAGAAAGCCGAAGCCGGCCGCGTTTCCTGGTGCGGTGAGCGGGGCGAACCGATAGATCGCGTAGGCGACGTCGCGGATGCGAGGGCCCGGGTGCGCGGTGTCGAAGTCGATGATTCCGACCAGCCTGCTCTCGTCGAAGACGCAGTTGTACGGTGCGAAGTCCCCGTGGCAGATGACCTCGTAGGGCTCAACTGCCTCCAGCATCCAGCCGTCCACCACCTCGGTCGCCAGGTCACTGGTCACCTCGTGCAGCGAGCGCAGCGCCCGGGCCGCTGAGATGAGCGCCTCATCGTGGCGCAGCTCCTCAGGCAGCGGGTAGGCGCCGGCCTGGCCCTCAATGAACTCGAGGACCTGCCGGTCGTCGTCGGACAGGCCCACAAAACGCGGGGAGTACCTGAACCCCCTGCGCTCCAGCACGGTGAGCAGCCACTCAACATTGGTGCTGCCCTGGCGCCGACTGCGAAGGACTCTGCCACCCACCTTGGTGACCTCGGTCGACCCGCCCCGAAGGTCCTCGGGAACCTCGCTCATAACACCTGCTCCCATCCCTCGTCATCCTACGTGGCTGGACGGCGCTCGTGGCCGGTGGAGGCCCCGGTCCGCACGCCCTGCCGTGAGACGCTGCGACCACGCTGTGTGAGACGCCAGCGGTTCGCGCCCGTGTCCGCCCTCCCAACCGGCCACTGGGACGTTAGGCTCATCACTGGTGCCTGCCCGGCCGACGTCGGCCCGCGCCCGCAAGCCATCCACATGCCCCGAGAGGATCAGCTGCATGGATCTGTACGAATACCAGGCCAGGAACCTGTTCCGCCAGCACGGCGTCCCCGTGCTCGACGGCGCCGTGGCCACGACCCCCGAGGAGGCGCGCAGCGCCGCGCAGTCCCTCCTCGACGCGGGAAGCGAGCTGGTGGTCGTCAAGGCCCAGGTCAAGACCGGCGGCCGCGGCAAGGCCGGCGGCGTCAAGCTCGCCCGCACCGCTGAGGAGGCCGAGGCCCGCGCCCGCGACATCCTGGGCATGGACATCAAGGGCCACACGGTGCGCGCCGTCCTCATCTCCGACGGCGTCGACCTCGACGCCGAGTACTACTTCTCCATCCTCCTGGACCGCGCCGAGCGCCAGTACCTGGCGATGTGCTCGCGCGAGGGAGGCATGGATATCGAGACCCTCGCCGCCGAGCGCCCCGAGGCCCTGGCCCGCGTCGGCATCGACCCGCTCGAGGGCATCACCCCCGCCGTCGCCCACCGGATCGTTCAGGCCGCCGGCTTCGAGGCCGGCCCCCTGGCCGACGAGGTCGCCGCCGTCATCGAACGCCTCTGGGAGGTCTTCACCGCCGAGGACGCCACCCTCGTGGAGGTCAACCCCCTGGTCAAGGCCGCCGACGGCCGCATCATCGCCCTGGACGGCAAGGTCACCCTCGACGACAACTCCCGCTTCCGCCACCCCGCCCACGCCGAGCTCGTCGACTCCGCCGCCACCGACCCCCTGGAGGCCCGCGCCCGCGAGGCCGGCCTCAACTACGTGCGCCTCGAGGGCGAGGTCGGGGTCCTGGGCAACGGCGCCGGCCTGGTCATGTCCACCCTCGACGTCGTCGCCGGTGCCGGCGAGCGTCACGGCGGCATGAAGCCCGCCAACTTCCTCGACCTGGGAGGCGGGTCATCGGCCGAGGTCATGGCCACCGGCCTGGAGGTCGTCGCCTCCGACCCCCAGGTGCGCGCCATCCTCGTCAACGTCTTCGGCGGCATCACCTCCTGCGACACCGTCGCCCAGGGCATCGTGACCGCCGTCGAGTCCCTGGGCGGGCTGCCCAAGCCCGTCGTCGTGCGCCTGGACGGCAACAACGCCGACACCGGTCGCGCCATCCTGGCCGACGCCGCCATCGAGGGCGTCACCGTCGTCGACACCATGGACGGGGCCGCCGACGTCGTCACCGCCATCGCCGAGCAGATCAGCGGCCGGCCCGCTGGCAAGGAGGCCTGAGACATGAGCATCTTCCTGACTGAGACCGACCGCGTCATCGTCCAGGGCATGACCGGCTCCGAGGGCCGCAAGCACACCACCCGCATGCTCTCGGCCGGCACGAAGGTCGTCGCCGGCGTCAACCCCCGCAAGGCCGGCACCACCGTCGCCTTCGACGTCGCCCCCATCGGCCCCGGCGCCGGCGAGGTCCAGGCCGGAACCGTCGAGGTCCCCGTCTACGGCACCGTCGCCGAGGCCAAGGAGGCCACCGGCGCCGAGGTGAGCGTCGTCTTCGTCCCGCCCGCCTTCGCCAAGGGCGCCGTCGTCGAGGCCGTCGACGCCGGAGTGCGCCTCCTCGTCGTCATCACCGAGGGCATCCCGGTGGCCGACGCCACCTGGATGCGCGCCTACGCGGCCGAGCACGGCGTCCAGATCATCGGCCCCAACTGCCCGGGCATCATCTCCCCGGCCCGCTCCAACGTGGGCATCACCCCGCCCGACATCACCGGCCCCGGCCCCCTGGGACTGGTCTCCAAGTCCGGCACCCTGACCTACCAGCTCATGCACGAGCTGTCCGACCTGGGCTTCACCACCTGCATCGGCATCGGTGGGGACCCGGTGGTCGGCACCACCCACATCGACGCCCTGGCCGCCTTCGAGGCCGACCCCGACACCCGCCTGGTCGTCATGATCGGTGAGATCGGGGGCGACGCCGAGGAGCGGGCCGCCGCCTACATCCGCGAGCACATGACCAAGCCGGTCGTCGCCTACGTCGCCGGCTTCACCGCACCCGAGGGCCGCACCATGGGGCACGCCGGCGCCATCGTCTCCGGCTCCTCGGGCACCGCCGAGGCCAAGAAGATCGCCCTGGAGGCCGCCGGCGTCCGGGTGGGGCGCACCCCCAGCCAGACCGCTGAGATCGCCCGCGAGCTCTACCGTCAGCTGGCCGGAGAGGTGACCGCTTGAGCCTGGCGCGGCAGCGAGCCACCAGCCTGGCGTCCTGGGCCCTGTGGTCCCTGCGCGTGGGGGTCGAGTCGGTCGGCCTGGTCTGGCTGGTGGTGGTGCTGGCGACGATCGCCGTGTCCAAGGCGGCCTCCGGTGTCAACGCCGCGGCCATCCTGAGTGCAGGCGACGCCCTGCACACCGGGACCGCCCTGTGGAGCCTGGGCTTCGGGGGCTCGACCGCGCTGACCTCCGAGGACGACGGCGTGCTCAGCCTGCCGCTGCTGGGACTCACCCTGGTGCAGGTGGGCTGGACCTGGTTCTGTGTGCGTCGAGCACGCCCCTCCCGACCGGCGGCCGGGGCGGCCATCGTCGCCGCAGCGACCGTCGTCGCGGTCCTGGCCTGCCTCACCGGCCCCGCCGGGCTGGACACCTGGCCCGCCGTCGTCGGCATCGCCCTGCTCACCGGCGTCATCGTCGCCATCCAGCTCATGCGCGCCGGCCACCACTGGCCGCCCCTGACCCGCTGGTGGGACCGCCGACCCCATTGGCTGGGGCCGTCCCTGTCACTGGCCTACGGGGCCACGCGGGCCCTGAGCCTGCTGAGCCTGCTGGTAGTGGTCGCGGCCGTCTTCAACGGTGCCGGCCGGGTCTCGGTCCTGCACGACTCCCTGGCTGGGGACGGCTTCGTCGCGATGGCCGGCCTGATCCTGCTTCAGGCCGGCTGGGTGCCGACCCTGCTCATCTGGGCCTGTTCCTGGCTCATCGGCGCCGGCTTCTCCGTGGGCACGGGCACCGTCTTCGCCCCCGACCGGGTCGTGGCCGGCCCCGTCCCACGTCTGCCGCTGCTGGGGCTGGTGCCATCGACGCCGCTGAGCAGCGTGGGCCTGTGGCTGCCCCTGGTGGTGACGGCCGGCGCCATGGTGGCCGCTTGGCGGCGTCGGGCGGTGCTCAACGCCCTGCGGGTGCGCTACGCCCTCAGCGCCGCCGGTCTGGCCGCCCTCCTCGTTGCTGTCGGTGTGGGGCTGTTGTGCCTGGCCGCCTCCGGATCCGTGGGGCCGGACCGGATGAGCAGCGTCGGTCCGCTGGTCCTCTACACCGTCATCCTCGTCTTCGTCGAGGTCGGTGTCGGACTGGCCTCCATGGCCGTTCTGGCCCACCCCTACACGCGCACCTGGGCCAGGAACACCCTGCCCGAGTCGGTCCTTCCGGCCGCCTACCGGCGGCACGATCCGCGCGAAGGTGCCGTCCATGAGGAGGCCGCTGAGGAGGACGAGGACGACGAGGCGTAGCCCCGCGGTCAGTGCGCCGTCGTGCCGGTGCTGCTCAGGGCATGGAGGGCCGCATCCACGCCCTCGACGAGTTCAGGCGTCACCGCCAGGAGCGCCGTCCCGGCCCGGTAGGTCATCCCGGGGATGGGGGTGTAGAGGACATTCGCCTGCAGGAGCGCCCGCCCCTCCTTGAGAGCCCGCCACAGCTCGGGATTCTCTCGGAAGAACCGCGTGACGCGCTCATCGGAGGCCAGGTGCTCCAGGACGTTGTCGGCCGACTTGTGCGCCACCCGCCCCGGCAGCCTGCGGGGAGGAATGTCGGTCTCGTCGTCGTCATCGATGGTGGGTGCCGCCCCTTGGTACTCAAGGACCACCAGCTGCTCCCCGCCGGGGGAGAGCGCCAGAGCATGGACGGGGCTGTCCACCGGCCGCTGGTCGATGGCCTCACCCCGGAAGTCGTCGGTGATCCGATAGCCCTCCAGGATGACGAACTGCTCGCCGTTGCCCGTGTTGAGGCGGCGCGTCAGGTCCAGGATCTCGGCCTGCTGCTCCGACACTGAGGCGGCCAGGTCCCGCATCTGCCCGACCACCTGGGAGTCGACCCCGGAGGCGGCCAGATCGGCGATGGTCTCATCGATCCGACTCGGCTCCAGGGCGTCGATGTCGGTCACGCCCAGAGACTCAGCGAGCTCGCGAAGGCGCGCGATATCGGCCTCGACCGCCACCTGCCGCTTGGTGCGCGCCGTGAACAGCGCCTGGCTCTCGGAGAAGCTCTCGGCGCCCCGGATCCGCCGGTTGACGGAGAGCTCGGCGGCCAGATCGGTACCGCCCCCGGCGGGACTCGCACTCAGGGCCGAGCGCGGCATGTAGGTCATGGCGAAGTCCAGCAGCGCCAGGCACGCCTGTCCCGGCGTGAGCGTGACCAGGTGACCCAAGAGGCCGGTCGACGACGGTACTGTACTGATACGGCGCCTCGGCGCCCCCAGCGTCAGGACGAGGGACAGGCACATGGCCACCGCGGCCAGCGCGCCAATCGCGTAGAGGAGCCCCTGGGTGCCACTCAACCCGCTCCACCACTGGGAGAACAGGCGCGGCAGGGCGGAGAGGAACAGGTCGTCCTCGGTCTCCTTGAGCTCGGGGGCCAGCTGCCAGACGGTGCGCACCTCGTACATGCAGCACAGGAGGAACAGCACGACGCTGACCACCAGGATCCCCAGACGGAAGCCCTGACGGGCGTTCGGCTCGGCGCCCGGTGTCGTGGCCTCCATGGCGTCGGCCCGCACGCCGCGCACCTGCTCGGCGGTGGCCCGCCCCGCCCGCATGGCGTAGAGGCGTCCCTGGCGCAGGTCCCCGTAGGCGCCCCAGGTGACGGCCAGGTCGCCCCAGGTGAAGTTCGCCAGGGCCACCACCGAGACGATGAGAGCGCGCACGAACGGCGGTGCCTCGGTGAGGTTGGGGTAGCGGGGAGCCGGTGCCCCGGCCACCGTCCAGCCGTGCACGCCCGCGTAGGCGCGGCGGTGGGCGTCCAGGAGCAGGCAGGCGGCCATGAGGATGACGGACAGGGGGATGGCGCTCAGGCCTCCGCCATTGACCCGCCACAGGAACATGAGCAGCGCCGGGAAACCGCCGCCGGAGTCGCTCTGGCCGAGCTGCTGGGCGATCCTGGCGATGTAGGTGGCGTGGTCGCTCACCGACTGCAGGATGACCACCGCCGGCAGGATCCAGGCCACGATCCGCAGCCACACGAGGTTCTTGGCCCCTTCGAAGGCCGGCGAGTCCTTGAGACGCCACAGCGTGATCGCCAGCGCCACCGCCATCGTGATGTTCGCGGTGCTCACCTGGTTGCTGACGGCCAGGACGTTGCTGTTCTCCTGGGTCATCGACCCCGAGGTCCACGGGTTGAAGGAGAAGGGCAGACGTCCGTTGCCCAGGACCGAGGAGAGCAGGCTGCTCTCCTCAAGGGCCCGGATGCCGTCGTTGAGGGCCGTCAGGCCCGCGCCGGCCGCGAAACCCAGCAGGGCCCAGTCGGAGGCCGCCAGGCGGCGCATCCGCCCCGGCGCCAGGAAGACCACGAGCACCAGGGGCACCAGCGGGCTGAGAACCTCCAGGGCAATGGTCAGGGCGATACTCATCCCGTTACCCATGACGGACAGTCCTGCGCGGGTGCGCACCGAGCTCATGATCATGGCCACGACGAGCGACCAGGCTGCGCCGACGCCGTACATGAGGAGGACCGAGCGCCAGCTGATGGTGCGCGTGCGCGCCAGGAGAGCAACCACCATGAGGCACACGGCCATGAAGGCCGCCGGAACGGCGGCGTAGGCCAGCCGCGGCACCATCACCAGGGCGGCGATGAGCAGCGGGATCATGAGGGCGTAGGCTCCGCGCACCACCAGGTTCAGAGCGCTGGATAACCCCGGGTGGCGGCTCCACCAGCGCCGGTAGGCGGAGGCGGCCTCCTGCCACTGCTCCGGGGGAGTCCTCCGATATACCGGTGTTGCTGCGATGTTGATGGGCGCAGTCATGCTGTGGACTGTATGCGGTCCCTCGATCCGCCCGCAAGGAAACAGGCCGTTCGGTCGGGTGATTCGCCGGGAGCGACATGGAAAACGTCAGGTCAGGCAGGCGCTGTGGCCTTATCCGGTGCCGTTGTGGCCGCCACCCGATAGGATGGGGCCGGCTGCGACTGGCGAGGGTGGGGCACCACCGGGGAGTGGCCGAGGCCGTCCATGAACGGGACGTCGCCCGCCTGGGCGTCCCGCTTCCCCACGCCGCACCAGGAGCACCATGTCCTCGTCCATGTCCCCGTCGTCGTCCCAGTCCTCGCAGTCCACGAGTCAGGCGGTCCCCACCGCCCACGTCCCCACCGAGGGCCTCGTCAGCCCCGACCGCGTCCCCGTGCGCCGCGCCCTCATCTCCGTCTACGACAAGACCGGCCTCCTCCCGCTCGCCCGCGCCCTGGCCGACGCCGGCGTCGAGATCGTCTCCACCGGCTCCACCGCCGCCACCATCGCCGCCGCGGGCCTGGCCGTCACCCCGGTGGAGGAGGTCACCGGCTTCCCCGAGTGCCTCGAGGGGCGGGTCAAGACCCTCCACCCGGCCGTCCACGCCGGCATCCTCGCCGACCGCCGCAAGCCCGACCACCTCGACCAGCTGGCCACCCTGGGGGTGACCCCCATCGACCTGGTCGTCGTCAACCTCTACCCCTTCACCGACACCGTCGCCTCCGGCGCCCCCTTCGACGCCTGCGTCGAGCAGATCGACATCGGCGGCCCCACCATGGTGCGCGCCGCCGCCAAGAACCACCCCGCCGTCGCCGTGGTCACCAGCCCCGACCGGTACGAGGACGTCGCGGCCGCCGTGCGAGAAGGCGGCTTTACCCTGGCCGACCGCCGCCGCCTGGCCGCCGAGGCCTTCGCCCACACCGCCGCCTACGACGCCGCCGTGGCCGAGTGGATCTCCGAAGGAGAGTGCGCCGGCGGCGTCTTCACCCGGCGATCGACCCTGCGCTACGGGGAGAATCCGCATCAGGCCGCCGCCGTCTACACGGACGGCACCGGAGGGCTGGCCCAGGCCGAACAGCTCGGCGGCAAGGAGATGAGCTACAACAACTACCAGGACGTCGACGCGGCCCTGCGCGCGGCCTACGACCACGCCGGCCCCGCCGTAGCCGTCGTCAAGCACGCCAACCCGTGCGGCCTGGCCGTCGGCGAGGACGTCGCCGACGCCTATCGCAGAGCCCACGCCTGCGACCCGGTCTCCGCCTACGGAGGAGTCATAGCCGCCAACCGCGAGGTGAGCGCGGACATGGCCGAGGCCGTCGCCGGCGTTTTCACGGAGGCGATCGCCGCCCCCGGCTTCGCGCCCGAGGCGCTCGACATCCTCTCGCGCAAGAAGAACCTGAGGATTCTGCGGGTCGGCGAGCTCGATCCGACGCGTGACGTGCGCCCGATCAGCGGCGGGATCCTCCTCCAAGACCGGGACCTCATCGACGCGCCGGGGGACGACCCGGCCTCCTGGACGCTCGTGTCCGGCGACCCCGCCGACGGCCCCGCCCTCCGCGACCTCGAATTCGCCTGGAGGGCCGTGCGCGCCGTGAAGTCGAATGCGATCCTGCTGGCGCGGGACGGCGCGAGCGTCGGCATCGGAATGGGACAGGTCAACCGGGTGGATTCGTGCCGTCTGGCCGTGACCCGCGCGGGAGACCGAGCCGCGGGAGCCGTCGCCGCGTCCGACGCTTACTTCCCCTTCGCCGACGGCTTCGAGGTCCTGGCGCGGGCGGGCGTGCGCGCCGTCGTCCAACCCGGCGGCTCCATCCGCGACGAAGAGGTGATTTCCTCGGCGAGGGCTTCGAGTGTCACTATGTACCTGACGGGAACACGCCATTTCGCACACTGATCGTCGAAGTGACCCGTATCATCTGTACAGTCGAGCAGATGCGATTCAGAAAGGATCTAATGATGGAGTTGGATAAATCCCGTGTAGAGCGCGCCGTAGCCCAAGCCAAAGAATGGAGCGAGGCGGCCAGAGCCTATCCCACGGCATCCTCGGCGAAGCTGTTGTCCCAGGTGCTGGACCATGCGGGAGGCCTCGATTACACGGTGTCGTTCGTGGACGGCGTGATCCGCCCCGAAGACCCTGCCATCTCGGCGCACAACCTCAAAAGCCTGGCCGAACGCGACGCCTCGTTCCTCCCCTGGTATCTGGGCCTGCCGGCGAAGATCGGGGGGAGAATCGCGCCCATGGCCCCCGGGCTCGCCACGCCGGCCGCCGAGAGGGTCTTCGCGGCCCTCGTCGGCGACCTCATCCTCGACGTGACGCCCGACCGCCTCGGCCCGGCCATCGCCAAGCTCCGCGCCGACGGATCGCGTCTCAACCTCAACCTCCTGGGCGAGGCCGTGCTCGGCGACGCAGAGGCCGCCAGGCGCATGGAGGCGACCGAGGAGCTCATCTCCCGCGACGACGTCGATTACGTCTCGCTCAAGGTCTCCTCTGTGATCGGCCCGCACGCGCCCTTCGGGCACACCGCGGCCGTCGAGGACGCCGTCGCCAAACTCCTGCCCGTCTACCGGCTCGCGCAGGCCGAGGGGACCTTCATCAACCTCGACATGGAAGAGTACCGCGACCTCGACCTGACGATCGACGTCTTCAAGCGGATCCTCGACATGAAGGAATTCCTGGGCTACGGCGCCGGGATCGTCCTCCAGGCCTACCTTCCCGACGCGCTCGGCCGCCTCGACGACCTGACCGAGTGGGCGAAGGCCCGGCGGGCCCGGGGAGGGGCGCCGATCAAGGTGCGCGTGGTCAAGGGCGCGAACCTCTCCATGGAACGGGTGGACGCGGTCATCCACGGCTGGGAGCTCACGGTGCAGCCCGGCAAAGCCGAGACCGACGCCAACTATCTGGCTGTGCTCGACGCCGCGCTCACGCCCGAACGCGTCGACGCCGTCCACATCGGCATAGCCGGCATGAACCTCTTCACTCTCGCCTACGGCCTGGAGACGGCCCGGGACCGGGGCGTCACCGAGGGCGTGGACATCGAGATGCTGGCGGGCATGGCGACCCCGCAGTCGCGCGCCGTCAGGGACACCGTCGGCTCGGTCCTGTACTACGTCCCGGTCGTCCGCCCCGAGGAGTACGACGTCGCGGTCGCCTACCTCGTGCGCAGGCTCGAGGAGAACGCCACGCCCGAGAACTTCATGTCCAACGTCTTCGACTTGGGCAAGGAGGCCGTCTTCGCCCTGGAGGAGGCGCGCTTCAGACGGGCCGTCGGGCTGGTCGGCTCCCTGGCCGTGGGGCCGCGCCGCACACAGGACCGCAGCGCCGGAACGCGGGTCCCCGAACGCTTCGCCAACGTGCCGGACACCGACTACTCGCTCCACGCCAACATCGTCTGGGCCGAGGGGATCGCCTCCCGCATCCCCTCCTCCACACTGGGGGTCGACCTCGTCGAGGCGCACATGGTCGCCACGGAGAAGGAGGCGGGGGACCTCGTCGATTCCGTGGCCGCCGCCGCGCCCTCGTGGGCGGCCCGTTCGGGCCGGCAGCGGGCCGCGGTCCTCCGGGCCGTCGCCCAGGCGTTGGAGGACCACCGCGCCGAACTCATGGAGGTCGCCGGCTGCGAGGCCGGCAAGACGCTCGACCAGGGCGACGTCGAGGTCTCCGAGGCCATCGACTTCGCGCTCTACTACGCGGAACTGGCGGAAAGGCTCGACGAGCTGCGCGGCGCGGTCTACAGGCCCGTGTCCACGACCTTCGTCACCCCGCCGTGGAACTTCCCGATCGCCATCCCGGCGGGCGGCGTCCTCGCGGCCCTCGCCACGGGGTCGGGCGTGGTCTTCAAGCCCGCCAAGCTCACGCGGCGCACCGGCGCCTACCTGGCGGACCTCATGTGGAAGGCCGGGGTGCCCCGCGATGTGCTCCGCCTGGTGTGCATGGACGCGTCCTCCCTGGGGCGGGTCATCGTCGAACGAGCCGACCAGGTCATCCTCACCGGCTCGACGGAGACCGCGCGGATGTTCCGCTCTTGGCGGCCCGACCTGCGCCTGTTCGCCGAGACGTCCGGGAAGAACGCCATCGTCGTCACGCCGAACGCGGATATCGACCTGGCCGTCAAGGACGTCGTGTACTCGGCGTTCGGGCACGCGGGGCAGAAGTGCTCGGCCTCCTCGCTCGTCATCCTCGTCGGCTCGCTCGGATTCTCCAAGCGCTTCCAGCGTCAGCTCGTCGACGCCGTGCGATCGCTGAAGGTCGGCGACCCGGAGGACCTGTCCACGCAGATGGGCCCGGTGATCGAACCGCCGCACGGCAAGCTTCTCAGGGGGCTGACCGAGCTCGGCGAAGGCGAGGCCTGGGCGGTCAAGCCTCGCCGACTGGGGGAGAGGTTGTGGACCCCGGGCGTGCGCGCCGGCGTCAAGCCGCTGTCCGAATACCACCTGACGGAGTACTTCGGCCCCATCCTCGGCGTCATGCGCGCCGAGACGCTGGACGAGGCGATCGACTGGCAGAACGCCGTCGACTACGGCCTGACCGCCGGTCTGCACTCCCTGGACGGGGAGGAGATCCGCGTCTGGCTGGAGAGGGTCCAGGCGGGCAACGTCTACGTCAACCGCGCGATCACGGGCGCGATCGT
>ERZ772928.1180-NODE-1180-length-11404-cov-42.059036_pt1 | contig 11404 bp, 4 predicted proteins | sample MGYA00511686_ERZ772928 | MGnify/ENA primary metagenome ERZ772928 (study PRJEB29015, sample SAMEA2738063) | human oral metagenome | biome: human oral; feature: human-associated habitat; material: saliva | place: China | collected 2219 ... | reverse complement strand
ATGCTGAAGCACTTGCTACCGCGCTGGTTGATGCTGACGCTGAGGCTACTGCGCTAGTTGATGCTGAAGCTGATGCCACTGCACTAGTAGATGCTGAAGCTGATGCCACTGCACTTGTTGACGCTGAGGCGCTTGCTACTGCACTAGTAGATGCTGAAGCACTTGCTACCGCGCTTGTTGACGCTGAAGCTGATGCCACTGCACTTGTTGATGCTGAGGCGCTTGCTACTGCACTCGTTGATGCTGAAGCACTTGCTACCGCGCTTGTTGACGCTGAAGCTGATGCCACTGCACTTGTTGATGCTGAGGCGCTTGCTACTGCACTCGTTGATGCTGAAGCACTTGCTACCGCGCTTGTTGACGCTGAAGCTGATGCCACTGCACTAGTAGATGCTGAAGCACTTGCTACCGCACTTGTCGATGCTGAAGCTGAAGCTACTGCACTAGTTGACGCTGATGCTGAAGCTACTGCACTAGTTGACGCTGATGCTGAAGCTACTGCACTAGTTGACGCTGAAGCTGAAGCCACTGCACTTGTTGACGCTGAGGCGCTTGCTACCGCGCTTGTTGACGCTGAAGCTGAGGCTACCGCACTAGTTGATGCTGAAGCACTTGCTACTGCACTAGTAGAGGCTGAGGCTGAGGCTACCGCACTTGTTGACGCTGAGGCTGAGGCTACTGCACTAGTAGATGCTGAAGCACTTGCTACCGCGCTTGTTGACGCTGAAGCTGAGGCTACTGCACTCGTTGACGCTGAAGCTGAGGCTACTGCACTCGTTGACGCTGAAGCTGAAGCTACTGCACTGGTTGACGCTGAAGCTGAAGCCACTGCGCTAGTCGATGCTGAAGCTGAGGCTACCGCACTTGTTGAAGCCGATGCTGAGGCACTTTGACTTGCACTTGTCGACGCAGACACTGATGCACGGTAATCAGAGTCAGATATATCTGGCGTTACCGTATTCACCGTTCCATCTTTATAAGTGATGGTCACCGTTCCATTTTCTGCAATAGAATAACTACTGATACGATTTGCAGTCTCTGGATTTGCTGTTTTCACAGCTGCCAAGATTTCATCTTTCTCACGCTGATCCAGAGCGTTTGGATGTTTAACTTGGAAGACTCTTGACGGCTTCACACCAGGGAATCTTACATTCAATTTACCTTGAGCAACTACTACTGTCGGAGTGCGTGCTTCGTTATCAGACAAGTCTACAACTTTGGTTCCGAGATTCCATTTATTTTTATCATCATATTTCTGATTAGCATTATAAGAAGCTGTATACTCTAAAGTAGCAGGAGCATTCGTTGGTGTATTCTTAAATCCTGGCGCATCATCATTCGAAGAATATCCTTTTTGGAATATTCTATCTTTATCTGAAATACCATCATAAAGTTTCAAATCTCTAAGTTTGCCACTATTATCTGAACCCTTCAAGACAACTTTAACTTCATCTCCAGCAAAAATCTCGTATCCACTCGTGCCAGGACGGACATTATTTTTCGGAGAAAGCTTTTCCCATTTTTTAGTCTTATCATTCTTGACATAGATTTCAAATTCAGGATTTGGAGCTACATTTTCTTTAGTAATGGTCTTAGTAGTTGTGGCAGAAGTAAGGGTCTCTGTTCCTCCAGCAGGAGTCCTTACAACTTTCTCTTGTTTAACCGTTACATTTCCTGTAGGTAAGAGTCCATTATTGCCGTCGTATGCTTTTTTCAGATCAGCAGGTTCAAAGGTAACGCTTGATTCGTTGTCCTTCGCTTTTTTCTCGAACGTATAGCCTGCTAAAGTCAAGGTTACAAGAGCTCCAGGTGTCACATTCGTTACAACAATCGAACGATTTGGCAAACCACCTTTTTCATTCACTGAATCAGCTGCAATTTCAGGGGCTTGTGGCTTTACTTTCACAGTAACGGGGACATTCTGTTTAACTCTGACCCCTGTTGAATCTGCAGGTAGTTCTACTTCTACTTCCTTAGTAAAGGTTCCTACCTCAGTGAGTGACGGTGCACCATTGACCCATTTGTAATTAGTGTTTGCTGCATTAAACTCTGGGCTTCCAGATACTTTTGTAACCGCTTCTTTAGGATTTGCCACTGCTTGTTTATAAGCTGGATCATCTGTTTTATTCTGTGTGAAAGTATAAGAACGATTTGATTCAAACTTATAGACATCATGGACAACATTAACTGTATGACTTAATTTATTAGAGTCATTTTCCCCCATACGACCTACCGGATAGGTAAAGGTCACTTGGTAGGTATTTCTTCCTGTCTCATTTGTATTGATAGGCGAGCTAGAAACTACTTGACCATCTTTACTCCAAGCTTGGCTTGCACCACTTGGATATCCAGCCGTTCCCTCTTTATCAACATAATTATGCCAAACTGTTCCCTTATGAGGAGCTGTTCCTTGAATATCATTTACTGGACCTTTAGGCTTAATTGTCGCTAGAACTTCATAATCTACAGTAACATCTTCGCTTCCGCCATTAGGATATTCGATGTGGGCAACTGCTTGTTTAGACCCTGTCTCAGCAGTATTAATTTCTGACCCTGGTTTCCAAGTAATTCTTGTTCCATTTGGGAATGCTTTACCGTTAGCACGTTGGATAAAGTTACTCGCATCTCCCAAGTCGCTCGCCTGTTCTCCAATATAGGTATAGACTTTCGGTACTTTAGCAATTGGATCGTATTTTTCCAAGGCAGCATTGATAGTACTTGTGGTACCATCACGATAGGTAACAGTTATCGTACCATTTGTTGAGACTTCAATTTTTGCTCTAGTACCTGGGAAGGTTAAAACGGTACCATTTGCATCTGAAGTCACATTTGGCTGGACTCCTGTCTTAGCGAGATCTTGATTAGATAGTAAATCACGTTTATTGGCTGCATTATTAATGAAGTTATTATAAACTTCTCCAATTTCTTGCGGCGTTAAATGCTCCAAATCCTTAACTTGAACAACATCTCCACTCTGAACATCATGACGCTCGTTGAATCCTTTGATGGTGTAGGTAACAGTTGCTTCAGATGATTTATTACCCCAATCAACTGCTCCAATAAGATAGGTATAGGTTTTTCCTACTGTAGCAGATGCATCACCGTTACCTACAGTTCCATGTATATGACTGCCAATATTTTCATATTCCCGAGGCTGATTGAGAAATGGATTTTTATTTCTTGGATCATTAGGATTATAGTTTGGATTCAGTCTATTTATCGCTTGTCCCATCAGAGGACCATCATAAGTAACGCCAGGAATAGGGTCTCCACCTCTTGATCCATATGAATGAATTCTAGTTCCATTTTTTAGTATAGAAACTTCGAGATCAATACTATCATCATTATAGACATCGAAATGAGTACCTTTTTTTATTTCAATATTTGGACCTGATTTACTTACAGAAGGTTTTGGCGTCGGTTTTGATGCAGTATACCCTGTTGGAACACTTGCCGATAGAACCCTAGAAGCATTCCCTTGAGTATTTTGCCCGATAGGTGCCGAGCTAACCTGAACCTGCATATTAGCAGTACCATTCGATACATTGTTATCGTATTTAACTTTGACTACAATCGTACCGTTTAAGTTTCTATTTTGTCCATGTCTGTAATTATAAACAATTTCGGAACCCTGAGTAAAGGTTTTGTCCATAGAGTAGCCGTTAAATGTTGCACTTTGGACATGGCCTCCTCGGCCGACATCTATTTTAACACCTACATTGCTCAAAGCACTATTAGCCTGAACATTTATCGTAAATGTTGCAATGCCAGTCGCCTTATCAAAGCTACCTACAGGCTCACTAACTGTCATGCGACTATCGCCCTGCTGAGGAGCCCAACTTGCTCTTAGAGAAGCATCGCGTAACATAGTTTGGCCATTACGGGCATCACGCGCTCCTGATTGCGCTCTTAAAACAGCATTGACAATAGAATTACGAGCCAAGGTAGCTTTTTTCACCACCTCTGTCCAGTCACTCGTTGGATCTGCTAAAGCTTTTTCAATAGCTGTCACTGCTGCATTTACCTTAGTAATTGCAGAATCAGTATTTGGTAAACCAGCAGCCTTCGCTAAGTATTCACCCATTTCAGCTGAAAGCTTGGTTAACTTCTTACGATTTTCTTCATTTTTCTTTACAGAGGCTTCTACAGATGACAAGGTTGCAGCTGTCGCTCCCACTAAACTTGTTGTATCTGAATTTGTTTTAACAGCGTTTGACTCAATAGTAGCAGGCTTCAAAATTGATGAATCAATCTTGTCAACCTTTGATTCACTTTGAGTCGATGCTTTCTTCTCATCTTGAATTTCAGATACAGTTTTTTCTGAAGAAGCTCCTACAGATGTTGACACGCTACTTGTTTGGCTAGCAGATTGACTCAAACTAGTTGACATACTTGCAGAATCTGAAGCACTAGCGCTGGCTGAAGATGATGTGCTAGCTGAGGCACTAACTGACGTACTAGCGGAAGCACTTGCTGAGGTGCTGGCTGAAGTACTAGCCGAGGTGCTAGTAGAAGCTGATTCTGAAATCGAAGCGCTTTCGCTTATAGAAGTAGACAAGCTAGCAGAATTTTCCGAGTTACTTAGAGATGTCGTACCCAAAACTACTGTATCATTTGTAACCAAAAGATCTGGATTTTCCAGCGTTTTTTCCACGGCTACTGTTTCATTTGCAAACACTTTTGTTTGAGTAGCAACACTACCACCTAAAACAGCCCCTGTGGCAGCAAGCCCCTTGATAATATCCAAACCTGAAATAGAAGGATTTACTTTATCCTCTACTACTTCAGTCATGACTTGCGTCGTATCTACACCACCACGCAAGACCTTGAACAAACCAAAAAGAGAGGTTGAAGCGCGCAACCAATGTTTTCCTGATTTGATTAACTTATACCGCGTCACTCGATCGGTTTCTCTGTACTCACCTTTTTGACGTCTAAAAAACATGTTTTACCCTTTCCCTACATACCAAAAGTGGACAATCCACCCTATTTTAATCATACCTTTAAAGTATACTTTAAATGCAAACGCTTGTCAAGAAATTTGATATATTTTTATATAATATTACCATTCAAATATTTTGAAATATCGAACCATTTATAAGTTCTCTAACAACATCTAATACCTTTGTATAAAAAGCCTCAAATAACTTTTTAAAATATATATAGCTAAATTTATTTTAGTAGTAAAAAGTATATAACGTTCGGATTTTTAACATATTATATAAACAAAATATAAAAACTTGACTATTCATGTTTCATTGATAAATTCATAATGTAATGCAAAAAATACTATCGAAGTACATCTTGTGACAATAGATTTTCATAAAAAATTGCTTCGAATCAACTCGATTCTCCCTGTAACTCCTATCAAAAATGCCCACAATTAGATTATAATCATGGGCATTCTATTGATGTTTTTTCTAGTTAGCTAGGCCACTCATTACCAGTTACGACGGAAAAGCCCACGAATTGATACCATTCGTGGACTTCGCCTAGTGAAGCGTTTAGGTAAGCCGCCATAGCGGTTACCTATTATTAGATTACGACACTGAGTTTTACAAATCGATTCCATTTGTAAAACTCAGTTAGTGAGACAGGCAGGTAGGCAACGTTCTACCAATCACGATGTAAAGTTTTACGAATCGATAATATTCGTAAAACTTTACTAGTGGAGCACCTAGCCAAGTTCCATAGAAACTTGGCGTTAGTTACTTAGATTGTTACACAATCAAATACATTTACTGAACTACGACACGGAGTTTAGCAAATCGATTTCATTTGTCAAACGTAGTTAGTAAGGCAGTTAGCTAGTTCGCTTCCTTACCATTACGACGGAAAAATCCTCGAATCGATAATATTCGTGGATTTTTCCTAGTGAAGCGTTTAGGTAGACCGCCATAGCGGTTACCGTCAAATGACAGCAACTTTATGTTGCTAGTCATTTGTAACGATTTACATCTTCTCTTCCAACTCTACATCTGGATACTTGTCCGCAAACCAGCGGAGGGCAAAGTCATTTTCAAAGAGGAAGACTGGCTGGTCAAAACGGTCTTTGGCCAAGATATTTCGGCTTGATGACATCCGTTCATCCAAGTCCTCAGGTTTGATCCAACGAACGGTCTTTTTACCCATCGGGCTCATAACCACTTCTGCATTGTACTCGCCTTCCATGCGGTGTTTAAAGACTTCAAACTGGAGTTGACCAACAGCACCCAGCATATACTCGCCTGTTTGGTAATTCTTATAAAGCTGAATGGCTCCTTCTTGCACCAATTGCTCGATTCCCTTGTGGAAGGATTTTTGCTTCATGACATTCTTGGCAGATACTTTCATGAAAATTTCAGGTGTAAAAGTTGGTAGTGGTTCAAACTCAAACTTGTTTTTTCCAACAGTCAATGTATCCCCAACCTGATAAGTGCCTGTATCGTAAACCCCGATAATATCACCTGCCACGGCATTGGTCACATTCTCACGACTTTCCGCCATAAACTGAGTAACATTCGACAGTTTAGCACCCTTACCAGTACGAGGCAGGTTGACACTCATGCCACGTTCAAACTCACCCGATACGATACGTACAAAGGCAATACGGTCACGGTGACGAGGGTCCATATTGGCTTGGATTTTGAAGACAAATCCTGAGAAATCCTTGTCGTAAGGATCCACAATTTCACCATCTGTTTTCTTGTGACCATGTGGTTCTGGAGCAAACTTAAGGAAGGTCTCAAGGAAGGTCTGGACACCAAAGTTTGTCAAAGCTGAACCGAAGAAAACTGGCGTCAATTCTCCAGCAAGGATAGCTTCCTCTGAAAACTCATTCCCAGCTTCATTTAAAAGCTCAATGTCATCCTTGACTTGCTCGTAGAAAGGATTGCTACCAAAAAGCTTGTCCCCATCTTCTAAACTGGCAAAACGCTCATCCCCCTTATAGAGCTCCAAGCGTTGGTTATAGAGGTCATAAAGCCCTTCAAAGGCTTTCCCCATCCCGATTGGCCAGTTCATCGGGTAACTCGCAATACCTAAGACTTCTTCCAATTCTTGCAAGAGGTCCAGTGGCTCACGACCGTCACGGTCCAGCTTGTTCATAAAGGTAAAGACGGGAATGCCACGGTGTTTGACAACTTCAAACAATTTCTTAGTTTGGGCCTCGATACCCTTGGCAGAGTCCACAACCATGACCGCAGCATCCACCGCCATCAAGGTACGATAGGTATCTTCTGAGAAGTCCTCGTGCCCTGGTGTGTCGAGGATATTGACGCGTTTGCCATCGTAGTCAAACTGCATAACAGATGAAGTCACCGAAATCCCACGTTGCTTCTCGATATCCATCCAGTCAGACTTGGCAAAAGTCCCTGTTTTCTTTCCTTTTACGGTACCAGCCTCACGAATCTCGCCCCCAAAGTAGAGTAACTGCTCGGTGATGGTTGTTTTCCCCGCGTCCGGGTGGGAGATGATGGCAAAAGTACGACGTTTCTTAATTTCTTCTTGAATATTCATAAGTTCTCTTTCTTTGATTCTCTATTTTTCTTGTTTCAATAGCTAAGAATGATTTCTACATTGGATTTCCCCATTCCTTTCAACACCCCATTATATCGGATTTTGAGTAGTTTTTCAATTGCTCATCCGATGAAAAAAGTTAGCTAGAGCACTGATTTCACCTGGTTTCTCTTTTTCCACCGTTTTTTGAACAAAATATCAAAAAGAACCAGAGCCAGTGAAAGGATGACGGACACAAGTAGGTACTTTAGCCACAGGGGGGCATCAGGAATAAAAGGTGTCTTATTTAACAAGCCATAATTCCCACCAGTCACCTGATTAACCCCAACTAGAAAGAGATTGAGGATAAAGGTATAGACTACAATCATATATTTCTTGAGTAGGCTCTTGTCATAGTGATTCATCAAGTAGACCAAGGAATTCACTAGAAGGGCATAGTGCCCAATCAAAAATGAAAAACTGGTAATATGGGGGAAGTCATAGGGGTCAAAAACTGGGTAAACCAGTGCAAAGACAGCTCCACTTGCTCCTAAGAGGGCAAAGTACTGCTTGCTTTTCCATTTATCAGGCAAGAAAACCACAGCAAACATAGCTAAACGGCAATGATAAAATGGGAGACTATTAGAAAAGGGAATCCCAAAACCAACATACCAACTATAGAGTGCTAGCAACTGGAGGATCTGAATCCCCTTAAACAAGTATACAAATTTCGGATTTTTGTGATAAGCAAGTGCCCCATAAATACAAAGCATTAAGACCAGCATCATAACCCCATACCAAAAAAGTGAAATGGGAGGAGGGACTGTCTGAGTTCTGGTGATAAATTGATGGAACATGTTTCTATCCTAACTCTTATTTTTTCTATTCTCTAGTTTAACCATTATAGCGAATTAAAAGCGATTTTTCAATTTCTATTTCTTTTCAGTTTGGCTCCCTTATTTATAGGAAAATATGGTAAAATAGAACAGACTAAAAATCATCATTTCACGAAAGGATGCAAGATGAAAATTACGCAAGAAGAGGTAACACACGTTGCCAATCTTTCAAAATTAAAATTCTCTGAAGAAGAAACTGTCGCCTTTGCGACTACCTTGTCTAAGATTGTTGACATGGTTGAGTTGCTAGGCGAAGTTGACACAACTGGCGTCGCACCTACTACAACCATGGCTGACCGCAAGACTGTACTCCGCCCTGATATGGCCGAAGAAGGAACAGACCGTGATCGCTTGTTTAAAAACGTACCTGAAAAAGACAACTACTATATCAAGGTACCAGCTATCCTAGACGATGGAGGAGATGCCTAATGACTTTCAACAATAAAACCATTGAAGACTTGCACAATCTCCTTGTTTCTAAGGAAATTTCAGCAACTGAATTGACCCAAGCAACGCTTGAAGATATCAAGTCTCGCGAGACAGCTATCAACGCTTTTGTCACCATCGCTGAGGAGCAAGCCCTTGCGCAAGCTAAGGCTATTGATAAAGCTGGAATTGACGCTGATAATGTCCTTTCAGGAATTCCACTTGCAGTTAAGGATAACATCTCTACAGACGGCATTCTCACAACTGCTGCCTCAAAAATGCTCTATAACTACGAGCCAATTTTTGATGCGACAGCCGTTGCCAATGCAAAGGCTAAAGGCATGATTGTTGTCGGAAAGACCAACATGGACGAATTTGCCATGGGTGGTTCAGGTGAGACTTCCCACTACGGTGCCACTAAAAATGCTTGGGACCACAGCAAGGTTCCTGGTGGATCATCAAGTGGTTCTGCCGCAGCTGTAGCGTCAGGGCAAGTCCGCTTGTCACTTGGTTCTGATACGGGTGGCTCTATCCGCCAACCTGCTGCCTTCAACGGGATTGTTGGTCTCAAACCAACCTACGGAACAGTTTCACGTTTCGGTCTCATTGCCTTTGGTAGCTCATTAGACCAAATCGGACCTTTTGCTCCTACTGTTAAGGAAAACGCCCTCTTGCTCAACGCTATTGCCAGCGCAGATGCTAAAGACTCCACTTCTGCTTCTGTCCGCATTGCCGACTTTACTTCAAAAATCGGTCAAGACATCAAGGGCATGAAAATTGCTTTACCTAAGGAATACCTTGGTGAAGGAATTGACCCAGAGGTTAAGGAAACCATTCTGAATGCCGCTAAACACTTCGAGAAACTCGGTGCCATCGTCGAAGAAGTTAGCCTTCCTCACTCAAAATACGGTGTTGCAGTTTACTACATCATCGCTTCATCTGAAGCTTCATCAAACTTGCAACGCTTTGACGGTATCCGTTACGGCTATCGCGCAGAGGATGCGACTAACCTTGATGAAATCTATGTAAACAGCCGTAGCCAAGGTTTCGGTGAAGAGGTTAAACGCCGTATCATGCTAGGTACTTTCAGCCTTTCATCAGGTTACTACGATGCCTACTACAAGAAAGCTGGACAGGTCCGTACCCTCATCATCCAAGATTTCGAAAAAGTCTTTGCAGATTATGACTTGATTTTGGGACCAACTGCTCCAAGTGTTGCCTATGACTTGGATTCTCTCAACCACGACCCAGTTGCCATGTACTTGGCTGACCTTTTGACCATACCAGTCAACTTGGCAGGTCTCCCAGGAATTTCGATTCCTGCTGGATTCTCTCAAGGACTACCTGTCGGACTCCAATTGATTGGTCCTAAGTACTCTGAGGAAACCATTTACCAAGCTGCTGCTGCTTTTGAGGCGACAACAGACTACCACAAACAACAACCCGTGATTTTTGGAGGTGATAACTAATGAACTTTGAAACAGTCATTGGACTTGAAGTCCACGTAGAGCTCAACACCAATTCAAAAATCTTCTCACCTACTTCTGCCCACTTCGGAAATGACCAAAATGCCAATACCAACGTGATTGACTGGTCTTTCCCAGGTGTTCTGCCAGTTCTAAATAAAGGTGTTGTTGATGCCGGTATCAAGGCAGCTCTTGCCCTCAACATGGACATCCACAAAAAGATGCACTTTGACCGCAAGAACTACTTCTACCCTGATAATCCAAAAGCCTACCAAATTTCTCAGTTTGATGAGCCAATCGGTTATAACGGTTGGATTGAAGTCGAGCTAGAAGACGGTACAACTAAGAAAATCGGTATCGAACGTGCCCATCTAGAAGAAGACGCTGGTAAAAACACCCACGGTACAGATGGCTACTCTTACGTTGACCTCAACCGCCAAGGGGTGCCTTTGATTGAGATTGTATCTGAAGCTGACATGCGTTCGCCAGAAGAAGCCTACGCTTACCTAACAGCCCTCAAGGAAGTTATCCAGTACGCTGGCATTTCTGACGTTAAGATGGAAGAAGGTTCTATGCGTGTGGATGCCAATATTTCTCTTCGTCCTTATGGTCAAGAAAAATTCGGTACCAAAACTGAGTTGAAGAACCTCAACTCCTTCTCAAACGTTCGCAAAGGTCTTGAATACGAAGTTCAACGTCAAGCCGAAATCCTTCGTTCAGGTGGTCAAATCCGCCAGGAAACACGCCGTTACGATGAAGCCAACAAGGCAACCATCCTCATGCGTGTCAAGGAAGGTGCTGCAGACTACCGCTACTTCCCAGAACCAGACCTACCACTCTTTGAAATTTCCGACGAGTGGATTGAGGAAATGCGTACTGAATTGCCAGAGTTTCCAAAAGAACGCCGTGCTCGCTACGTCTCTGACCTCGGCTTGTCAGACTACGATGCTAGCCAGTTGACTGCGAACAAGGTCACTTCTGATTTCTTTGAAAAAGCTGTGGCTCTTGGTGGCGATGCCAAACAAGTTTCTAACTGGCTCCAAGGAGAAGTCGCTCAGTTCTTAAACGCTGAAGGCAAGACACTTGAACAAATCGAATTGACACCAGAAAACTTGGTTGAAATGATTGCCATCATCGAAG
>ERZ772928.1179-NODE-1179-length-11414-cov-12.952020_pt1 | contig 11414 bp, 12 predicted proteins | sample MGYA00511686_ERZ772928 | MGnify/ENA primary metagenome ERZ772928 (study PRJEB29015, sample SAMEA2738063) | human oral metagenome | biome: human oral; feature: human-associated habitat; material: saliva | place: China | collected 2219 ... | reverse complement strand
TCGTCGCGGGCGTCGGAGACCCCCGAGGCCTGGGCTGGGTTGGCCGCGTCAACGCGCACTCCACCTTCGATCTGCCTGCCACGTTCCTGACCCTGGCCGTGCCCTCCGAGACGACGAAGCAGATGGCCGCGCGCTGGGAGGCCGAGGTCCTGCCGCGCCTGGCCGAGGGCGAGCCCCACGGCCTCGTCATCGGCGTGGGTCCGGGCGACGTCGCGGCAGGCATCTCGACGGCCCGCTCGCGCCTGAACCTGGCCAACATCACCGACCGAGCGACCGCGCTGGGCATCCCCAGCTTCGTCGTGGGTCCCCCGCCGCTCGCTGGCGTGGACTCCGGGTCGCTGAAGGCCCTGTCCTCCTCGTGCTCGGAGGTGTGCGCGCGCCGAGGCATCCCCTTCGTCGACTGCTACACGCCGCTGGTCGCACACGACCAGTGGTTCGAGGACATGGCCGCCTCCCTCGCCCGCGGAGGGGACGGCCAGACCCTGCCCGGCCAGGCCGGCTACGCCCTCATGGCGTGGATCGTCCAGCACCAGGGCTGGTACGAATGGACGGGAGCGACCCCGGCGGACGTGTGAGCGCAGGAGGAATTGAGCATGTATCCGCGCCGTTCGCGTTTCTCCCCTCAGATACGTCCGGGCACCGCCCGGCAACAGCGCGCCATGACCATATGGGCCTACGTGTTCCTCGCGTCCATAGGCGTCATGTTCGCCGCGTTTGTTCTGTCCGGTAATTTCGGTGTCCATGAGTTGATCTGCGTGATGATCGGCTCTGGCGCAGAGGTGGTCCTCGGCATCTGCTGCTTTGTGGCCCTCCCAACGCTCGTTCGCGCAATGCGCGATGCACTGCAGGGACCGGGCGACAGCCGCCCAGCAATCGGCACATTCATCATGATTGCCGCCGCAGCACTCATCGGAACGACGATGGTCGTCATGGGTGGTGGGGCCTTCGCAGAAGGCTACGAAGATGCCCGCCAAGGCCCCCAGACGAAGGCCGTCACAAGCTGCGAAAAATACTTTACAGTGACCGAACACGGGCGTCGCGGCAGCAAATACTACCGCAACTATTTTACTCTCCATTTTGACGATGGAACGTCACGCCGCTTTGAGGTCACGACGGACACAGAAGGCGAGTTTGCGCAGCCGACGAGCCCCTACTACGCCGTCTATCAGGCCTGCGTCGCCCGCCCTGCCACCACCTCGATCGTCGTCGACTACTACCCGCGCAGTGGGATCATGAAGGCCATCCGTGAGGCGTGACGCGAACGCGCCCCGGCCTCGTCCATCCCACACACATCAGTGAGACTATGAGCAACCACTACCCCACCACTCCCCCGCCAGGTCCCGTCAACCGCCCCCCGGCCTCGTCGATGATCGAGCGCCTGCCGCGGGGGTTCTCAGCGCGCGCAAACCTGATCGCGTTCGTCGTCATCGGCTTCTTCGGCACCATTGCCTACGCCTTCGCGTCGCTCGGCAGGTACGTGCACTTCGGGTTCTGGCGGCTCGTGTGGGTGGCCGCATGGTGCGTCATCGGCCTGATTGCCGCGATCGCGTGCGCGCTCCTCTGTACCTATCTGCGGAAGCGTGGACACCGCGCGCAGGCCGGAGGGAACGCGTCCTCCGGCAAGCTCTACGCCATTGTCACAATCGCGGTGGGTGTTATCGGAACCGTCGTCATTGTCGTCTCGGGTGTCTATGGAATCGCCGTCGCCCGGGACTTCGCGGAGGGACCACACACAATGAAAGTCACCTCGTGTCAGCTCACCCAGAAGGCGCACTACAAGCCGTCGGACAATCACAGCAAGGTCATCGACTACTTCGACAATCACTTCACCATGACCCTGGAGGACGGGACGACGCGCACGCTCACGCTCGAGACCGAGAGCTCCGACGACCTCGCCAAGGAGGGCGGCATCTCCGCGATCATCTACGAGACCTGCAAGGCGCGTTCCGGCGCGACATCCCTGACCGTGGACGTCTACAGCCACAGCTGGATCGTCGTCGACGCGCGGGTGGAATGAGATTCACATGACCAAGGAGAAAGCCACCACGCGCGAGAAGCTCCTCGCCTGCGCAATCATCATCGCTTTCATGTCCCTCAATATCGTCCTGGGATCTTTCTTCTCACCCCGCTCATGGTCGCCGGCCGTCGTCACCGCAGCGGCCTCCTATCTGATTATCTTCATCGTGGTCGCAGCTGCCGCCGGCATCCGATTCCTGTACCGGGATTGGAAGACGCCTCCCCGCCACGCCCTCGACCACCCAGCCACGACGCTGCCCGCGAACCTCGCTGGACCCACCCCAACGCCCGCGCGCGCCCAGGCGGCCAGCCGCGAGCGCCCGGCCCCTCCCACACCGCCCGGCGATTTCGCGACCATCGACGGTGCCATCAGCTACGCGCAGCAATCCGGCTTTTCCATCATCAACCTGTTCACCGAGCACACGCCGCTCAATGACTTCCGCGAGGCCGTGGGCGCGGAAATCATCTACCTGGTTCTCTCCCACATCGCCGAGCTCGACAAGAACGCCTCGGTGAGCGTCACCGGGTCCGCGATGGACGGGGCGCTGACGCTGACCATCAGCGCCCTCACGCCTGAGGCGTCCGTCCTGGGCGGGCGTCGCATGGGTGAGATACGTGCCCTCATCGATAGCGTGAGCGGTAGTGTGGAGACTGACGAGCAAGTCGGCACCTGGTCGCTCACTGCGCACCTGGATTCTCCCACAAGCGCACCCGACCCCGCGCAGACACCCTAGGCTCGTCGTCATGCACCCGTTCGACAGGTAGCAGCCATGAGCAATCAGTACCCTTATCTCTCCCCCTACGATCCGTCCACTGACGGCAGTCAGCCCGCCAATCAGCCGCAGGTGCCGCAGCCGCAAGCGGGCGACGCGCAGCCTTCCTTGCCGCCGCTGTCGTACCAGGGTTGGTCATTCCAGGGGTCCCCATACGGGGAGGCGTACGCCGCATCGTCGGACACTTCTGCAGCCTCTCAGAGTGTCCCGTCTCCGGCAGATCCTTCCGGCGAGGACAAGGCGCCGAAGAAGCACACGGGGTGGTGGATCCTGCTCACGCTCGTGGGCCTCCTCCTTGGCACAGTCCTCTATTTCTTCGGTGAGATGTTCGACTTCGGCACGGAACGGATCGTCTGGACTCTCATCAAGTGCGCCGTCGCACTCATCTTCGCCCTTGCCATGATTCCCCTCTATGCTGTTACGCGGCGCAATTACCTCGCGGCGAGCGCGCGGGGCGATGAGAAAGTGGCACAACAACGCCAGCTCGGCCTGGGGATGGTCGGCGTCTTTGGCCTCGGGTTCGCCATTTACGCGCTGTCGAACGGCGTTCCCGCGGTGCTTGACGTCGCCGACGGCCCACACACTGTGACGGTCACGTCATGCAGCTTTGAGCAGTACAAGACGAGTCGGTCACGCTACCGCGGCGGCGTCTCGACCGTGTACGAGAACCAGTTCATCATGACGTTTGAGGACGGCTCAACCCACACGCAGACCGTCGAGACGGACAGCAAGGATGAGATTGCGAGGCAAGGGGACGTGACAGCCGTCCTCTACGAGGCCTGCGCCCTGCGCTCCGGCAACGCGAGCATGACCATCGGTTACTACACGCACTCGAGGGTCGTCGCGAGCGCGAGGATCAACGACTGATCGGTCGGCCCGCCCACCCGGCAGGCCGACGCACGCACCCCGGCCTCGTTCGTGTCCACCCAACTGACAAGGTTCTTATGAGCAACGAAGCACGCCTCTCCCCCTTTCAGCCCCCGACGCCCGTAGCATCGGCAGGCCCCAGCACAGCGGTGCAGGTTCCACCGACGAACGTGTTCGCGACACCCGCGCCCCCACGTACGTCAGAAGGCTCGTCGAGGGGACGGGCTCGCTGTATCGTCGCGCTTGTCATCGCCTTATTCATTGGCGAGTGCGTGGCGATCCTCCTGTGGGTAAGCACCACGACCTATGGCTTCACCAGGATCCTGTCGCTCGCGTTCGCCTACGGTGTCGCTTTCCGGATCATGAGGGCGTGTCTGGCAGCAATCATCTGGCAGCTGATTCGCTTTCGACGGGCTAAGCAGGCAGGATCGGCATCCGGCCGTCGCAAGCGACACGCAGCCCTCGCATTGCCGGTCATTCTCCTCGTCCCGAGCGCATACATCGCCCTAGTCCACGGAACGCCCGTCGTCCTGGACCTCGTGACGGGGCCTCGAACCGTCACCGTGTCATCCTGCACCCACAAGATGCATACGCACCAGATTAAATGGGGAGACTACTGGGGCAGACCAACGTTCACCCGCAACTTCACGATGACTCTACCCGACGGAACCACCCGTCAAACAGTGATCGGCCTGCGCCTGTTCGGGCATGCCGGCGAGATCGAGAAGCCTCTGTTCGATGCGTGCGTCACGCACGGCGGGGAGACCTCGATGACACTTGACGTCTACTACCGGACCTGGGTGATTAGCGGTGCCAGGCTGGACTGACAAGGCTCGCCGTCTCTCCGTCCGCACGCGCGCTTCGACAGCGTGCCCATAGCCATCGGTTACTACACGCACCCGAGTGTCATCGCGAGCGCGAAGATCAACAACTAATCGGTTGGCCCGCCTACCCGGCAGGCACGCGCACGCGCCCCGGCCTCGTCCCAACCACTGTGACCTGAAAGGGAACCCATGTCACGCAACCCCGCTTCCTCTCCTCGTCGGGCCTCCTCGCCCGCGCAAGGCCCGACACGCACAGGCGTCCTCAAGAAGATCGCCACCGCCATCGGGGCCGTCCTCGTGGCTCTGGTCATTGCTGCCATCGCCACCTTCTGGTTCATCGGAGATCACACAGATTTCGGCCGTGATCGCGTCGTGTGGAAAGTGCAGGCTTGCGGCGTTGGGCTCGTCCTCGTCGCCGGGCTCCTCATCGCGTGTGTGTTCACGTACCTCGGTGTTCGGCGCGCCAAGCGCGACATCGATATTGAGAGGTACAACCAGCGTTCCTTCGCCATCGTCGTCCTGTGCGTGATCGCGTTGTTCGTGGGATTCCAGTCGATCAGCCGCGGCCTCCCCGCCTTCCGCGACCTAAAGGAGGGCACCACCACCGTCACTGTCACCTCGTGCAGCTTCGAGCAGATGCCACGATCAAACTCGAAGACGCGCACTGATCGTTCGCCCGACAACGGATGGGACAACTACTTCACGATGACGCTCGCTGACGGCACCAAGCGCCTCACGGTCATCGAAACAGATCATGCCAACGACATCGCCTCGCGCGGCGGTCTCACGGGCGTCCTCTACGAGGCCTGCGCTTCGCGCTCCGGGTCCGCCTCCATGACCATGGAGGTCTACCCCCACACGTGGTCCATCGTCGAGGCACGCATCGACTGACAACACCCAGGAGACAGCCATGAGCACGACTCCGTATGAACCTTCCTTCCCGCCATCGCGGCAGGACTACAGGGAGCTCATTGACCACCACTACGTCATCCGCGGTCTCACGTTCGCCCCGCTCATCCTCTTCCCAATCGCGATGAAGACCGGCGCGCAATACGGGCCGCTCAGCCTGTGGACGGGCATCGGCATGAACCTCAGCATCCTCCTTACCTGCCTGACGATCCCGCTGGCGATTCCCGTAATGCTGCGCGACGCCCGCGAGGCGCAGGCCCGCGGCGTCGACAAGGCGATCCCCCGCCGACGCCGCTGGAAAGCCGCCGGACGAGTCGCCATCGCCATCTCTTTCGGGATACTGAGCACCGTGCGCATCGTCCCACTCATCCAAGACCTGGCAAGCGGGCCCAAACCCGTGACCGTCACCAGCTGCACGAGTAGCGTCGCCGACCGTGAATGGCGCAGCGGCAGACGAGGATCGCGCACAACCACCATCTATCAGGTCTACGAGATCACCATGCAGCTCGCAGACGGCTCCACCCGCGTCCAAGACATCAGCCTGCAACCGCAGGACTCCGAACCCGCCAACTCCCTCGCGGTCTACGACACCCTCTACGACGCCTGTGTCACCCATCCGGGTCAGACACCCATGACGCTACAGGTCATGCCCCGCAGCTGGCGGATCATCGAGGCCCACCTCGGCTAGCACCGGGCCCCACGGCCTCCACGCACTGGACACAACCCCATGAGTTTTCCCAACACCCCTCCCCTGCCTCCAGTTCCTGATACTCCCCCTACTCCTCCCCTGCCTCCGACGCCCGCACCCGCCGTAGCGAAGCCGGGCCGCGGCGCAGGACGCTCCCTGTTCCTGCTCCTCCTCGTCCCCCCGGCGTTGACCATCACGATCATCGTCGTCATGCGCAACATGGGCTCGTATGGGAAGAGCAAACTCGTCGGCGTCATCATCCTGTGTTGCCTGGGCCTCCTTGTCGTGATCGGCGCCGTCGCCACCCTCCTCGCCTCCGTGCAAGACCTGCGCGCCGCGAAACGCTCCGGGGACCGGCGGGCGGTACGCAAGCAGCTGGACAACCTCGCCTCGATGACCTGCGGTGTCCTCGTCATTGCCGCACCGGTCTTGTACTTCCTCACGCCCGCGGTGATCGACCTGGCTCAAGGACCCCAACCGCGCGCCGTCGCCTCCTGTAGCTACGCCCAAGACACCGTCACACGATCACAGTGGTTCACCGGAGGCACCAGCTACAACAACCACTTCGTCATGCGCTTTGACGATGGCACCCAGCACACCCTCACCATCGCCACCTCTGAGCAGGACATTTCCCAGCTGCCGGGCATCATTCATCCGCTCTACGAAGGCTGCGTCCTCCACCCCGACCAGACGCCCCTGACCATCGACATGTACGTGCACAGTAAAACCCTGGTGGACGCGCGCCTCGACTAGCTGCGAGGTGGCGCCGGGCAGCCTGCGACCTTCACCCTCGATCGACGAGGCCGTGAAACAGCCCGTGAAACGCCTCGGTTACGCCTGGGTGAGGATCCCCGAGATGAAGCGAGCGCTGCGGTTGAGGGCGGCCTCGGCCTCGGGAATGGTGGGAACGCCCAGGACATACACGTGGAAGCCGCCCGGCTCCACGCGCAGGCGCACGTCCACGCCAGCGCGGGCGGCCTTGCGCGCAAACTCAATGACGTCGGGGCCGACGATGTCCGCGTCCCCCTGGAAAATACGGATCGGCGGCAGGCCAGCAGGGTCGCCGTACAGGGGGCTCACGCGCCAGTCGGCCGGATCCAGGTCGCCAGCCCACGCGCGGCCGGCCCACGCCAGCCCGGGCACGCGCAGGATCTTGTCGCGATGCTGCACCTCCTCGATCGCCGCGTTCGTCATGGTGACGTCCACCCACGGGGCATACAGGACGAGGCCGTCCACCTGTCGCTGACCCGCATCACGCCGCTGCATGGCGAGGGAGACCGCTAGGCCGCCACCCGCCGAGTCGCCAAAGAGGATGACGCGGCCGAACTCCGCCTGAGCCTCGTCGATGATGGGCTGGACGAAGTCGAAGGCTTCGGTCGCAGTGTGGTTGGGGGCGAGCGGATAATCGGGAATGATGACGGGCAGCCCGGTGCGGTCGATGAGGCCCTCGACAATCCCCCACTGACCAGCGACCAGGGGAAAGAGGTAGGCGCCACCGTGCAGGAAGATGAGGGCACCGCCCGAGCGCAGCCCCTGCTTCGGGAACACGCGGGTCACGCCTTTGTCGCACGTCGCCGTGAAACGCGTTCGCATCGACGCGGGCATCGGGCCCGGCTGTGGGGCGTGGGCCGCCATATCGCGCGCGGCTTCTTCGGTGTGCAGCGCGGGAGGCGTGAGCCCCTTGCGGGCGTGCACGAGACGCATCTGGAGGGACATGGAGCCTCTTTCGCTCTTTCGCGGATCGACAAACTGTTTCTGTTCGCATCGGGACGCGCCCGCGCGCCAGCACGTACCAGGATACGACGTGAGGAAGGCTCGCTGCTCACTGCGAGTGTTCATCGTAGCTATCGGGAGGAAACACCAGTGGTGGTAGGTGCCGGTGGCTGAAGGCCGTATCTGCTCGCCGCCGGAATCTGGCGAGAGCACATCGGACGAACCTACTACGCGGATAGGTTACGAGCATGCGGATAGGTTATGACGATGCGGATAGCTTATTAACCTATCCACATGCGCCGATCCTATCCAGATACGCGGTTCCTATCCGAATGCGACACCACAAGTCCACCAACCGCCAGGCCCACGTCGTCTCGCAAGCAGACAATCAACTGGCCTCACGTCTCCTCATAGATCCCACCCATCACACGCGATCACGCGGATAGGTTACGAACATCCGGATAGCTTAATAACCTATCCAGATGCGCCGTTCCTATCCGGATACTCGCATGCGCTTATCCACAGGGCTATCTCCAGTGTCGGGTGTATCCACAGGCCCTCGTCTAGCGCTTTCCTCGATACCGATGATGATACGAAACTTCATCTATGACGAAATCTTCCATTATTATCGCCCCGCCCGCAGACGCACCTCGCGAACAATCAGCGTCAACGCTAGCCCACATCATGCGTGGCGTCTGCGCAGTCCTACCCCTCGATTCCACAAACGCCAACCCCTGGGACGTATGGGACGCCGTCGCTCGCGCACGCATACATGCCGTCGACACCTCCCACGAGCACTCTCCTGTCTTTGTCGGGCAAAGCTGCTTGCGGCTCCTAGGGATCCGTGGGTGGTCCCAAAACCCTCCCGTTACCATCTATCGGGAGAACCGAAGATGCACCTCGTCTCTCCCCTCTTGTAGTGTCGGCTCCACGACGGTTCCACCTACATCAGTTTCGTGTTCTCAGTTTCCACCTCTTTCGAAGGAACGTAGCAGGATCGAGGGCTTGGTCGTAGAACACCCCTACGATGCGCTCGTCCGTTGTGCGCTTCATGAGGAGCCGTTGGAGTCCTTCGTCCTTGGGTGTATGGCGCTCAACGTATGGAGTCAGTTCTCGATGTTTCATCAGGATGAGTGCCGCCCGCGAGCCGAGGAAATACGAGCTGAACTGCTCGCTCGACTTGATCGCGCTGGCCGCGTGCGCGGCTATCGACGTGCTCGCTCGATCCTCAAGGCTATCGATCCGGGCTGCGCAAATCCGGCAGAAGCTGCGCTTCTGTGGCTGGTACTGTCCATCTGTCCCTTCGCGGTTAAAACGCAAGTGCACGTTGGGGTTCGCGGCCGCCACTACTACATCGACATACTGATTGAGGACTTGCACCTCATCATCGAATTCGATGGGGTTGCAAAGCTTGGTGAGACCCGAGTCGAGCTCGAACAAGCGAAGCGCGAATGGGTGTTGCGCGACGAAAACCTGCGGGATGCCGGGTGGAGGGTTATCCGAGTGAGTTGGCCCGACTACGACGATTGGGAACAACTGCGTATCAGGTTAAGCCGGGTCCTCGGGCCAATCAATCCTGCTCCCGAATGTCGTTTCCTCTGGAAGCTACCGACGCAACGTTGCGATGGCCCGTTACGGCGCTTTTACTCGCGAACCCGCGCCTAGGCCGCCGCTACACGGATAGGTTATGAACATCCGGATAGGTTACGAACATCTGGATAGCTTAATAACCTATCCAGATGCGCCGTTCCTATCCAGATACGCGGTTCCTATCCGGATGTGACGCCACAAGTCCACCAACCGCCAGGCTCACGTCGTCTCGCAAGCAGACAATCAACCGGACTCACATCTCCTCATAGATCCCACCCATCACACGCGATCACGCGGATAGGTAACGAACATCCGGATAGCTTAATAACCTATCCAGATGCGCCGATCCTATCCGGATGCGCCAATCCTATCCAGGTGCGCGGATCCCATCTGGAAGCAACACCACGGACACCCGCCGGGCCCCTGGTTCCCAAGGACCTGCATCCAGCCACGGCCACCCCTGCCCAGCCAGCGGCGCACACCCCAGACGTCACACGCGCCTCGCGCAACGGCACCTGGCCCAGACAGCGGCGCGTAAACAACGCGCAAACACAAGGGTTAAAGGACAAAAAGAGTTGGTGGATGGTTAGTCCCAGTTGTTTCGGTGGGGGCTTGTGTGGTGGAGGTCGTGCCAGGCGATGGCGTCGCCCCATCTGGGGATGACACCGGCTGCGGGGTGTGTGCGCGAGGCGTGTTCCCATTGGGCTTCAATCTGGGTGTCTGTGGGCATGATTTTGAGGATCTGGGCTGGTGGGAGCGGGTTTTCGGTGTGCATGTAGCACCACCAGAAGATCGCTTTGATCCGGCGGGTCAGCCGCATTCCCCGGTGGTCCCGCAACAGTTGACGCAAGGGCGCGTTGGTCGCGCCTTCGATCTGGTTGTTCATCGCCGGCAACGCCCCCTCAAACTGGGGGTCGGTGTAGGTGAACAACACCTCGGCTCCGATGAGCCGATTCACACTGTTGCGGGCCCGCACGAGTCGTTCGTGCGTGTATTCCCACCCGCCATCGTCCCTCTTGGTCTTCTGCGCGAGGAAGCCCTCCCAGCGCTTGCACCAGTCCAAGTAGGTGTCTATCCATGAGGCCGCTTGCTCTCGGTCTTTCACGTGCAAGAGCTGCTTGCCCAAGCCGTACAGTTCCTTGGAGGCTGCAAGCTTGGGGCGAATGGTGGTGGCTTGTTTGATGGTCCCGAACGCGTGGAAGGTGCACCGCTGGACCCGCGTGTTCGGCCAGGCTTTCTTGCGGGCTTTTTCGAAGCCACTGCCCCCATCCGTCACCACCACGTCTGGTGGGGCGATCCGGTTCATGAGCGCTTCCCAGGCGCGCGAGTTCTCACTGCGTGCCACATACCAGCCCAAGATGAAATCCCGGGACTGAGCAATCAATACGACCGCTTTGCGGCCCAGGTGGATCCCGTCAACGAACACGACCTCATGCACCTCATCCACCACCGGAGCAAGAGGCCACACCTCCCACAAACCCTGGCACCGCCGCCGAAACGACCTGCCCCCGCCTGGCATATCCGCCTGCCGATTACCGCTGAGCAGCCAGGCAAGAAACTCACCCAGGTGCTTGGCCGAGGTATCAATCCGCTGCACGCCAGTTGAGTGGCACGAGGTGCAATGCCACCTCTGCTTGCCCGATTTCGACAGTCCGTACCGGATCAGCTTCCTGCCACAGGAATCGCATTTCGAGATGTTCACTCACCGAATCTGCCAGTACCAACTTTGACGCCCACTCTCCCGCACCACAAAGCCGAAAAGTCGACGTTTCACCAACACATTTTGTCCACCCTCAAAGTTGGCCCCCAACAACTTTGAACCAGACTTTCTCGCACCGCAAAGCCGAAAGGTCGGGCTCAGACCAACTCTTTTTGTCCTTTAACCCCACGTTTTGTCCTTTAATCCCAAAAACCGCCTTGGAGGGACCGCCGCAAGCGGATGGGCATGAAAAAAGCACTCCCGAAGGAGTGCTTTTCAAAAATGCAGAACCCCCACCGGTGGATCGCACCGAGGGGGGCCGCTGCGCGCCCGAA
>ERZ772928.1163-NODE-1163-length-11518-cov-2.647474_pt1 | contig 11518 bp, 9 predicted proteins | sample MGYA00511686_ERZ772928 | MGnify/ENA primary metagenome ERZ772928 (study PRJEB29015, sample SAMEA2738063) | human oral metagenome | biome: human oral; feature: human-associated habitat; material: saliva | place: China | collected 2219 ... | reverse complement strand
TGGGAGTCGCTGCCCACGAACACGTCATCCTCGATGATCGTCTTGTGCTTGTTGACGCCATCGTAGTTGCAGGTGATGGTGCCGGCGCCGATGTTGACGCGCGAGCCGATCTCGGCGTCGCCCACGTAGGACAGGTGGTTGATCTTGCTGCCGGTGCCGGTGGTGGCGTTCTTGAGCTCGACGAAGTTGCCGATGTGGCTGTCCTCGCCCAGCTTCGTGCCGGGGCGCAGGCGGGCGAACGGGCCGATGCGGCCCTGTGCGCCCACCTCGGCGCTGTCGATCACCGACATGGCCTGCACCTGGGTGCCGTCGGCCAGCGTGCAGTCCTTCAGCACGCAGTTGGGGCCGATCTTCACGCCCTTGCCCAGCCGGACGGTGCCCTCGAAGACGCAGCCCACGTCGATGGACACGTCACGGCCGCATTCCAGCGTGCCACGGATGTCGATGCGGTCGGGGTCGGCCAGCATGACGCCGCTGTCGGTCAGGCGGTCGGCCAGGTTGCGCTGGTGGCGACGCTCCAGGAAGGCCAGCTGGGTCTTGCTGTTGACGCCCAGCGTTTCCCACTCGGCGTCGGGGTGCGCCGTGACGACACCGGTGCCATCGGCCACGGCGGCGGCGATCACGTCGGTCAGGTAGTACTCGCCCTGGGCGTTGTCGTTCTTCAGGGCCGTGAGCCAGCGCTTGAGCGGCCCGGTGGGGCAGACCAGGATGCCGGTGTTGACCTCGTTGATCTTCAGCGTCTCGGCGTCGGCATCCTTCTGCTCGACGATGCGGCTGACGTTGCCGGCGGCATCACGCACCACGCGGCCGTAGCCGGTGGGGTCGGCCACATGCTGCGACAGCAGCGCCAGCTTGCCGCCCTGGGCGGCTTCGGCCAGGCGCTGCAGGGTGGAGGCCTTCACCAGCGGCACGTCACCGTACAGGATGAGCGTGGGCACGTCGTCGACCAGCATCGGGACGGCCTGGGCCACCGCATGGCCGGTGCCCAGCTGGGGGGACTGCAGGGCCCACTGCACGTCGGTCTGCCCGGCAAATGCGGCCTGGACCTGCTCGCCGCCATGGCCATACACCACCACCAGCCGCTGTGGGTCGAGGGTGCGGGCGGTATCGACGACATGGCCGAGCAGGGACTTGCCGGCCAGCGGATGCAGTACTTTCGGCAGGTCGGAGTTCATCCGTTTGCCCATGCCGGCAGCCAGGATCACGATGTTCATCTGGATTTCTGGGGTGATTCAGGAAAGAAGGGCAGGGAAGGCGTGGCCTGGAACAACCATGCACCCTGGGCATGGCCCATTGTGCGGGGGCCATGTTGCGTGCCGATGTCAGGTGGCCACGACATGCAGGCCAGCAGTGTATGCCGAAACGACTGATCCTGCCGTGAAGTAATGGTGCAACCAAGGGGTTCTGCACACCGACTTGTTACCGTTTGCAGCCCCCCGGGAACCGCTCAGGCCGGCGGGTTGTCGGCCACCTCGGGCTGGCGGGCCAGGTCGACGATCTCCGGGTGTCCCTGGCCGCCCAGCAGCGTGGGGGCCAGCGAGCCGACGATCATCCCGACGATGGCGCTGCCCAGGCCCACCAGCTGCGCGGGCACCAGCGCATCGGCCATGAAGTGCTCGGCGTACTGCCAGGCCACCACGCCACAGAACATGGACAGCAGCGCGCCCTGCGGGGTCGCGCGGCGCCAGAACATGCCGAAGACTAGCGGCGTGAAGGCGGCAACCAGGGTGACTTTGTAAGCATCCTGAACCATCTGATACATGGACGATTCACTTTGCAAGGCGAACAGTGTCACGCAGCAGGTGAAGCCGATCAGGATGAGGCGCAGCAGCACCAGCATCTTGCGGTCGGACAGCTTGTGGCCCCACAGCGGCTGGATGACGTTCTCGGTGATGACGGCGGTAGGCGCCAGCAGCGTGCCGCTGGCCGTGGACAGGATGGCCGAGAGCAGCGCGCCGAAGAACAGCACCTGGGCAAACAGCGGCGTGCGCTGCAGGATCAGCGTGGGCAGCACCTGCTGGAAGTCGTTCTCGTTGGAGAGCATCTGCTTGACCATGGCCGGGTCGATGAGCAGGGCCGAGACGGCGATGAACATCGGGATGAAGGCCATCAGCAGGTACAGCGAGCCACCCAGCAGCGTGCCCTGCCGGGCAATCTTCTCGGTGCGGGCCGAGGTGACACGCTGGAACACGTCCTGCTGCGCCACCGAGCCCAGCGCCATGGTGACGAAGGCGGCGATGAAGCCCAGCCAGTCGTGCAGTGAGGCGCCGGGGAAGAACTTGAGCCGGTCGGAGGCCTGCGCAGTGGCCACCACCTTGTCGACACCGCCCGCCATGCCGGCCAGCATCCAGGCGATGTAGATCAGTCCGGCCACGATGATCACGGTCTGGAAGAGGTCGGTGAAGGCCACCGACCACATGCCGCCGAAGAGCGTGTAGACGCCCACGATGACGGCACCCAGCACGATGCCCTGTTCCAGCGTGATGGCGTTGCCCGACACGGTGTGGATGACGATGCCCAGCGCCACCAGGTTGGCCGAGCTCCAGCCCAGGTACGAGATGGAGATGGCGGCTGCCGAGGCCAGCTCGACCGTGCGGTTGTAGCGCCTCTTGTAGAAGTCGCCCACCGTCATCAGCTTCAGCCGGTAGTAGGGGGCGGCCAGAAAGAGCGCCACGAAGATCAGGCAGAAGGCGGCCCCGAAGGGATCGCCCACCACGCCCTGCAGGCCTTCCTTCAGGAAGGTGGACGAGACGGCCAGGATCAGCTCGGCGCCGAACCAGGTGGCGAACACGGTGGCCGTGTTCATGTAGAGCGGCAGACTGCGCCCGGCGACCAGATAGTCGGCCGAATTCTTGACACGCCGTGCGGCGTAGAACCCGATGCAGATCGTCACTGCGAAATAGCAGGCAACCAGGGTAACGAGCATGGGGATCTCCTGGAAAGCGGAGGAGGAACGGAATGGGCCCGGCAGGCCCGGCGACGAAGGGTCAGGAGAATCTGGGACGGCACCGCGCGCCGGCGGACGGCAGTGCCAGGGGGCTAGTTGAGATAGCGCCAGATCTGCAGGGCCAGGATGATGGCCAGGAGCACGATGCCCACCTGCAGCCAGCGCAACGTTCTTCGCTGGCCCCGTTCGATGTGTTCCAGCAGGCGTTTGTGGGCAGGATCCAGGGCCGGCTCGGCCTGGGCTTTCAGTGCGGCATGCAGCAGGCGCGGCAGCTCGGGCACCAGCTGTGCCCAGCGGGGCGCTTCCTGGCGGACCTTGTTGTCAAAGCCCTGCCAGCCCACCTGCTGCTTGATGAAGACTTCCAGGATGGGCTGCGCCGTGACCCACAGGTCCAGGTCGGGGTTGAGCTCGCGGCCCAGGCCCTCGATGTTGAGCAGCGTCTTCTGCAGCAGCACCAGCTGGGGCTGGATCTCGACGTTGAAGCGGCGCGATGCCTGGAAGAGGCGCATCAGCACGATGCCCAGCGAGATCTCGCGCAGCGGCCGGTCGAACACCGGCTCGCAGCAGGCGCGCACGGCGCCTTCCAGCTCTTCGGCCCGCGTGTTGGGCGGCACCCAGCCGGATTCGATGTGCAGCTCGGCCACCCGGCGGTAGTCACGCTTGAAGAAGGCCAGGAAGTTCTGCGCCAGGTAGCGCTTGTCATGGTCGGAGAGCGTGCCGACGATGCCGAAGTCCAGCGCGATGTAGCGATTGAAGTCGTCCGGCCCGTTGCCCACCAGGATGTTGCCCGGGTGCATGTCGGCATGGAAGAAGCCATCGCGGAAGACCTGCGTGAAGAAGATCTCCACCCCGTCACGCGAGAGCTTTTCCAGGTCGATGCCGGCAGCGCGCATGCGGTCGAGCTGGCCGATGGGGATGCCCTCGACCCACTCCATCACCAGCACGTTGCGGCGGCAGTAGTCCCAGTACATCTGCGGGATGCGCAGCAGCGTGGAGCCCTCGAAGTTGCGCTTGAGCTGATTGGCGTTGGCCGCCTCGCGCACCAGGTCCAGCTCATCGTGCAGGTAGTGGTCGAACTCGTCGACCACTTCCATGGGGCGCAGCCGCCGGGCGTCGGCCGACAGGCGCATGGCCAGCGTGGCGCCGGTGCGCAGCAGGCTCAGGTCGTCCTCGATCACGTCCAGCATGCCCGGGCGCAGCACCTTCACGGCCACCTGGGTGCCGTCGTGCAGTCGGGCACGGTGAACCTGGGCAATGGAGGCTGAGGCGATGGGCTCGCGGCCGAACTCGGCGAAGGCCTGCTCCAGCGGCATCTCCAGCCCGCGCTCGATCTCGGCCACGGCCCGATCGGCCGGGAACGGCGGAACCCGGTCCTGCAGCAGGGCCAGTTCGTTGGCGATGTCGGGCGGCAGCAGGTCGCGCCGGGTGGACAGCACCTGGCCGAACTTCACGAAGATCGGCCCCAGGCTCTCGAAGGCCATCCGCAGGCGCACCCCGCGCGGTTCGCGGATGGTGCCCATCCGCAGCCAGCGCGTCATGCGCAGAAGCCACGGGGAGCGCGAGCTGCTGGCAGCGCCGCTGACCACCAGTTCGTCCAGGCCGAAACGGCGGACCGTCCAGAGGATCCGGATCAGCCGGCGCGTGCTGGAAAACCAGGAGATGGGTCCGTTCACCTCAATCCTCGGCGTCGTCGCCGGTGCGCAGGGTGTTGAAGTCGTACAGGGTGCGGTCCATCAGATGGGACGGACGCACTCTGCCCAGAGAGGAAAAGATCGTTTCCAGGCGACCGGGGAAGCGCTTTTCCCAGGACTTGAGCAGCTCCTTGGTCTCGGCGCGCTTCAGGTTGGGCTGGCTTCCGCACAGGTTGCAGGGGATGATCGGGAAATTCTTGACCTCGGCCCAGCGGATGAGATCCTTCTCTTCCACATAGGCCAGCGGCCGGATGACCACATGGCGGCCGTCGTCCGACACCAGCTTGGCCGGCATGGTCTTGAGCTGACCGCCATAGAAGAGGTTCAGGAAGAACGTGGCCAGGATGTCGTCACGGTGGTGGCCCAGCGCGATGCGCGTGGCCCCCAGCTCGGACGCCACACGGTACAGGATGCCGCGCCGCAGCCGCGAGCAGAGCGAGCACTTGGTCTTGCCATCGGGGATGACCCGCTGCACCGTGCTGTAGGTGTCTTCCGTCTCGATGTGATATTCGACGCCCAGCTTTTGCAGGTAGTTGGGCAGCACGTCGGCCGGAAAGCCCGGCTGGCGCTGGTCGAGGTTCACCGCCACGATGGAGAAGGGCACCGGCGCGCGCTTCTGCAGCCCGAGCAGGATGTCCAGCATGGCAAAGCTGTCCTTGCCGCCCGATAGGCAGACCATCACCCGATCGTTCGGGCCGATCATGTCGTAGTCGGCGATGGCCTGGCCGGTGAGCCGGTACAGCCGCTTGGAGAGCTTGTTGTTCTCGTGGTCCTCACGCCGGGTGTCGCGCAGGGCGGGGCGCGATGCGGCAGGCGGCACGGCGGGGTGGCCTGCCGAGGCCCGGCCGGCGGCGGGGGCGGAGCCACCCTGACTGCCCGAGGAGGCGCCTGCGTCGGCGTCACCGTGCAGTGCGTCCAGTCCGCCGAGCCAGGCCGCCTGCTTCTCGTCCAGCGGGCTTTCCTGCGTGGGCAGCCGGCCCGTGCCGGGACGACGGATCTCGTCGATCCGGATGGTCTGGGTGGCTGGCCGGTCTGCGTAGCTGGCGCTCTCGGCGGGCTGGGAATGGCTGGCCTGCATGGCGTCGTGATCGTCGGCGATGGAAGGAGGGGCGACCGGAAACGAAGGGACCGGACATCGCGTCCGGCCAGGGCGTCCTGCCGGGCAGGACATCCGTCAGGAATGGCTGCGCTGCGAAGGCAGGTCCAGACCTTTCCGAGGACGCAATCATAGCGGCTTTAGGGGCCGGGTGACGGATTTTGCGCCCCATGTGGCCTGCCTTTTACAAAAAAAGCACGTGGGGCGGGCGTGTCAGCGGCCCGTGAGGGGCGTTCCGTCCATCAGGCTGGCATCACGGGGCAGGCCCAGCAGGTGCTGGCCGCCGTCGACCAGCAGCGTGGTGCCGGTGATCGAGCGGGTCTTCATGGCAAAGACCACGGTATCGGCAACGTCCTTGACCGTGCTGGATGCCCCGAGCGGCGACAGCGTGCGGTGCGCGTGGGCAAATGCGGTCTCGTCCTGCAGGTAGCTGGGCAGCGTGAGGCCCGGCGCCACGCCCACGACACGCATCCGGGGCGCCAGCGCCTGCGCCAGCATGGTGGTGGCTGCCGATAGCGCGGCCTTGGACAGCGTGTACGACAGGAAGTCCGGATTCAGGTTGAAGAGCTTCTGGTCCAGCAGATTGACGATGACGCCCTGAACCGGTGCCGCAGGCAGCTGGCTGACCAGGGACTGGGCCAGCAGCAGCGGCGCCATCAGGTTGGGCAGCAGATGCTCGTGCAGGCTCTCGGGCGTGAACGAGCGGATGTCGTCGTATTCAAAGCGCGAGGCGCTGTTGACCAGCCCGGAGACGGGGCCCAGCGCCTCCGCCAGACGGGGTACCAGCGTCTGGCACTGAGCGGCATCGTCCAGGTCGGCCTGGAGCACCACGGCCCGACGACCCAGTGCCTGAATGTCTTTCACAGTCTGTTCCGCCTCGACCACGGAATCACGGCAATGCACGCCGATGTCCCAGCCATCCTGCGCCAGGGCCAGGGCAATGGCGCGGCCCAGACGCTTGCCCGCCCCGGTGACCAGTGCGACGCGCGGCGAAGCCGCGGACCCCGTCGTGGCGGTGGCGCGTGTGTCGGCAGAGGCCACCCTGTTGTCGACGGGAGACCCTGCGCAGGCAGAAGGGGTGGACGGAGCGTGTTCCATGGCGGCGCACTGTAGCATGAGGGGTGCATGTTATCGGCCGGCGTTGTGTTCGGCTTCTTTCCTGGATGGTGCCGTCATGTCCCTGTCTCATTCCCGCGTCGAGTCTGCTCTGCCCGTGCCCGACCGCGAGGCCCTGGCGGTCAGCCAGGAACTGTCGACCCGCATCGCGGCCGAGATTGCGCGCCACGGTGGCTGGCTGAGCTTTGCGCGCTACATGGAAATGGCGCTCTACGAGCCGGGTCTGGGCTATTACAGCAACCCCGGCCAGGTCTTCGGCGCGGCAGGCGACTTCGTGACGGCGCCGGAACTCACGCCGCTCTTCGGGGCCACCCTGGCCCGGCAGGTCTCCCCGTGGCTGAAGGATCCGGCGCTGGCGGGTAGCGGCCAGGTGGTGCTGGAAGTGGGTGGTGGCAGCGGCATGCTGGCTGCGCAGCTGCTCAATGCGCTGGACAACGTGGGGAACCATGAGGTGCGTTATCTGATTCTGGAGCTGTCGGCCGAACGCCGCGAGCACCAGCGTCAGACCCTGAAGAGCCTGGCCCCGGGCCTGATGGACCGGGTGGGATGGCTGGAGACCTTCCCTGAAAGCTTTGCCGGTGTGGTGGTGGCCAACGAGCTGCTGGATGCCATGCCGGTGCAGCTGTTCGAGTGGCAGGCCGACGCGGGCGCCGACCTGCAGGGGATGGGGGTGACGTGGGTGGACGGCCAGTTTGCCTGGGCGCCGCGCCCGGCCGATTCGGTGCTGACGGAAACCGTGACCGCGCTGCGCAATCGGCTGGGGCCGGAAGGCGCGCAGTGGCACAGTCCCTACCGCTCGGAAGTTTGCCCGGCGCAGCAAGCCTGGATGCGTACGCTGGCCGACTGCGTGACGGCCGGCGTGGTGATGCTGCTGGACTATGGGTTTGCCGCACCCGAGTATTACCACCCGCAGCGGGATCAGGGCACGCTGATGTGCCACTACCGGCACCGCAGCCACGCCGATCCCTTCCTGTGGCCGGGGTTGAGCGACATCACGGCACATGTGGATTTCACGGCGCTGGCCCGGGCGGCCACGGCCGAGGGCTTCTCGCTGGTGGGCTACACCTCGATGGCGGCCTTCCTGCTGAATGCCGGCCTGCTGGATGAGCTGGCGGACCTGCCGCGTGAGCCTGAAAGCTTCTGGTTCGCCCAGGCTCAGGCGGTGCAGCAGCTGATTTCCGAGGCCGAGATGGGCGAACTCTTCAAGGTGATTGCCTTCGAGAAGAATCTGCGTGAAGCGGCCTCGGTGCTGGGCTTTGGCGGAGACCGGGTGGTGTGAGCACCGTCACTCGATGCCGGCCAGCTTGTGGGTCTGGATGCTGAGCTGCCACCGGGGGCGGCCGGGGCGCTGGTTGAGCTGCCCCAGTTGGGTGATCGTTTCCAGCATGTTCATCCGGCCATCCACGTCGCAGGGCGACAGATAGTAGCGGTCGGCGCGGATGCTGTCCTCGATCTGGGCGCAGAAGTCGCGCACGTCGCCATCCACCACGATGCGCACCTCGTGCGCGAACGGGATGTGGCGCTTTGCGTAGGCCCGCTGATAGAGGCGCTTCGGGCTGGTGGCGATGTAGTCGATCTGCGGTGGCACTGGCTTCAGGCCGTTGGTCTCGATGGCCAGAAAATGCCCTTCAGCCTTCAGACTGTCCAGCAGACGTTCCAGGTGAGGCTGGATGGTGGGTTCACCGCCGGTGATGATGACGTTGCGGGCCGAGAATGTCCGGACCTTCGTCAGGATGTCCCCCAGCGTCATGGTGCCGAAGCGGTTGTAGTCGGTATCGCACCACGGGCAGGCCAGGTTGCATTTGCCGAAGCGGATGAAGACGCTGGGCATGCCGGTGTTGAAGCCCTCGCCCTGCAGTGTCTCGAAGATCTCGACGATGCGGTAGGGTGTATCCAGGCCAGTGGCAGGTTCCGGCCTCCGACGGGTTGCCGTGTGTGCCGGTGTCTCGACCGACAGCGGGATCACCGGGTGGGGTGGCGTGACCGGCTTGCCAGCGGCCATGTGCTGAATGCTGTTCATCCGCTGTACTCGCAATAGGATGTGGGGGTTTCCCACAGGCGGATGAGGCTGACCGGCAGGCCCTGGTCCTGAAGGACATGAAAGATATGGGCCGAAATGTTCTCGGCCGTGGTGCGCATGGGCAGGCCATGGACCTTGGAATCCAGTTCCTGCAGCAGCGTGGCTACCCGGCATTCGCGCGGGCTGCCGGTGTCGTAGAGAAAGGCGTGGTCCATCGGGTCGACCACGTGGTGCTTCACGATGTCCTTCAGATCTGCATAGTCCATCACCATGCCGGCCTTGGGGCCGCTGGCGTGCAGCGGGCCAGCGACTTCCACCTGCAATCGGTACGTGTGTCCGTGCAGGTTCCTGCACTTACCGTCGTGACCATCCAGCATGTGCGCGATGTCGAAGCTGAATTCCTTGGCGATCTTAAGCATGGTGCTGCTCCTTCGCCTGCGCGGCATCGCGTTCCGTCAGGTATTCGTGCAGGCCGCGTTCACGCAGCACGCAGCTGGGGCACTGGCCGCAGCCGCCTTCCACGCCCAGATAGCAGGTGTGCGTGTGCTGGCGGATGTAGTCGAAGGCCCCCAGCCGGTCGGCCAGCGCCCAGGTGTCCTTCTTGGTCAGCCACATCAGCGGCGTGCGGATGTCGAAGGTGTAGTCCATGGCCAGATTCAGCGTGACGTTCATCGACTTCACGAAGACATCACGGCAATCCGGATAGCCGCTGAAATCGGTCTCGCACACGCCGGTGTAGAGCGTGCGGATGCCCTGGGCCTTGGCATGGATGGCGGCATACAGCAGGAACAGTGCGTTGCGCCCGTCCACGAAGGTGTTGGGGGGCTGGCCGTCTTCCTGCGAGATGGTGGCGCTTTCGTCCAGCAGCGCGTTGTGGGTGATGGCCTTGATGACCGAGGTGTCGATGACCGTCTGCTTCACGCCAAGGTCTTCGGCGATCCAGCGGGCCTTGTCCAGCTCGATGGCGTGGCGCTGGCCGTACTGGAAGGTGATGGCCTCGACGTTGCCCGGGCCGAACTCCTGCAGCGCCAGGAAGAGACAGGTGGTCGAGTCCTGCCCGCCGGAGAAGATCACGGCGGCTTTCTGGGGGGATGACATGGAAGGATCCTCTGGGCGTTCCCGAACGGATCCTGCCTGTGACCCGGGGGCGAATGCTGCCCGGAGGGGGGAATGTGTTCAGGTCTTCCCTAGTTTTTTAACGTGGGCGTTTTTCGAACCACGGGGGCGGAATGCCCCGGAAGCCGTGTCATGGACGCGCGCTGTCATGCGGGATGGCGGACACGTGCACGCACGCTTCATGCCAGCGGTCTGGCGGGCGGGATTGTATCGCATGGGGGCATCCCGCGATGCATGAAAAGGAGTGGGCGACAGGTTGTGCGTCTGTCGCCCATCATGACCTGGATACCAGGTGGCCTGAGATGGCTTCACGCCGGGCGTCATCAATGGCGCTTCGGATGGCCGTAGGGTTGGCCTGATGCTGCCGGGCGATGGCGCCCGTGTCGACCGCAGCTGCAACGGAAAGTGCCCGTTCAATACGATGGATGACGTTCGAGACCGAATCTTGTGAGATTGTTCCGGACGTGCCATTGACGGTGGCATGTGATGACGGACCGTCGCCTTGTCCGGGACGGATAGGCTGCGTCGAGTCGCTCTCCGGCATGAGGGAGATGGCCTGATCGGGTTCGGCAATCTGTGCCGGATGATCGGGCAAGGCCAGCCGCTGTGCGACGGTCAGCAGCAGCCGAAGCCGTTCCGGACGACGCCAGGCGTCGTGTCGGTTGAAGAGGGCCAGCAGCGCTTCGGCGTCCTGACGTTCGGGCGACAGGAACCACTGGCGAGCTGCCTGCGGGATGGGGCCGGGTATTTCGCTGGCTAATCGCGTGGCGGCGTCGGTGCACTCGTTGGAGGCGCGCAGGGCCTTGGCCTGTTCGGTGACGGATTTTGCCGCTTTGGTTTTATCTACGTTCCGGGAGACGGTGGGTGGGGCTGATTGAGGAATGTTTTCCTGGCGCCCGAGTTCGATACGGGACTCTGCCGGAATGGTCATGCCCGCCAGCAGGATGGCAAAGCGCACGGGTAGCGGATCGTGGGCCGCGGCGCTGGCGTCCAGGGCCTTCAGCCAGTCGGGCTGGGTGTCGGGGGCGGGCAGCTGGGGCAGGAGGATGCGCAGCGCATGGGCCTGTTCCAGGACCTGCAGCATGTGCGAAGGCCGCTGGCTCATCAGTCCCCGGGAGAGTTCCTGCCAGACACGCTCGGCCACCAGGGCATGGACTTCGCCAGCGGCCGTCATCTCGCGCATCAGCACCAGGGTTTCGGGGGCGATGGTGAAGTCGGGGAAGCGCGCGGCGAAGCGGGCCAGACGCAGGATGCGCACGGGGTCCTCGCGGAAGGCGGGGCTGACGTGGCGGAAGATCCGGGCCTGGATGTCGGCCTGTCCGTGGAAGGGATCGACGAGGCTGCCGTCGGCGGCACGGGCGATGGCGTTGATGGTGAGGTCACGGCGCAGCAGGTCGTCTTCCAGCGTGACATCCGGTGAGAAATGCACGGCAAAGCCCTTGTAGCCGGGCGCGGTCTTGCGCTCGGTGCGGGCCATGCTTGTGCAATTCCTCGTGGATTGCGCTGGTGGAGTTGTTCTGTATGTTTTTTGC
>ERZ772928.1162-NODE-1162-length-11524-cov-4.209609_pt1 | contig 11524 bp, 10 predicted proteins | sample MGYA00511686_ERZ772928 | MGnify/ENA primary metagenome ERZ772928 (study PRJEB29015, sample SAMEA2738063) | human oral metagenome | biome: human oral; feature: human-associated habitat; material: saliva | place: China | collected 2219 ... | reverse complement strand
GGTTCTGTCGTGGTGGTTGAAGGTATTTTCGATGCTCTTCACTTGGATGCTTATGGTGTGCCAGCTATTGCGACTATGGGTGCGGACGTGAACGCTTATAAAGGCGCAATCCTTAATTTGTTTGATAAAGTGATATGTGTCCCAGATAATGATGAAGCAGGACAAAAAGCGTTGCTAAAGAAGAAGTGGCAAGTACCTACTAATTCAACTTTCTTGTATGTAGAAGAAAAACGGTATCAATTTGGAGAAGGTCTTTCTTTTCAAGTAAAGGATATTGATAACTTTTTAAGTTTATTCGGTTCTCAGATACATGAGGTATTAGTTCCTTTGGTAGAAAACAAGGCAGCGGTAGTGGAGAGGTTGAGTTTATGAAATCACTAGAAGAAGTGCAAGAAGATTTATCTCTTAAACGTAAAGAAGTTCCCATAGGTTCTCTTTGGCGACATATCAAATCTGACACACTTTATACAGTCAAAGACCTTGTAGTAGTGGAATCTGATTTAACTTTTGCGGTATCATATAAGTGCCTTGGAGACACCTCTCGTCTTCATTGGCTCCGTCCATTAGATGAATTTTTAGATGGTCGATTTAAGCGAGAGGTTTTGTTTAAAGATGAGGTAACAGATGGAAGTAACTATAGAAGATAAGATAAACTATTGGAAAAACTGGATTGGTATTGGTTCTGAGTGGTTGACTGTTGAGTTTGAACCTATAGCAATAATGGTTACAGACATTGTTTATTGTAGCGATACAGATTCGATTAAGGTAGAGTACATTTCTGAGGATGCTCCTCACTCAATCAACTTTAGTTCAGTAGACCAATTTGTAGATGGTCGATTTATTCGTGATTATAAATAGACTTGAAAGTGAAAGCAGGTAAAACATGAAAATTGTAAAACGTAACGGTCAATTAGAGGATTTTGACGCTAATAAAATTTATGGTGCTTTAATTAAAGCAGCTCAGTCAGTTTATGTAGTAGGGGATGACCTAAGAAACAACTTAGCTCGCATTGCAAAAAGTGTTGAAGTAGAGTTAGAAGAGTCTCACTCTGAAAATATTACCATTTCTATGGTTCAAGCTTTGGTAGAAAACAAACTCCTCTCAAATGGATATCTCCAAATTGCCGAGCATTACATTTCTTACCGTTTGCAACGTGACATTGATCGTACAGACTACAAAGATAATGTAGTGGTGCATTTGCGTTTGGAACGCATTCGTTAAAAAACTATAGAATAGAAAAAGTAGTAAAAAGTAAAGAAAACTCTTGACACACCTTACTTTTTGTGATATACTAAATAAGTAAAGTTGATAAATACTTTACTGTGATCTATTTTTAATAAAGTAGCTCACTTTACCGTTAGGTAAGCACTCCTTATATTATTTAGTTGTGGTTGCAGATTGTAAAAGGTTTGCAACTAATACCTACAATTTTGTAGGGTGTTCAATATTTGAACAAAACTTCTTAATTTTTCCATACTTGATTCTCCTATTAAGTAGTGCATATAGCAACTTTAATCAGTTGTTATGTGATAGGTAAGGTTTTCTCATCCTTACCAAAAGAAATCTTAGAATTTCTTCTTTTCTTTTTGAGTTGTAGATTGTAAGAGGTCTGCAACTTTTAGAGGAGATTGGTTCCCTCCTCTTAGAATGTTTAATGCGTGACTTTGTTTGCTCATTGATGTTCTCCTAGTATTTATTTTGGTTCAGGGCTTTGAATTGTAAAAGGTTCAAAGCTCATTGTGAGGAAAAGTTTATTCTTTTCTTTCACAAGGGTAGTTAAGTTTATCTTAATACCTTTTCTTTAATTGTATTTTAAAGGTTAAATAAATTAAGTAATCTTTGTATTCATTTGAATACAAATAAAACCCACCGTCCTTGGTCTTTGAGACTTATTTATCTGACGAGGTTTAAAAACTTAAATTTAACTTTTAAATGTAAACCTATATCTTATCTTTATTTAAGAGAGGGTTTAGAGGTATCGTAGGATACCTTTAGCGGAAACAATAACTTGCTTTGCAAGTTATTGTGGAGCGTTAAGAATTGAATGGTACATTTATATCTGTTTTTAACATTTGTAACAACCCTTTGAACCTATTAGGTCACTAATTATAAAAGATTTGTGATTTATGGGTGAATTTTGGTTCACCAATTTAGATAACGCATAGTTGTCCCTTTCTTTTCAAACCTAGAGATTGTAAAAGGTCTTTAGGTTATAGGAGCTAGTTTTTAGGTTTATTTTCCTAGCTCCGAGTGGTTCTCGTTGAACTATTTCCTTTCCAAATTTTTTCAGGTTATAAGTTGTAAAAGGCTTATGACTTATAAGTAATTTTAGCTTACTGGAGTCCGCAAAGGACACTTAATTTATTTGACCGTCGTGATGACAGGCAAAGCCAATGTAGAGACTACCATAACTACTGTTAAGGGTATCCTTTTCGTTGGCTTTTTAAGTCCGGCTGAGAAGTCGTACTGTTGGTTTTATGAGATTACCTCAAAAGGCACAACTATCGTTAGGTCTGGATGATAGACTAAGATTTTGTTAATTTGTTGGTTAATTGATTTGGTTGCTTAGTAATTCCTCTTTCAAAAAAAAATTGGTTACATACTGTTAGTTAAACTAGCAGATTTTACTTTACTAAAATACTAAATAGAAAGCTTTACAAAAGAAACAGAAGACTAACGATAGTTACTAATTGCTTAAAAATGCTTTAAAATTGCTTAGAAATTGCTTTAAATTGCTAAATATTGCTTTATTATTGCTTAGAAAACTTGAGGTAAAAACAACATGGTAAAAATTGATATGTCTAAGATTTCTGCAGAACAAATGGCTCAAATGCAACAAGTTCTTGCGAAAGATACTGCCGGTGCTAAACGTTCTCCACTCACTGAACTTGGAGAAGAACTCGGTATCAAAATTTTCAACCGCGCGAAGGATGGCTACACAAACCAAAAACTTTTGGTTTACATCCCTCGCATGGGCTTCCCAACTGTTGATGAAAAAGGCGATTTAATTCCGTTCCGCGTTCCTATGCGTTCGGTTACAATGAAAGCCTTTAACAACGGAGATAAGGATAGCAACTGGAAAGGTTCTATGCCTTACTTTGAAGAAGCGAAAGAAGAAAACCGTATCTTTGCACCTTGGGGTCAATCAGGTAATAACGAATACCTTCGTGATTACATTTCTGCAGCATTTGACATGCGCCGTGCGAAAATTGAGCTTGAAGTAGCTCGTCAAGGGTATTCTTCTGTTGCTGAGTTGGTTGCAAACGAACCTCAGTACAAAGAAGAAAAAGACTTTACTAAGACTTTCATGGAATATGTGTTCTTGCAAGTTCAAAGTAACTCAGACATGTGGTTCCCAGTAGTAGTTATTCCAACTACAAAGGACGCTAATGGTAAGTTCACAACTACACCAGAAACAAAACCTTTGCTTGATGAAGCTGGAAACCCAACAACTGTGGAGAAACAAATTCCTCGTATTGATAATTATGGTAAACCTATCTGCGATAATGATGGTAACCAATTATTTGAAACACGTGAGTTTGCTCACACGATTGAAGGTGAAATGAAGTGGCATAAGCTCACTACAAAAGCCTTCACTGAAAAGTTGGTGAAAGCTCTTGAGTTGCAAGCACAACAACCGGGTATCACTGAACTTGGTGGCTTCTTCGTTCTCTTCAACTATGAGATTGATGAACAAGCACTTGCCAAAGCGAAGAAAAACGGTGGTGCTGCTTACGAAAGTGAAGATTCTAAGTCTGGTGCTTCATTAAACATTCAAGTAATGCAAAAAGTGGCTCCGTTCACTGATTTGTATGACTTGACTGAGTACCTTGGTCTTCAAGAACAATGGGATAAGGAAGCACAAGCTCATTACAACGCTCTTCACCTTGTACAAACTGTTCGCGCTTGCGAATTGCTTTCTGACGAAGAGGTAAATGAGAAACTTGACAAAATGTACGGTGGTCTTGACAAAGTGAAAGCTGAAGTTGAGAACATTCAAACAACTGCTGAAAACCTTAAAAAAGGTGTAGCAGCAGGTGGGTCTGCCAACCCTATCACAAATTCTGCAGCGAACCGTCTAGGTGCGAATGCAGGTCAACTTCCTCCGGGTGTAGATGTTGACCCAGCAAGTGCTTTGGACTTTGGTGCTGAGGAATAAAACACTCCAAACCTAAATTAAGAGTTTTTAGCCTTTAGACTCTCCTTAATTGGTAGAGATGTAGTCTTATAGAAACCGGGAAAGTCAAACTAGTTTGGTTTGGCTTTTAACAAAGAAAAATTATTTCTTTGTTTTCTCTAAGTTCCTAGTATTTTCTAGGAATTTTGCGAAGATAAAGAGGAAAGGAAGAATAAAATTGGCAACAGTAGTAGATGAACTATTTGCTGACTTGCAGGTGAGTAAGGGTGAGAGCAAAAGTGAGTTAAAACAAACTTCATTATTTGACTCAGAAGAACACCGCAATTACCTAGAGGGTATTATTGCTAGAGGTCAGAAGTCCAAGTTATTGGCTTGGGAGATTGAAAACTTTGCTCAGTATGAGAAAGAACGTTTTGAGTTCGGTTCTCATTGGGTCTTGCTATTAAAGGCTTTCAACTCAACTGGGAAGTCTAATGCTTTGAAGGCTTTGGAATACAACCTAACCACTAAGGGTATCGGCTTGCAACTGGCGAAAGGCTTTATTAAGCATGGAGCATTAGAAGCAAAGATTACAACCTTTTGGTCTGATGGGTTAGAGGTTGAGTATTACTTAACTCGAACAAGTTTAAGTCCTCGCTCTACGTTTAAGAACGGATATAGAGTGTACTTGAGTGAAGACGGCACTCGAAAAGAGGTTTATAACACCCTTGTAGATGGTCGTTTTGTAAAAGTCTCTGAAACCCCAAGTTTCTTAAAACGCTACTTCAACTTAGCAGAGGTTGGTGGTCGTTATTTGAACTTAATGAGGGGCGCAGAGGGTCTTCCTGTGTTGGAACAGTCACCAGCTTCACTTAACAAGATGTTGTCGCAAGCAGCAGACTTAGAAACGGCAGAGCAAGCGATTAAACAAATGACAGATGATAACAAGGAAACGTTCCAACAACTAGAGGTTGTAGAGGGTCGTATCCGAGTCTATTCTCAAGATATTGTAGAACGTAGACACTTAACAAAAGAGGTTATTCGACAACTAGAAAACCAAACACACACTTTTGAACAATTAGAAAAAGGCTCAGAGGGTATCCTCGAAGTCGCAAGCGACTTGAAAGCTATGTCTGAGTTAGAAGGTACAACTACGATTGATGGTGTGGATTTGAAAGCACTCAATCAAGTTCATTCTATTCAAACGAAGTTAAAAGAGTTTGGCTCAGAGGTTTCCTTACCGATTGTTGAAACTGCAAATTTAAATGATTTAGTAGTTCTTGACAAGATTTCAAAAGGGTTGACTGCTTTAAGTGAAGTTGAAAGTTTCGGACAAGCTCCAAGTGTTTCTTCAACTCAAGTTTTGGAAGTCATTTCAAATTTAAACTCAGCTTTAAACGGGTTAGCAACTACTCCTAGCTTTGGACTGATTGAAGAGAGCAGGAATGATGAAGTTTTATCTCTCTTAGCTTTAGAGTCTCAATTCTCAGAATTGGAAATTTTGGACAAACAGATAGAACTTGAAGGTTCAGAGAAAGAGTCTTGCTTTAAAGAGAGCGAAGAACTCTTACAAGAGTTAAAAACTCAAGGGTATCCAGTAGGTGTCTGCTCACATTGTGGTCATCTTTCGATTACAGAACCTTTTGAGATTGGTTCGACTATAGTAAGTCCACATGAGCATAGCTAGGAAGTCTCAGATTGGCTCAGATTTGATTTTAAATTAGTTGGGGTCTATTTCTACCTTTGAAGTTTAAAATCGAATAGAGAGCAAATGAGGGTATTTTGAGAGGTAAGCAAAATTGAAAAAAGTAATCGGCAACACTTCAGTTACTTTTGGCGACCGCCACATTGAAAATGTGTATAGAGGTCAACACATCAACTACCAAGAGAACTGTTATTGGTGCATGGACAAGACTTTGGAGAGAGTTCAACTTCTTGAACCAGAGTTATATAATGAAACAGGCGATTTTATCGGAGTTCGTACAGGGGTATCGTGGTTGTCGGGCGACCGCATTATGTTGAGTCGCACTATGAAATTCTTGGACTCAATTAAGGGTCACAAGGTTATTAACAGAGGAAACCATGATTTACATGGTTCTGAAGAGCGTAATGACTATTTGTTTTTGTCGTCATTGGGTTACTTTGATTCCCCAGCTCATTTAGCAGAGGAAGATAAACAAGTAGGTCGAGTTATGTTAGAGTCACCTGACTTGATTGACCTAGACACAAATGAACCTATGAGAGTGGTTTTCCACTATGTTCCTTACGGTAAAGAGTTTGAGAAATTGGATATTGTAGAGGGTATCACTAATATTGCGATAACTCACTACGATTTCCGAGTTGGTTTGACCAACTTTACAAACAACCCTGAAGCAATTGATTTAACGACTCATGAACCGTTTTATGGAGTGGACTTAATTTTGAATGGTCACATCCACCAACCTAGTGAGTTGAAGTCGTTCAAAACTGAGGGTGGAACTACTTGTGCGTTTATGAACCTTGGTTGTATGGCTCGTCCAAAGCGTTCAGAAGACTATAGCTTTGTATGGTGTGCAGTAGTGAAGATGCGTAAGAATCCAATTACAGGTTTACCAGAGGTTCACTTTGACCCACAAGTGTTTGAATTAAAACCACCTTCTGAGATTTTCTTGGAAGGTATAGAAGGGTCTGTAGCAGAACAAGTCAAAGCAGAAGGAAAACAAGCTCAACTCTCCGAAGCTTTAGAAGGGTTGAGAGATTTCAACTGGGCAGGGGTATCCTTGTCTGAGCGTTTAAATCTTATGGTCTTAGAACCAGAGATTAAAGACTTGATTAAGCATTACTTAGCGCTTAATTAACTCTGTTGTTTCGTTGTGAAGATACTAATTGCAGTAGGTTTGTTAGTTGTTTTTCAACTTTCTTACCTCATGATTGAAGTTGTAAAGTTTTCAATAAGAAGTGAAAACCGAAGAAAACAAGAAGAAAATAGGAAGATTTAAGTTAGCTCAACTCTAATTAAAAATAATTAAAGAAAACTCTTGATTTTTATTTTAAGATAGGTTATACTTAAAATATGGAAAACACAGTTTACACATTAAATAAATTTGCAGCAAAGATTGGGGTAACTCCTCAAACTCTAAGAACTTGGCATAAAGAGGGTAGATTAAACCCAGCTTTTATAACGGATGGTGGTCATAGACGTTACACACATAAACAGTATTTAGAGTTTGTAGGGGGTACTTCAAATCAAACTACTAAACTAAATGTAGGTTATGTTCGAGTTTCTTCAAAGAAACAGTCTGATGATTTAGTTCGTCAAGCTCAACTGATGGAGAACTACTTGATTTCCAAAGGAAAACCCTTTAAAATCATACAATCAGTAGGTTCCGGTATCAACTATAAAAACCCACAACTACATGAGTTAATTCGTATGGTTGTCAATAAAGAAGTAGATACTGTCTATGTTTTGTACAAAGATAGACTAGTTCGTTTTGGTTTTGAATTGTTGGAGTTCCTATTTAATGAGTTTGGTGTCTCTATCGAAGTTGTTAATCAACAGTTTGAAAGTGCGCAAGAAGACTTAGTTACTGATTTGATTCAAATACTAACTATATTCTCTACTAAATTGAACGGTAAACGAAAGAATAAAGTACAAAACTTTAAGAAGGCTTTAGAAGATGACTAATATCACTTTAGTTGCTGAGTCTAAACTTTATTTAAAAGACAATACTTCTTTATATGATTACTTTGATGATTATTCTAAGTTGTTTAACTTCTTGGTTCGTAGGTGTGTTCACCATTTAAAGAATAAACTAAATGGAGAGTCTGAGTCTCGGTGTCGAACCAATTTAATGCTTGAATTTGACATTACAAACCGTATGGCAAAAGCAGTTATGCGAACTGCTAAGAAACAACTGAAGTTATTAACTGGGTTAGCTAGATACCAATATAATAATTTGTTTAAACGCAGACGTTCTTTGTATAAGAAGATAGCAAAGTTAAAAGCTATTTTATCTTCAAGTTCTGCTACTTTAAAACAAAGAAAATTAGCTAAACTCCAGTTATTTTGGACTCAAATGAGTTTAAATAGAGTAAATCAACTTATTGATAATGGGTTGAAACTGCCTTTAACCTTTGGTACAAAGCAATTGTTAAAAACAAATAAGCAAAAGTTTTTAGCAAAGAGAGATAACCAAGTTATTTATATTGGAGATAAATATGACACTTGTGGGAATCAACAGTTTCAACTCAGCTTTAATTCTAAATACAATAGATTTGAGTATAAGTTAAGGTTAGATAACCGATGGGTATTCGGCACTGACAAGTACATTTATGGTTCTTTTGTTTTGAAGAATAAAGAAGCAAAAGTACATATTTTGAAGACTTTATCTGAGAGGAAGTCTAACCCTTTGACTTATCGAATACTAAAACGTGAAGGTACTTTGTACTTACAAATTATGTACCGTAGAGAAACTTTTGATGTAACTAGACACAATCATGGTGTTCTAGGTGTTGATTTTAATAAAGGTTTTATATCTGTGTCTGATATAAATTCAGACGGTAAGTTACAATCTCTAACTAGATATAACTATCTACATCAAGGTAAAACAACTAGAACTAAAACTTCTATGTTAGAGATGGTTTCTAAGTTTGTTTCCCAAGCAGTGAGTGTTGGGAAAGATATTGTCATTGAAGATTTAGTAAGTTTAGATTCAAATAAGAAACAAGAGAAAACAACTTCAAAGAACTACAATCGCATGATAAATAGTTTGAAGTTTGGTTTATTTAAACGTTGCTTACTAAGTAAAGCAATAAAAGAAGGGGTATCCGTACATATTGTGAACCCTTACAACACAAGTAAAATAGCTAAGGAAAGCTATACAGATAGAATGAAATTAAATGTGCATGACGCAGCTTCTTATGTCATTGCAAGAAGATTTTATCAATACGGCTAATAACTAATTATTTAATACAATCTGAAGACAAGATACGGAAAGATTGTGAAATTAAGTAATACAATTTAGTGTTTGAGAGAATCTTTATTGCTTCGAAATAAAGAGGATTTTCAAACTATCTGAATAGCTTACCGTACAGCTAATTTAATTGAAATATTAGATGAAAGGAATAGAAATAACTATTTATAGTTATTTCTTTACGGACACAAAATGTCAGTAGAACAAACATTGGCTCGTTTGGAGTCACTAAACAAACAAGCATTGGAGCATAACCGTAAAGAACAAGAAATTCGAGGTTCTAAAAAGGCTCGTGTTCAAGCTATTTTAAAAGAAGTTGAAATCCTTAACTCCCTTGGGTATCCGATTAAAATGGAACTCGCTAGTGAGACGGAGTTCACAAAAGAGTCGATTGAATCTTACAAAGCACTTGCAAGTAAGATTTTGGCTGAGAAAGTTGCTGAAGCAGAGCGCTTAGAGAAGTTCTTTGAAGCGGTAGAGAAGAAAGACTATGACGCTATTAAGGAAATCACAGGAGAAGATGTGTCTGCGGTTTCTTATGATGTTGAAGTAGCAGATAGTAAAGAAGTCAAAGCAGAAGCAAAAGAGATGACTGCTCAAATGTTGGAAAACGATGCAGTTGTTGATATTGCAAAAGGGGACTCTCCACTTATTCCAGAGCCTACAAAGGAACTTAAATTTGAAGAAACGGTTCCAACTAAGGAAGAGCAAGCGGTATCCCCAACTACCTCAGAAACTCCAACTAGTGTAGAAACTGCACAAGTTGAAAATAAATCAGCTACTACAGACACAAGCGCAGTTGATTTGTTGAGTGGTGTATTTGGTAGTGCAACTCCAACTGAAACTGTAGAGGTAGAAGTTCCTAAAGTTGAGGAAACGCCTAAATCAACACCAAGCGCAGATACAAATCCATTTGCAGGGTTTGACACTGCTTCTTGGGAACAAGGCTTCAAGTTAGATTAAGGAGAACTGCTGAGATATGTTTTTAAAAATTGCATTTGACACATTAGCAGAAGAAAGTCGCTTGCTGATTGATACAGTAAAGCGCTCTATGATTGACCCTAAGAGCAAGAACGTAGTTATGAAGATTGAACCTAGCGGTGCAGTATCCTTCCTTGCCCTTACAGATATTGTGGTTGCAAAAACAAGTGTAACCACTTCTGCGGTAGAGGTTACAGAATTTGAAGGGGAAGAACCGATTTACTTCCAAGTACCAGCTCTTACCTTAGAGAAGTTGATTTCAACTTATGCAGCTAGTGAATTGACCACTCCATTGAGTGTGACTTTCCACCCTCTAACTGATATTGAGGTAGCCATTACTGTTCAAGAGAGCTTGAAGTTACCAGATAAAGATGAAGAAATTCGTAATTCTTCTCTCATTGCAACTACTCCACCGTTCTATATTTCAGACTTGTACCGTTTGGAATATATTAGTGTTGCAGACAATGAAGAAGTTCCGTTTGTAGAGTTGACAGAACAGCAACGTGAGGATATGATTCAAACCTTGAATGATTTAGCTCCTTACACTCCAACAACTAATGAAATCCACAACGATTTGATGTTTAACCCAAGCACAAAAGCTTTGGAGTTCTACAAAGATACTTATATGCCAAGTGTTCAGAACAATATGGCTTTCTTCTTAGAAGAGGGTGGTCTTCGTCCAATGAGTTTGATTGCTTTGAAAGACTTGTTGGCTAAGGGTCTATTCTCGTTTTATAAAGATGAAGAAAAACACTTCTTTGTCTTGAAACAAGGTGCTACTGTAATAGGTGTCCTCTATGATGTAGATGTGGCTTACCCACCAAACTCTCTGGATCAACTTGGAGATTTACCTTGGGTATCCTTATCTCGCCCTCTTGTTGAAATGTATTTGAAACGTATTAACGCTCTAAGTGGTTTAATGTCTGCAGAGCGTATTCAAGTTATTATTTCTGATGATTTGAAAAATGTAACTTTCAAATATGGAGATTTAGACTTAACTGCTCCTATTGAACACGTGCATAAAGTCACAGAAGGCAACCAAGCGAAGTTGGAGCTAGGTGGTTTCCAATTTGGACTTTCACCAGTTTACTTTGACTACTTGTTGTATGGTAAAGGTGAGTTTGCTGATGATATTCGCTTTGGATTTGCGGGTGCAGGAAAATTTGTCTTTATTAAGAGTTTTGACTCATCTAACATTTGGTCTGTTGCTATGAGTAGTAACTAAACCGAGGTTAGTGAATAGAAAAGGAGGGTTTCCTTGGTTTCAGAAACATTCGCAAGTCGTCTCGGTGCGATTAAACAAGACTACTCCTTGAAAGAGGATAGACTTAGAAAGCGCCAAGATGATATTGCACAACTAGAAGATTTGCGCACTCTCTACTTGAATAGAGCGAAAGCCTTACAATACGTTGTTATGTTGAGCAATGATGGTACAAAAGGTTTGCGTGACTATATGGAGGGTATCATTAACCG
>ERZ772928.1161-NODE-1161-length-11524-cov-8.267068_pt1 | contig 11524 bp, 8 predicted proteins | sample MGYA00511686_ERZ772928 | MGnify/ENA primary metagenome ERZ772928 (study PRJEB29015, sample SAMEA2738063) | human oral metagenome | biome: human oral; feature: human-associated habitat; material: saliva | place: China | collected 2219 ... | reverse complement strand
TGCGTGTACGAGGTCGTGTAATTCCGTCGTCTACTGAGTTCATTAAATTAGTAGCAGAGATGACCGATGGTACTATCGTAGAAGGTGAAAGTAATATTCCTAATTCTGGTAAACGCATTCGCCATATGTATAGTGAGCCAGCACAGCCAAAACCAGAAGGTGCTGCGCTACGTGCTATCGATGAAGCAGATGTTATCATCTTTGGCCCGGGTAGCTTATATACAAGTATCATTCCGAATTTGTTAACTGATAAAATTGCATCTCATGTACGCGCTAGTAAGGCAAATAAAATTTACATTGCTAATGTTATGACTCAACCTGGTGAAACTACAGGTTATACCTTAAGTGATCATGTGGAGGCTCTCATTGCACATGGTGGTGAAGGTATTGTAGATACTGTACTTGCTAACGATGGACCTTTACCAATTCAAATGGTAGAACAATATAGTGCTGTAGGTTCAGAGCCTGTAGCATTAGATACTAAGAAGCTACAAGCTAAAGGAATACGTACGATTCGGGCTACATTGATAAGCCCTAAAAAGCCGGCTGTTCATGATCCTGAACGGTTAGGTAAAGTAATTATGGATATTGTGCATGCTATGCAATCAGATACTGAACCACATATCCTAGAGTATTATCTCCAACGAGATGATCATTAATGAGAAGGGATACCTATGTCATTTGCTGAAGATGTAAAAAATGAATTATGCCAATATGAATCCTCTAGTGATGCAGATTTGGCCATGAAAATTGAAGCGTCTTGCTTATTGCGCATGGGTGGATCTATCATTCTGGGGATGAAGGGTGCTGTTGGTATTAGATTGGCTACTGCAAATAATGCAGTAGCTCGTCGCTTGTTAGGCATATTAAAAAAACAATATGAATTACCTACCAATGTATTAGTACGACAAGGACTAAACTTGCGCAAGAAAAATATGTATACTTTATCTGTAGAGCCATCTATAGAAGGGCGACAGGCGTTAGAAGATCTTGCTTTATGGCCTGTAACTGAACAAATTCCTCGTAGTTGGCTTAAATCTATGGAGGCACGACGTGCTTTTTTACGGGGTGCCTTTTTAGGCGGTGGCTCTGTTAATAAGCCACAAAGTGACTATCATCTCGAGTTTATGACGGGGAATGAGAATTTTGCAAAGGAAATTATACATGTATTGCGGTTATTTCATATTCATGCAGGTTTGACTGAGCGTAAGGAAGAGTACGTAGTATATCTTAAAGAAGGGGACGCTGTAACGAATTGCTTGCAAATTATGGGTGCTCAATCAGCACTGATGGAATTTGAAAACGTGCGCATAATGAAAACTGTGCGAAATCAAATTAATCGACAAGTAAACTGTGAGACTGCAAATTTGCAAAAGGTTGTAGATGCTGCAGTACGCCAGGTAAAGGCTATTCGAATTATCGATAGAGAAATTGGTATTGATGAATTGCCTGAAAAGTTGCGGATTGTAGCAAGATTGAGATGGGACAATCCAGAAGCGAGTCTGAAAGAACTTGAAGAATTGATGGATGGCGAATTATCTAAGTCGGGTATTGGACATCGTTTAAAGAAAATCGAAGCATTAGCACTTACGTATGACCCTATGGGGCTTGAAGAAATATAGAGGTATTAATATATGTTTTCTTATAAATCAAAATATTGTGTAGCCGCAGCGATGGCCGCCATGGCTGCTCTTACAGGCCATGTAGAGGCTCGTGATATAGATTTACAATCAATTGGATATTTTCAGTTTTCTCCGTTGCCACCAAGTTTAGTGTCTCAAACGGATACATTGCTACTATCAGATAGCCCTGAATATGTAGGACCAGTAGGTGGTACGCTTAGTGCAGGTACAATTAATGGAAATGGTCGTATCTATTTTTACCATGTAAATGAAATGGATCAGCCCCATAAGATTGCTATCGTATTGGAGAATCAATCGGCGTATCCCAATACTGTTCATGTGATGAGACAGTTGAAATCTGTGGCCACACCAGATTATTTCGCTGCTGGTCGTGATTTATCCCGGAAGGACTTAGAGCATCCTTTAGATGAAAGTCCCAATGCGAGACCTTTATATTCGCTAAGTATTCCGCCACAAGGGCGCCAATTAATCTTTAGTGATTTGGAAAATACACCAGTATATCAAGATGCATTATTTACCGGTATCGTAGATATTAAAACAGAGGCACCAATCTTTGCTCGTGTTATGATGTTGCCTATGGGGATGGATGCTGTAGATGCATCTCATTGGGCGAAAAATTTGCCTATTGATGAGATTCAGTTGCGTGGTACCTATACTGGGTCTAAGCGTAATATGGAGGTTACTACACCATTTGATACGACATTAGGTGGTGCTTTTGTAGAAATCGGTAATGACCGTGAAGATATGTTTATCAACGGTGTAGACGAAATGCAAAATAAAGCATTTGTTCGTGACCGTGGTAACTATGGTGTTTCATATACTTTAAAAATTCCTACAAAAGGTAATGAACCATTTAGATTGTATTTTAACCCTCTTGGTGGTCCCTATTCTGGTTCCTTTACGGTGAAAGCATTACACCAACAAGGTGCTCGTCGCGGTCAAACAGATACACGAACCTATCATATTGGCGGTGCTGATGGTATTTCTGCACTTGGGGATGGAACTATTTTAGATAGTCGCATCATGGGTAATTATAACGCAGGTGATTTATTAACATTAAACTTTATGCCTGCAGGGGCATCTAACTTGCCGATACGGTTCTTGTTAATTCCTGAATCTCTTGCGAATCCACAAAAACATCAAACTATTGCTGTTAATGTTCCTAAGGATGTAAAAGATAGTTTAGGTCATCCAACTCAAGGGACTACGCAAATTCCGGTAGGCCCTATAGGTAGTAAAGATAGCAATAAAGGTACTGTAGATACTACAAAATCCACTTTGACACCTAGTAAGCAGGCAGAGAATATCGCTCATGAAGAAACTAAAAAGTTAAGTGATAAAGCAGCTGCTGAAGCTAAAAAAGAAGCTCAACTTAAAAAATCAAAAGAAGCGGAGGAAACATTAGCTCGTAAAAAAGCAGAAGAAGCTAAATTAGCTGCTGAAAAAGCAGAAATGGCACGCAAGGCTGCAGAAGCTAAACATGCTGAAATTGAGCGTAAAATGGCAGAAAAAGTCGAAGCTGATCGCAAGGCAGCTGAATTAAAAGCGGCTCAAGAGGCGCAAGCGGCAAAAGAAAAAGCAGCTTTAGAGGCTAAGAAAGCCGAAGAAATGCGACAAGCAGAAGAGGCAAAACGCATAGAAGCAGCTAGAAAGGCTGAGATTGAACGTCAAGCTGAGGAAGCTCGCAAGGCAGAAGAAGTGCGTAAAGCTGAGTTGGCCCGTATCGAAGCGGCACGCAAGGCGGAAGCAGAACGTGTAGAGGCAGCACGAAAAGCGGAAGCAGCTCGCATAGCAGCCGAAGAAAGACGTCTTGAAGAAGAGCGTAGAATTGAAACTGCTCGTGTAGAGGCAGCTCGTAAAGCCAAGGAAGCACGCAAGGCAGCTGAGGCTAAGGCTCGTTTTGAAGCTCAACGAGCAGCAGAAAAGGCGGCCTTAGAAGCTAAGCGAGCTGAAGAAGAAAGGTTAGCAGCGGAAGCAAAAGCTCGTTTAGAAGCACAACGTAAAGCGGAACAAGAAGCATTAGAAGCTAGACGCGCAGAGGAGGCTCGTAAAGCGGCAGAAGCAAAAGCTGCCTTAGAAGCACAACGTGCGGCGGAGCAAGCAGCTCTTGAAGCAAAACGTCAAGAAGATGCTCGTAGAGCGGCAGAGGCAAAAGCAGCTTTAGAAGCACAGCGAATTGAAGCGGCTAGAAAGGCAGAAGAGGCCCGTCGTGCGGAGGAAGCACGTAAAGCGGAGGAAGCACGAATTGAGGCTGCTCGCAAGGCAGAGGAAGCACGTTTAGCAGCAGAAGCAAAACGCGCTGAAGAAGCGCGTAAAGCAGAAGAGGCGAGAATTGAAGCAGCCCGTAAAGCTGAACAAGCTCGCTTGGCTGAAGAGGCTCGTAGAGCAGAAGAAGCGCGCAGATTAGAAGTGGCTAGACTTGAAGCTCAACGTAAGGCTGAACAAGAACGACTTGAGGCGGCTCGTAAAGCAGAGGAAGCTCGTATTGCTGCAGAAGCACGACGTCAGGAAGAATTGCGTAAAGCAGAAGAAGCTCGTATTGCAGCAGAAGCGAAACGAGCAGAGGAGCTTCGTAAAGCTGAAGAGGCGCGCATTGCTGCAGAAGCTAGACGTGCAGAAGAAGCCCGCAGAGCTGAAGAGGCTCGCCGCATAGAAGAGGCTAGACGTGCCGAGGAAGCTCGTAAGGCAGAGCAAGAACGACTTGCGGCAGAACGAGCTGAAGCAGAACTCCAAGCCGCAGAGGCACGCCGTATTGCTGAGGAACGATACCAAGCACATCTTGAAGCGGAGCGCAAGGCCGAAGCGGCTCGTCAACAAGCGTTGGCACAAGCTGAAATCGAACGCAAAGCTAAAGAGCGTGCTGAAGCAATTCAACGCGTTAAAGAACAACAAGAAAATGCTCGTCGTCGAGCAGAGCTTGCTCGTCAACAAATTGAAGCGGAACGTAAAGCGGCTCAAGCTGCTAAGACTGGGCCATCCTTTAACGAGCTTGACGATATTCATGAAGATACACCGAATGTAACAATTCCAAATGCAGTATCTATCGATGAATTAACTAAGCCAAGACCGACGGCATCTCAAAATACGCGTCGTCGTGATCAACGACAACCGCAAGTGCCACAAGATCAGCAATATGTGCAAGTGAATCCGATGCCAACTGCGCCGGTAGCTCCATTGGCACCACAAAATGAACAGCAAAATGAAGAACAAAATCTTCCAAGAATTTATCCTTTAGGCTAATACTGTTAACTTCAATTGATAAAATTTTTAAGTTAAATTAGTCTATTGTGAGGGGGTAAAAGCTGTTTAAATATAGAGAGGACAAGCCATTTTATGTGCTTGTCCTCTTTTTAAAATCATTATGAATTTTGCGTTTTACATTGACTTTCACAGGTAGATTCAGTACAATAAAAAAAGAAAATGCGTATATGGTACGAGAGACCATTGCATAATACAATACCTTTTAATTTAGTCCAGAGAGGCTGAAAAAGGAATATAGTTGAAGCGCCCATAAGGGCTTCTTTGTGCAAACTATTTGACCTTTTGCCCTGGGCAAAAGGTCTTTTTTGTTACGTGAGTTAGGAGGAAATCATGGGACAAGTTAGCCTAAAAGGCAAACATTTATTAGGTTTGCAAAATGTGTCACCTGAAGAAATCAAATTGATTTTAAGTGTGGCAAAAAAAATGAAGAAAATCGTTCTTTCTGATGATAAGAAGGTTCCAGTTTTAAAGGGGAAATCCATTATTAACCTCTTTATGGAGCCAAGTACTCGTACCCGTAGTTCCTTTGAGTTAGCCGGCAAATATTTAGGGGCTGACGTAATCAATCTTTCTCCAAGTGGCTCTTCCATGGGTAAAGGTGAAAGCTTCCGCGATACATTGTTAACAATGTCCTACATGGGCACAGATGCTATCGTAATGCGCCACAGCGCAGAAGGTGCACCTTTATATGCTACTAAAGCAGTTGATCCTATCATCATCAACGCAGGTGATGGCGCTCATGAGCATCCAACTCAAGCTTTGCTAGATATGTACTCTATTTTAGAGAAAAAAGAATCCCTTGAAGGCTTAAAAGTAGTAATTATCGGCGATATCATGCACAGTCGTGTAGCAAGATCTAACATCTACGGCCTTACTAAAATGGGTGCTGATGTACATCTAGCTGGTCCTCGTACAATGGTATATCCAGAACTTGAAAAACTAGGTGTTACTGTACACCATGATATTCGTGAAGCAGTTGCTAATGCAGATGTAGTAAACGTACTTCGTATTCAATTAGAACGTATTCACTCTGCACTATATCCTACAAATAGAGAATATGCACGAATCTTTGGCATCAATAACGAAGTATTGAAATTAGCTAAAGACGATGTAATGGTAATGCATCCAGGCCCGATGAACCGCGGTCTTGAAATTGCGCCAGATGTAGCATATTCTGATCAATCAGTAATTCAAGAACAAGTACGCAATGGCGTAGCTGTACGTATGGCTGTATTGTACTTAACTATTATCGGAGGTGACGGTAGTGAGCTTGCTTATTAAAAATGGTACGGTAGTAAATCCGGCGAAAAAACAAAACGAAGTAGCAGACGTTCTCGTAAAAGATGGTAAAATTGCAGCCATCGGTCAAAATTTAAGTGCAGACGGCGCTGAAGTATATGATGCAACAGGTCTTATCGTAGCACCTGGCCTTATCGATATTCATACACATTTGCGTGAACCAGGCCAAGAAGCGAAAGAAGACTTCCACTCTGGTACACAAGCAGCTGCAGCAGGTGGTTTTACACGCGTTGTAACTATGGCTAATACTAATCCTGTAGTAGATAATGCGATGCTAGTAAGAGGTTTGCAAAGACAAGCAGAGCTTACTGGTGTAGTTAAAGTAGAATTCATCGGCGCTGTATCCAAAGGTCTTGAAGGTAAAGAACTTGCTGAATTAGGCGATATGGCTGAAGCAGGTGTAGTTGCATTCTCCGACGATGGTCACTATGTAGAAAATGCGGCTTTCATGCGTCGCGCTTTAGAATACTCCTCCATGTTCAATAAAATGGTTATCGACCATGCGGAAGATATTACATTGACTAAGAATGGTCATATGCACGAAGGCATTGTATCTTATGAGCTAGGTGTTTCTGGTCGTCCTGCCGTAGCTGAAGATTTGGCTGTAGCACGTGATATCTTATTGTCTGAAATGACAGGTGGTCATATCCATATCGCTCATGTAAGTAGTAAAAACACGGTAGATATGGTTCGTCGTGCGAAGGCTAAAGGCCTTAATGTAACTTGTGAAGTTACAAGCCAACATTTATCCTTCACTGACGAATATTTACGCGAATATAACCCAGCTTTCAAAATGGCTCCTCCAATTCGCTCCGAAGATCATCGTCAAGCTTTGTTAGAAGGTTTGAAAGATGGCACAATTGATGCCATTATCACAGACCATGCACCTCATGCATTTGAAGAAAAAGACCATGAGTTCTGCTGTGCACCAAATGGCTTCAGCGGTCTCGAAACATCTTTGGCAGCAGTTATTACAAATGCCTACGGTCCAGATAAACTTAGCATTGATCAAGTTGTGTACAATATGAGTACTCGTCCAGCAGAATTGATGCGTCTCGATGCAGGTGTTCTTGAAGTTGGCAAACCAGCGGATATTACAGTATTCTCTACAACTGAAGAATGGACTGTAGACCGCAATAAATTCTATACAAAAGGTAAGGTAAGCCCGTTCGATGGCATGACTGTTACAGGTAAAGCAAAACTTACAGTTGTTAATGGCGAAGTAGTCATGAAGGATGGCGTAGTCTTAAGATAAAAGGCACGTTAGTACTACCTTGCTTAACAAGTCTCGATACAGCACGCGAAGTATTACGGGTTGTAGCAAATCGTAAAAATAATGCAAATTATACTGTAGAAGCGTTACAGGATTTTGAATTGGAGTAATAACCATGAGTGGCTATGTAGAACAGGGCGAAGTCGTTCGCAATGAGCAAATAGGCTCTGATGTGTGGATTATGGATATTCACGCACCAAAACAAGCAGCAGAAGCAAAGGTAGGACAGTTTTGTAATGTTCGCGTAGCGGACTCAACGGCACCATTATTGCGTCGACCTATTAGCTATGCAGGCTTTGATGCAGAAAAGGGGACGATCACCCTTTTATATCGTGTCGTAGGTAAAGGGACTGAGATTATGACTCACCTTGTTCCAGGCGATACTCTAGATTGTTTAGGTCCTTTAGGTGAACCATTTATTACATCTAAGAATATGCTTCTCGTTGGTGGTGGCGTAGGTATTGCACCAATGTTATGCATATCTTCCCATTTGAAAGAAGGGGAAGAAGCACAAGTTATTCTCGGCTTTAGAAATGAAAGCGAAACCTTCTGGGCTGACTTATTTAAAGATACTCCTGTTAAAGTACATATCACCACTGATGATGGTAGCGTAGGTACGAAAGGTTTTCCTACGGCCATCATGCCAGATCTGATTAATGCTAATTCTTTCACATCTGTTATGACTTGTGGTCCGACGCCGATGATGAAAGGCGTAGCTCAAGTGGCTAAAGACCTCAATGTACCATGCCAAGTTTCTCTTGAAGAGCGCATGGGTTGTGGTACAGGTGGTTGTTTAGGCTGTGGTTGTGATGGTGCAGAAGGTAAACGCTATAAAGTTTGTAAAGATGGTCCTGTATTCCCAGCTGAGGAGGTGTTCTTTTAATGAGTGACCGCGATTTAAATAACACCGTTATGCCAAATCCAAAGCTAGCTATCGATTATTGCGGTATTAAGATGAAGAATCCTATTATCGCTGCGTCTGGTACCTTTGGTAATGGCCCTGAATATGCAGGCTACGTTGATCTAAGCAATGAAGTAGGGGCTATCTCTGTAAAAGGTTTGACTCCAAAAGGTCGTCATGGTAACTGCGGTACTCGCATTGCAGAAACACCATCTGGTGTTTTGAATTGTATCGGCCTTGAAAATCCTGGGGCAGAATATTTTGTTACAGATATTTTGCCAGATTTAAAGAAATACGATGTACCATTACTTGCTAATATGTCTGCAGGCACCATTGAAGAATTTGCGTGGATGGCTGAGACTTTATCTGTAGATGGCATTGCAGGTTTAGAAGTTAACGTATCTTGTCCAAATGTAGAATGTGAAGGTATGGCCTTTGGTGTGGATCCAAAGGTAGTTGAACAAGTAACTAAAGCAGTTCGCAAAGTTACTGATAAACCTGTTATTGTAAAACTTTCACCAAATGTAACAGACATTGTGGAAATTGCAAAAGCTGTAGAAGCCGGTGGTGGTGATGGGGTAAGTCTCATTAATACCATTCTCGGTATGGCCATAGATATTCACCGTCGACAACCTGTATTGGGTAATATTTATGGTGGTTTATCTGGTCCAGCTGTTAAACCGGTTGCACTTCGCATGGTGCACCAAGTGTATAAAGGGGTCAATATTCCTATTATGGGCCTTGGTGGCATTATGACAGGCACTGATGCTATTGAATTTATGATGGCTGGTGCACAAGCAGTCCAAGTTGGGGTTGCTACAATGGTAGATCCAACGGCGATTTCTCGTATTGCTCGTGAAATGGGCGATTATGTGGAACAATATAATCTAAACAGTATTACTGATATAGTAGGTGCTGTACATCAAGGGTAGTAATAGTTTGTATCTAGTAAATGTAACGACTAAAAGTTTACTTGTGCAGCTTAGATGGCTTACCATACATATTAAGATGACAAAGAAAAGACCTAGTACATAATGTACTAGGTCTTTTCTTATGTATTGTATTGGTATCTAACATAGGGTAGGTACCAATCGTGGAAACTGTTGATATCATAATAGTAATCATATGTAGAACTTTAATTATACATAAGCTTTATAGAAATCAATAAATTGCTGTGCTACCGGAGATAAAGCATGTCCTTTGAGGGTAATAAATGCTTTTTTGAAATCTCCAGAGAATTCTGGTAATTTAATGCGGGCCATTTTACGATGGTTAACAAGCTCTTTACCATCCATAGGAACTAAAGAGACAGTTCTACCAGAAGATGCCCATTCGATGGCAGAACTCTTAGTTGTAGTGATAGCAACGGCATTGAGTTGGTCCATATCTGTCAAGCTAGATTGCATAATCATTCGCACAGAGCCGCCGGAAAGGGATAATGGGCATTTTTTGATATCATCCCAAGTGATTGTATCATGTTCGCGGTCTATCCAGAATACATCACGACGGAAGATAGCATATAAGTGTTCTTCTTGTGTGAGAAGAATATCAAATTTGTCAGTGTCTACCATTTGGATATTAGCAATTCCTAACTCAGCATTACCATTAATCAGTTGATTAACTACATTCGTCATCAGTCCTTCATAGATTTCAAAGTGAACTGATGGATATTTCATGGAAAAGGCTGGTAAATATTGTTGTACAATTGGTGTGGAACGAGATGCAGAGGTTGCGATTCTCAACGTACCTTCAATGCGTGAATTTAACTGCTGTACCGCATTATACGTAGATTCTTCAATAGAACATAGTTGTTGGGCTTTTTCGTAGAAGATTTTACCTGCATCAGTAAGTTGTAAGTTCGATCCTCGTTGACCGCGCTTGATATTGATGAGTTGAGCCCCAAATTCAGCTTCTAAATATTTTAATTGTTTACTTAAAGCTGGTTGTGTAATATGAAGAATCTCTGCGGCCTGTGTCATATTGCCCGTTTGAACGAGGGTAATAAAATTGTGGTAGTAAGATGTATCCATAGAATCTCCCTATTATACACAAAATAAGATAAATAAAATTTATAACGAACTGAGTAATAGTAATTTCACATTTAATAAAATGGTATATATACTATAGTTATCAAGGAAAGAGAAAGAATAATGTGTTTAAAATAAACTTTCTATCCTTATCACAAATTTTTATATAATATAGTGATTAAGAAAGTAGGTACTATCATGGGCGTAGTAAAAAGAACATTAGGTAAAGCAATTCGTAATTGGGAAGCACGTAGATTAATGACTGCACATAATACAGGTCTTAGTCGTAAAAAACAACTAGAACGCGTATGGCCTCATCCATTGACTAATGAAAAACGTCACGAACTAAGTCAAGGCATAAGTGGATTAGTCCATAGTGATAACTAATTAATGTGCTCATCAGTAAGATTATTGTTCTAGCGGTAGCACCACTTCAATAGAATCTAATATAGTACAAGTAGCAGCTCCATGACTCATGTCTTGGAGCTCTTTTTGTATGCGCTCTACATCAGTAGGAGGTACTAAGATAGTAATATCTACATGTTCGCCAAAACTTGCTTCATAATGTAGTTTTTGATCTTGCACATATCTTTCTATAGCTCCATACATGGAATAGTCGATGGTAGCCTGCAACTGAGTTCGTGTTGTGTGTAGTTCTTTAGGGGAAAGACGTAAGGTTTCTGCAACGGAGTGTGAATATGCACGAATCAAACCACCTGCGCCTAGCTTAATACCTCCAAAATAGCGCGTTACTACGACGGCCACATTGGTAATACCTGTTTTTTTGAGTACTTCTAACATAGGTTTACCGGCTGTACCAGATGGTTCACCATTGTCAGAAGAGCGTTGTTGCTCTTGTTTTGGTCCTAATGCAAAGGCTGTACAATTATGACGTGCATCCCAAAATTCTTTGTTGATACGGCCGATAAAAGCCTGCGCTTCCTCTTCTGTAGAACAAGGGCATACAGTTGTGATAAAACGTGACTTCTCAACAACATATTCATGGCGAAATTCCTTCGCTACTGTAGTAAATTCTACTATAGGGCTTATTGATTCACACATATATTCACCTCCTTTAGAATCAAAGTTTATGTTTATTCATCATCACTTTATTATAATC
>ERZ772928.1158-NODE-1158-length-11530-cov-5.620915_pt1 | contig 11530 bp, 9 predicted proteins | sample MGYA00511686_ERZ772928 | MGnify/ENA primary metagenome ERZ772928 (study PRJEB29015, sample SAMEA2738063) | human oral metagenome | biome: human oral; feature: human-associated habitat; material: saliva | place: China | collected 2219 ... | reverse complement strand
CTGCAGGTGGTGAAATATACAGAAGCCACCACGCTATCCGACTGGGCTTTTGCACACAAGGCACCCCCACGGGGTGCCTTTCCTATACCCCCTGCACCGAAGCAACCGGGAACACAACAACCACACCACCAACCACAACAGAAAGAACACCCATGATCAACACCAACCCCACCGCCCCCGCATGGATCACCCACACCGACCTCATCCAAATCGACGGCGGCCACTACATCTCCTACCCCGACGACCTCGCCCTCACCCAAGCACTCCGCACCGACATCGCCACCGCCCAAAGCATCAACCACCTCCTCGACAGCCTCACCGCCGAACTAGCCGACGAAGAACCCATCGACGAAATGCTCACCCTCATCAACGAAGGATTCGCCACCATCGGCAACTGGCAGGGCTTCCTCTACAACCTGCGCCTGCGCTGCATCGCCCTGTACAACCTGCTCAAGAAGTACACCCCCGGCCAGTACGGCCGCTACCCCATCGACGCCGACGCAAAGCAAGACCTGCTCAACACCGCCATCGAACTGGCAGTCAAGGGTGAAGAGAAGGCAAACCACCTCACCAACAACGGCTACCAGTTCCCCACTCTGCCCACCCCCGGCACCACCCTGCGCGAACCCGATGACCGCGAAGTCGAAAACTACGTGGCAGCCCTCGATGATGAGGACATTCCCGCACAGTTCAAGCAGATGGCAGCCCTACGCGAACGCGTCTCCGACTTCGCCCGCGAACTGGATAAGGCAAAGGCCGCCAACACCGAAGTCCCCCAGGCGTTCGAGCTCAAGGAAGACGGATCCTACTTCTCCAACGAAGAGGACTTCCAGCGCTGGATGGAAGAGTACTCCCCCGCCCTGGCACGTGTAATCGCTTTGGAGCCGTCTTGGGCTGAGCCGAACTTCATTCCGATGCTCTCGCGTGCACTGGTGCCGGTGTACAAGGTGACTCGTGTGGAGCCGTTCATGCGTGAGGATATTCTCTCGCGTGCTCTGGCGTCGGTGTTGGCGTCGGTTGAGGATGCGGGTGTGCGTGAGTCGGTTCGTCGTGAGCTGGCAAAGCGCACCTACTAAGAGAACATTTTTAATGGGATAGCTCGTGCTGCTGATGCACCTGTTGCTGCACGGCGCGGGCAGGCTTGACTTGCTGCTGAGGTCCTCGAGACTTCGCAGCGGCTACAGCCTGGTGCGGGTGAGTACCGAGGGACTGGTCGTTGAGCTTGGCCGCGTGTGCGGTTTCTGAATCGTAGTGGGCCTCGTAGTAGGCGGCACGCTCACCGCGGGCTTCAGCCTGATCCCACTCATGACCAGCCTGGGCATGAGCCTGCTCTGACTGGTTCTCGTGCTCTTGAGCTTCAGCCGGGTCGTTAGAGTCGAGTTCCTTCTGACGCTCAGAATCGGAGAGATTCTCCCGTTCTTCAGCTCGTTCCTGGGCCTGGTGTTGTTCGTAGCGTTCTTCCCAGCCGTGTTCCTTCAGGTATGCCAGGTAGTCGGCGAGGGTGAGCCCGTATTCGTTCCGTAGCTTATCGTCGAGGTGGTGGTAGGCTGCGGCGGCGTCAGCGCGGTAGGGTGCTTCCTGATCTGCCGCGGTGGCCCATTCGGCTAGGTCGCGGCTGGTTGCGGTAGCCCACCATGATTCTTCCCAGAGCCGCGCATACGGAGATGCAGGAATCTGTACATCTGCATTTACAGATTCCTGGGTTTCTGCACGAGCGACCCGCTGTTTATGGTTCTGCAATGCCTGACGAATCTGCTGGGCAATAGCCTGCAGTTCACGGGAAAGCTCCTGCTCGACATCGGTGCTGTGGTTGTCGAAGGGGTGAATGTTCATCGTTGACCTCACGGGGTATCGGTGCTTTCTTCCAGATTAACAGAGCACCATCTTGCGTGCCGCCGAGAACGATAAAGGGGTATGGGGTGAGAAATCCACTACTGGATTTCTCACCCCATACCTCTTTCTTAGAGCTCAACGCCTCGTGTCGGCGCCGCAGGACCTCGACGCGGAGCCTGAGGCTGAGACGATTCCGGCGTCTGACCCTGATTAGTTGCCTGATGCACCGGGCGGCGCCCACCCATGCCGATTTGGCTCACCCTCAACGCTGCCAGAGTTTCCTCATCAGCTACAGGTTCCGGTGCACGCTCAGCACGGGCTTCCTGCACCTTCTGTTCTACTGGTGAGAGCGGTTCCGCGGTTGCTTCCGGCACAGGGGACTGACCCTGAGACTGACTCTTCTCAGAAGCCCGCTTCGACAAACGCGCCGACTTAGCGACATTCTTCATCTGCTCCCACACGCCCAGCACAGCCTCAGCTGCGCGGGTGCGCACCTTCGACCCCACCGAAACCGGCGCGCCCTCAGCGGCCAAACGCGCCTTGGTCACGCGCTGGCCCGCCTCACGGACAAGCTCACGCGGCAACGGCTCCGGGTGCGAATCGGGCACACCATACTTTGTGCGCATGGCATCAATCTCACCTGCAACACGCGCCCACCGACGGGCGGCACGCTTGCGGGTCGGCACCGGACCCAAAGCCTGCGTCCATGCCGGGGCCTTGCCCTCGCGCACCTGCTGCGCCAATTCCTGACCACGAGCACGGGTCAGCTTGCCGATTTCAGCAGCACGGATTTTCAGAATCTGCTTGAGTTTTCCACCCGTCAGCTGACTCTCCCAGAAGCGGTCGAGCGTGTGACCGGACACGCCGCCAGAAGGCACCTTCGACGGCTGCGCCTTCGGCACATCATTCTGTGCGGTCAGGCCCAGCTCACGGCGAAGCCGGCGCTCTTCACGCAGGCACGCAGCCAGGGTGAAACGCTCACTACCGCGCGAGACTTCGCCGCGAATGATTTGCTCAAACTCGCGCTGGTCACCGCTGACTTCCCAGCGGCGGCGCGTGATTTCAGCGTCTATGTCTGAAAGAGTCTGCGTGATTTCTTCGTACTTCGCGCTGCGGTGGGTGCCGCCGTCCTCACGCTCACAAGCACTCAAGGCCTTCACGGTCGCGGCGCGACGCTCCAGAAGCCAGTCCGTTTGAGCCATCGCGAAGGGATTCTTAAACCACTCGGGATCGTCTAGAGTTAGTTTCTCCAGGCGCGCCTCGGTAGAGATTTCGCGTGCTTCAGCACGGGTAATCAGCGCATCGAGCAGCTGGTCAGAGTAGCCCGCAAGGGGTCGGTCTGCACGCTCAGCGTTAGCGCGCTCATCGACAATTTGGCTCACACGCCAGGACAGAACGGCGGCGGCATCAACCGGCGTTTCAGCGTCCGTGCTCAGGGCACGGACGCGGTAGGCGCGCTCCACAATATCGGGCACATCCAGGCCTGCACGGTGCAGCTCGCCCAGCTGTGCCGCCAAGGCACCGAAACCTTCGGAATTAATAACGGCGGTAACGTCAGCATCCGCTGACGCGCGCGCTCCGGTGGGCATCTGAGCTTCCAACTCGGACGTATCCGCGCCGTCATAGCGTGCCTGACGCATCTGTGCTCGCAAGCTGCGGGCTTCTGCTGCGTCGGCTCCGGTGGGTTCAAAATGGGTGACGCGGTTCATGCCCTGCGTCATGAGGTCAGCAATAACGGCACGCTGAGCAAGCTCTGCGTGCTCTTCATATTCGGCCACTGCGGCGGCGGTGTTCATCTGCTGCGCGCGGATCGCATCCACGCTCTCGTGTACGCTCAGCTGTGCTTCGCCGTCATGACGGGCGGCTACGGTCTCCAGAACCTCATCCAGTTTTTCGCCTTCATTCAGGCGCACGTAGAGGCGGTTTTCTTCGCGTCCACGGGAAAGGCCAACGTAGGCGCCTGCACGGTCGGCGTGGCTGTCAATCAGCGCGTGCGCGGTGTCCACGGTCGCACCCTGTGCACGGTGCACCGTCAGGGCAAAGCCCAGTTCCACGTTCTCGCGAACGTAGGCGGCGGGAAGGGTGACGGTGCCGCCATGCTCAACATGGCGCACCTTGAGCGAACCGTCCTCTCCCACACTCTCGACGTTCCAGCGGTCACCGTTCTTGACGAAATCGTGACCGGCAAAGACGGACAGGCGGCGGTCATTGCGGCGCGTGACGATCACATCGCCCGCAAAGGCGGTGGCCTGACCTTGACCGGGTGCAGAGCCAGGACGCAACAGCACGCCCTCGCCGGTCGGCTCACCAGAGGTTGAAATGCGGTGTGCCTGAGCAAGTGCGTTCAGGGACGCGACGGCTTCATTAGATGAGCCCATCATGAGCGAAGTCTTGCCGTCGCTGATGTCTTTCTGCCAGGCGGCGACGACTTGCTGAGTCATTGCTTCGCTGTCACCACCGGCAACACGGCCATTCTCGCGGTACCATTCGAAGGGTTCGTCCTTGCCCACTGCGGCGGGCTCGCGAAGGCGCAAGGTAGCGGCTGCTTCCTCTTCGTCCTTGAATCGGAACAATTCATCGAGGCGGACCGCACCGACCTCACGGTCAATGAGGCGAAGGGCACCTCCGGCACCCACAGCTGAGAGCTGGCGGTCATCACCCAGCACGCGCACCAGCGCGCCACGCTCACTAGCGATTTGTACCAGCGCGTCAAAGTCACGGGTGGACACCATGCCCGCCTCGTCAATCAGCAGCACGTCACCGGGGCGAATGCTGAGCGGCCCGGCCTTGGCACCGTTGGTGTTTGCGGCCAGAACCTTTGCTACGGTATCGGCACCAATGCCCAGCTCGTCGCCCAGAACCTTTGCGGCTGCGGCGGTCGGTGCCATGCCGATTACGCGGCCTCCGGCGGCCTGAATCGTCTCCACAGCAAGAGAAACAGAAGCGGTCTTACCGGCACCAGCGGCACCGATACCGGCAACCAGAAGCCGCTCAGAGAGGGCGAACTCACGCGCCAAAGCTTCCTGACCAGCCGGAAGGGAGAAGCCCTTTTCCGCCAACTTTTCACGGCGCTCCTGGAGCTTCTGTTCGAAGACATCGAAGGTTGCCGCCGGGATTACGGGCGCGGTTGCCGCGTCCAGAATGCGCAGCTCTGCATCCACCATTTCCTGCGTGGTGAACAGCTGCGCGTCACGGCGCACAAAGCTACTCGTGCCGTCCGCGCGCAAAAATTCGTCAGCAACCGGGCGGGTATTCTCACCGGAAAGGTGTAGCACCTTCTGTTCCAGGGCATGATGAATGGCACCGGCGAGGCTGAGCTCATCGGTGCTTTCCGGAGTGGTCTGCGTGGTGCCAGGCACCGGCACAGGGAGGCCTGCACCGCGCAGATAGCGCGTGGTTTCAGCCTCCACGTGGGAGCGGCGGAACACCGCACGCTGTGCGGTCACGCGGTCAAGAATCTGCTGTGCGTGCTCTTCGGGAGTGCGCGAAAGGAACTCAACCTGCGCCTGTTCACGCTTGGCGCGTGCCTGCTCGCTGGCGGCCTCCAGGTGCTTTTTCAGGTCTTCACCGGTCGGAATGTTCACCTCGCCGGTGCGCGAAATTGCCTCGGCCTTTGCCGCCCATTCCTCGCACAAATCCTTGAGACTCTTTGCCTCGCTCTTGTGCGGTCGGGTCGAAAGGGTCGCCTGCTGCGCAAGTTCCAGCATGGCTTTACGTCCGGGCGCATGACCGTGTGACTCAATGTATTCTTCCTTGAGTCGGTCAAGCTCTGCCGAAATTTCAGAGCGCCGGCTGCTGAAACGCTCCATCATCTCGCGATCGAATCCGGCAATTTCCATAACGGGCGACAGCTCACTCTTGGTCGCGTCGGGGACACAGACCAGCCCCAGCTCAGACTCCAGGTGCTCCGCCAGCTTCGCGTTATACAGCTCAGATGCGGCAACGTTCCACTGATACAACGTGCGTCCATCAATAGCAGACCACTGCCCGTCCGAGCCCTTCACGCGATTTGAAATCACCAGATGGTCGTGCAGGTTCGGGTCTCCTGAACGCGAGTCCCAGTGCCTAAATTTGGTGGCGATCAGACCACCCTCAATGTCAATCTGGCGGACACCGTTACGGCCTCGGCGCGTCATCACTACCTGATCTTCCAGGAACTTCACGACGTCCCCAATGGCCGCCTCATGTGCTTTCTGCACACCCTCACGGAGGGTCTTATCGCCTAAACCCCACGCCAAGGACACGCTCTTAGGCGGCGTGAAAACCATATCGAACCCGGCCACAGAGTTGCTTCGCGGCTTGGATTCACGGGCGATAAATGCCACAAGCTGCTTGTCAGTAGGCTCTACACCGTGTTGCTGACGGTAAAGAACAGCACCCACACGGTGACGGATTTCCTTCAGCTCTTCAGTGCTCGGGTCGGTGTGCTTCGTGTCGCGGAAGCGGCGAACTTCCTCATCCACCGCGCGCAAAAATTCGGTGGAACCGTCACGCTGTGCGTGCAGGTTCGGGGCAACATTCTTCTTAAAATGCGCGTCGATAGCACGCTGTGCTGCGTGGTTCGCTTGGGTTGCTTCGTGCTCCAGAAGACGATAGTTTGCCATGAACTCGGTGCGATCAGTGCGGGGCATATCGGGGTTCTTGAGGTATTCACCCTTGACGACGTTATAGCCTGCTGCACGGTAGCGTTCGAGGTAACGTGAGACAGTTACACGGTCAGGCGCGCTCTCGTACAAGTGCGCAATATCATCCACGATTTGTGCCTGGGTCTTCCCCTCGCGGGTGCCCTCAATGATGAAGAACGCGCGCTCAGCCGCGCGATTCTGCACCTTCTCCCACGCCTGGCTGCGCACTTCCTCGAACGCTTCAGGGGTGGAATTTTTCAGAAGATCGGTAATCTCTTCGGTCTCAAGCGGGGTGAATTTGTGCCCGAAAAGAACCTCCATTTGCTCTTCGGAAACGTTGCCTTTCAGCCCCAAATCAGCAGCACCGGCACCGACCCACTGACCCGGCGGCATGCCCTCCACGACGTAATAATCGCCTAGCTCACGGTCGCTAGCGCGCAGCACATCGTTACTCGCCACTTCGGCGGTGTAGTAGCGAAAGCCGTCACCAGAGGTGAGCTTGTGGATGGTCAGCATACCCTCATTCTACCCTTGAAATTTATTATGAACAACTCATAATGTGCACCTAGTTCATTTGATGCATGAGGTGTGACAAAAAGTAGTGAGCGGTTCAGCTCCACAGCGTGCGAGGAACGAGCACAAAGAGGTGGAGGCGCTGAGACGAGAAACGGTTTTGTCCGACACGGTATGTGTCGCGCTCATCCACAGGCGGCGCCGGTGTGCATGATGAGCCCTGCTCTCTTGGAAGGAGCTTGCGGGAGGAAAGAGAGGGCACAGGGCTCTCATACATTCCAGGCAGCAGACAGTGGTCAAGCTGTGCACACCTCGTGGGCCAGGGCGCATGATAGAGAGAGGAGCTTGCGGGGTGAATCAATCTGCGGGCTGTCCACAGGTCGTGTGCAGGTTGTCCACTGGCGCGTGCCAACTGTGGACGAGCGAAACCGGCGGCTGCGCCGCCGGTTTTTCCGTCGCCGACGACGGAAAAACTAGCACCGATTATCTGTAGCCTGTAGTATTAGATTGACAAATGTTGAGAACAGACGCCCCGAACCTCAGTTAGAAGTTCGGGGCGTCTGTTGCTGTGTAGGCACTAGGAGGTGTGTGGGGTGAATGAATGGCGCAGCATGACCTAGCCTGCTGAAAAATAAACGCCTAAAAGTTAAACTGGAAGGTAAGAAACCAACAAAACCTCTTCCCCGTGAAAGGACCACCCCATGACCCGCTCACCCCGCACCCTTGCCGCCCGCCGCGCCCGCGAAAACGCCGCCGCCTTCGCAGAACGCGAAGCAAAGCTACTAAACCTCGCTGAACAATTCTTCTCCCGTGAAGCCTCCAGCCCCGCCGCCAAAATTGAGGACGAAATCGAAAACCTGGAGAACAAGCTCGCCGCTCTGCGTGAGAAGCTTGTGAGCGCACAGGCTGAAACTCAGCAGAGCCTCGCAGCACCGGTCGCTGAAATGAAGGCGCTGAAGGTTTCCAAGGAGGAGATCGCTGCACGCCTCGGCCTCACCCGCACCGAAGTGAACGCACTGCTGCGCGCCGCCGCTGCCAAGACTGAACCCGAAAGCGAATAAATCTCTCATGGGCACCGCATACCAAGGCAACCAGACAGACCTCACCAAAAACAAAATCGAAGCTGCAGGGCTGACCATCCACCCCACCAGTGACGGATTCCTCTACACCGCACCCTGCGATGCATTCCACAAGAGCATTATCGACAGCCGCCCATCTCTTTAGAAGAGCTGCGTCTGCCCTTCCATCGTCAATCCTCTACCAAGACGGTCTACTTCGTCCTGTCGGTAGCCATGATTAAGAACAAGCTCGCGCAATGCTCTAGAATCTGCCGCGCGTTCAGTTCGACTCCGGCGCAAGAAAGCCAAGCCGTGGAGGTTGTCACGCCCGCGCGCCGCGCGTTCGCGCATGTTCTCGGCATGGTCACCTAAAAATAGATGAGACCCTGCTCCGATTTCGGCACGCACACAGAGCGGGTTGTCACACAGATGCGTGACCATCTCAGCAGCTTCTACTTCGTCGCTGCCGAAGGTAAGGGCGGCGGCGTACCTGTGGGCGCGCCACATTTTTTCGCCTGTCTCTGATTCGGGGTCTTTGACCCAAAACCTGCCGTAACCGTCGGCACCAATGGCGCCGACCCATATCCAGCAGGCACCGGGCGTCTCACCTTTGACGACTTTATCCCAGAAGCGGCGGGCCTCTTCGCTTGATTTAGTCTGCATCGGTGTACTCCGCTCCTGCATATTTCTTGTCTGTCAAGGTTTATTTTATCCTTCAACAAACAGTGAAACACCCCGCCGCGAGGTACTGCGGCGGGGTGTCTGCGAGGGCATACGCTCTGGCACCCCTTGGGGGGGTGTCCTCCCCTGTTGTGGTGTGCGGCAGTGGGTTACTGCTGCTCGGTGGGGGTTTTGCTGGTTTGCGTCTTTTGGCGTAGGCGTCGTCCCCACTCGCCGAATTCGGGGCGGGTGGTGTAGTCGGTGTTCCATGCCTCGACGGTTGCCGGTAGCCAGATTTTTTTATCGCCGTGCGAGATGAAATCTGGCTCGGGTAGCTCGCCTCGGCGTAGTAGACCTGCGGGGGTCATGCCAAGGAAGCGCGCCATTTCTGAGATGCCTACGATCAGCATGCCAGCCATGGGGTGGGTCCTTTCGTTAGTCTTCGCTGCGGTGGCGTCGTCCGATATGCCATGCGTATGCATGGATGAGGACTGCCAGTGCGAGCAGTCCGAAGGTAATAGCGGATACGACCGGGTAGGTGGGAAGCAGCACTACCGCACCGATAATGGCGATAGCATAGGGAAGGGCTGCGCTTAGGGTCTTCTTCATAGGGTGTTACCTCGTGTACTATGAATGTATCGGGTGCCCCGGCACCCGGCACTAGAGTAACGGCTCTAGTACCGGGTTGAGGGGTTTTTACCGCTTACTTATCGTTCTTCGGTTTCTTGAAGACTTCGATGAGCTTGGTGATTGCGGTGATGACGGTGGCAATGCCGCCAAGCGCCGCGCCAATCGAGGTAAGCAATGCGGTAAGTTCCGAAACATTCATAGAATGTACCTTTCTCTATTAGATTGTGAATACCTGAATAATCGGATTACCAGGCTTGGAGTGTTGAAGTTTATCCCTTCAACACTATTAGTATAGCATGTTTTATACTTCTAAATCAAGTTTTTCAGGTGTTTTCTATGAAAATACCCCCTGTTTTCAGGGGGTATTTTCGTGTGTGTCGCCTTATGTCTAGGCGCGACCGGTGATAATTCAATTTATCGCCGGTTTTCTTTGCATTTATTTAATGAATTTTGCAGGCATTAATTTACGCCTCAAATATAGCAATTATGATGTACTGCATATCAATTCAATTAATGCATTATGAAATAGATTACACCTCAAGTATTGCGTGCGCACCACATCACTACCCCCCCCCCGGGTCAGACAGGCTCTGTCGCCGCCAGCTCCAACACGCAGCGCTCATGCCCCGGGAGAGGTTCTGTCAAGCCCGCCCGGAACCCCCAACCCCCATTACAAGTCAAAGAATCTTCCTGAAAGACCACCACCAAGCGGGCTTGACAGGTTCTCCTCACGGGGCGAAGAATGGGCGCAGCGAGGAGCTGGGAAGACAGCCCCAAGCGTACGCACCCAACCCTGCCACATGGATACCGGCCTGCGCCCCAATCTGTGGCACGATGCGCCTTCCTGCTGGGGATTATATGGGCCTGACTAGGTATTATGCCCTCAATCCATAAATACAGATTTCTGTATTTATGGGTTTCTGTATTTCCGTATCAGGGGTTTTAGGCGGTCTTTGTTGTTTAGTCGAGCTGGTCGATGAACTCGACGATGAGGTCGGTCATGGTCTTGCCGGTCATGGCGGCGTGTGCCTTTAGGCGGGTGTGGGCGCTGGCTGGTAGGTTGAGGGTCAGGCGTTTGATGGGTTCTTCCACTGCCCTGCTGTTCTTAAATGCCTGCTCGAAGCTGGGGCGCTTCTTGACGGCCTGCTCGGTGGAGTTGGGCACGGTGACGTTGAGCTTTGAATTTTTCTGAGGCATGGGGTTAGTCCTTTCGCAGGTTCAGGAGGGTGAGAAGCTGGGAGGCTACTTCATCATATCCTTCAAGGTCGTGGGGGGCCGCACCGTAGGAGGCACGGATGGACTGCTTGGGGCGGATGGGGGTGTCCAGGAAGGTGATGCCGGATTCGCTCAGTAGCTCCGTGGTCTCACGGTAGAGGATGGTGCGCGGGTTAGCGTTGGTGAGCAGTACAGCAGCGGGCTTACCTTCAGGAATGGAGGTAAGGGTAGAGAAGACGCGGGTGATGTCCAGGCCTGCCGGTGCTGCCGGGATGATGAGGACATCTGCTCGCTGCGCAATGGCGTTCATGATTGACTCATTCAGCGGGGGAGAGTCAATGATGGTGATCTCGGAACGGGTAGGATACCTCTTCAGCTGCGCAACATTTACCGAGGACACAGGGAAGGGAAGTTCCAAATCGTTTTCTGCGGCGGTGAGAGCCCAGTCCGTTGCTGATCCCTGAGGGTCTGCATCCCAGAGCTCGACTTCATGACCGCTGGCGTTCAGGGCGCAGGCGAGGTAGATGCTGGTGACGGTCTTGCCGACGCCACCTTTAGCGTTAATGACACCGATGATGAGGCTCATAGCTTCTCCAATCTGTTTCTGTATATATACAGTTTAGCAGAAAAGCAGAAATCTGCATATGAAGATTTAGGTATTTCTGCACAGTATTTGCCCTGGTCAAGACATAACTGAAGGGGCAAGTAAACCACGATGGTTCACTCGCCCCTTTCAGTTAGGTGCTAGGCGTTAGAGGTCTTTCGGCGGACAGACCACACACCGGCGGCACCGGTGAGAATCAGCATGAAACCGCCGATTGCGATTCCGCCAGTCTCGATACCGGTGTATGCCAGCTCGTCACGTGCGGGTGCCGTGGATTGAGCAGACGGGACAGCAGCAGGGGATTTCGCATCTGCAGCAGGCTTAGTTTCCGACCCCTTCTTGGGGGTCTTGGAGCCCGGTGCTTGCGGAGCGATGCCCACCTCGTCGCTACC
>ERZ772928.1157-NODE-1157-length-11540-cov-13.563692_pt1 | contig 11540 bp, 20 predicted proteins | sample MGYA00511686_ERZ772928 | MGnify/ENA primary metagenome ERZ772928 (study PRJEB29015, sample SAMEA2738063) | human oral metagenome | biome: human oral; feature: human-associated habitat; material: saliva | place: China | collected 2219 ... | reverse complement strand
TGTGCCACAAACGGCGTAGGCTCGACACTAAACGCAAAGCAGACGACACGCGCCAGCCATTCATCGTAAACGTCTTTCAACGGCGGCTGCTTGGTCTCTTTAAAGTTTCTGGCCAATTCGCCCGGCACGAAACGCATTTTGCGCCGTTCCGCCGTCTCGCCCGATAACAGCAAGTCCCAGTATTCTTGGAAGCGCTTAATATCGTCAGCCGCCCAAGTTTCAGGCACGCCGACTAAAGCGTCAGGCACACTGCCAGCCGTGTAATACTCAAGCGCGTGAATCTGCCGTTTCAGGGCAATATTCACGGTCATGATGATTTGCTCAACAGGCGAATAGCCATAGACTTTATAGCTTCGATTATTCCGTGAGCGGTAAATCAATTCGTCCGCCGTGTAATCAACCGCCGCCATGCCGTGCAAGATTTGCTGATACGCTGTATCAGGCGGTGCTGGCAAGCGGCCTGTATTGTCCAATACGCGCTTAATTGTTGCGCCGTCTATCACTTCAAGGGCGAATAAGTCGCCGCCCAGTGTTTTACGCGGATAGATACATGGCGCATCAATGACAAACAAATCTTCCAGCAAGATGCGCAGCCAGTCCGCCCATGTATGCTCTTTGTCAGGCGACTGAAAGAACGCAATAGCTTCGTCAATCTTTCTGTCTTTGCGCTGCGATTCGTTGTTTGCCGTTGATTCGACATCGCGCTTTTGGATTGTCCATTTTAGGCACTCCATTTGGTCTTTACGCTTTTCGATAACCAACCGCAATACATCGTAGTTATCGGCAAGGGCGCGTAATTGTGCAAAGCCTATTGCCTCGCGTTCACGCGGCTTAGAATGCCCGACGTTGTAGAACGGCTCATAATCAAACCGCCGCCCCTCTGCCTGCTGTGCAACAGGGGCTAAAGGCTCACCAGCGTCAAACCACCCGTCCGCGTTGCCGGTAAAGGCGTAACGGACACCAGCGGCAACGCGGGCAATAAATCCTTGTGATAAAGGTGTCTTTTTACTCATTTATTTGCCTCGACCTGCGAACGCAGGTAATCAATCATGCCAGTTCGGGTATCTAGTAACTCGCCAAAGGCACGGCTCAAACAGTCGATTTGGTCGTCATGCTGACCGTTTGGGAACATCCGCATTTCTGAAATCAGCGCATCTGTGTCCCATGTGCCGTCATCCAACAACATCACATTGCCGATATTGACTTGAGCGGCGAACGGCTCGGCTCGTGTTACCTTATCACCCGATTCAGGGCTGGCAGATACAGAAAAGCCCGCCAGTTGACGGGTTAGGTATAAGGTTTGCGATTTGCCAGCCTGCCCAGGGTCTTGAGGAATAGATATTTTTGTTTTCACACCGTCTTTTTGCGCCGTGTTTTTCAAAATCCTGTCTCGCTCATCCGCCCCATATTGGCCGCGCACAATGTTTGCGATGATGTACCGCCCATCTTCAGTCACGCCAAGCCTACCGCCTGCTGTATAGTCGCCATCGTTTGCGGTCGAAGCCAAGTCCCACGCGCGGATCCATCGAATATTACCGGCAGGCAATGCCTTAACAAATTGCAGATTGTCAGGCTTAAACGTACCGCCATCAGGCGGTGCAGGTTTTTGCAAATATTGCCCGGCAAATACATACGGCGCGGCTTGTTCCATGCGGCGTAGTGTTTCAATATCGTGCTTTTCAGGCCATAACGCCGTGCCGTCATCTTGAATCGCTGGCAGACAAAGGTGTTCCCACTCTTCGCCATTACCACCATCAAGCAGCCAACCTGCCAAGTCATTCTCGTGCAACCGTTGCATAATGAGGATAATCGGCGTTTCAGGGCTGTTTTTACGAGATTCCAGCGTGTTCTGAAACCAGTCAATGACGTTCTGCCGTCTAACCTCGCTTCGTGCTTCGTCAGCCTTATGGGGGTCGTCAATGATGATACAACCGCCAAAGCCGTCTCTATGCTTACCTGCACCAAAGCCTGTAATCGTGCCGCCTGTGCCGGTTGCGTACATCACGCCACCTTCGGTTGTCTTCCAATGGCTACTGCTTTCGCTTTCAAGCTCCACATTCGGGAAAATTGCCCGATATTCCTCATGCTGCACCAAGTTTCTAATCTGCACGGAGTTATTGACCGCCAATGTTGCGGAATAGCTCGCATGGATAAACTCGCAATCCGGCACACGCCCCATCGCCCACGCGATAAAGTTCACTACCGCAATCTCGGTTTTTGAGTAACGCGGCGGAATATTGATAATCAGGCGTTTTGTTTCGCCGTTGAAAACACGTTCTAGGGCGTTACAGATTAGGGCGTGGTGACGTGCGACAAGCCACGGATAGCCACGACGGGCATAAAACATATTCAGCGTGAAGTAAAACAAACTATTCCGCGAAGCTTTGCGCAATGCTCCTTGTGTTTCTTCCGCTGTGTATGTTGTCATTTCGCAATAACCTTTAACGCCTCTTCTAACGCGCCTTGCAAATCTTCTTTAGACAACTCAACCTCTTTGCTATTAGGGGTCATGCTACCGTCTGAAGATTTTAAATCTATAACCAAACCTTTAAGCAGCTTCTGACGTGTCATCGTCAAAGATTCAATCCGGGCAAGCAGGCGGTTAATAATCTCCCCGTAATCACGATAAACAAAGGTCTTTTGTTTCACAGGAGGTACATCAGGGTCGTCTTGGATTGCGACACCACCAATAACAGATGGCGTCTCTACCAATCTATCCAACTCTAACCGCTCTTCATCTTGTCGCCGCTTCTGCTCTTCTTCAAGCTTCATGGCGCGGCGCAATCGAATCTTGCACAGCTTCAACTCTTCATCGACACTCTCAAGCTCAATTTCAGCCGCAATCTCTTTTTCTTCGTCTGTATAAAAATCAGAATACAGGCTGCCCGGCTTACGGCTATTTGTATGACCTTTGGGCGCGCCTGTACTTTTCCCCCCATGCAATCGGCAACGGCCATTAGGCATGGCAGGGCTTTGGCACACTCCACCGCTACGGGTTTTTGCACCACAAATATCTGCACCTTTAACTGGCATAAAACACCTTTTATTGCATGGGGTTAATTTATAAATAAAAAAAGCCCAATAAAATCAGGCTTTAAGGTTATGAACCGCTTGAACGGCTTGAAAACGCATTACTACGGCCACGACCGCCAGCGACCTTACCGCGAATATGCGGCTTGCCATGCACTTTTACGCCACGCATAGACACCTCCTTTTTACAGACACAAAAAAGCCGCCCATTGGACGGCCACTGAAAATTAATCTACAAATCCCACCCAAGTCTTATCAACTTTCGGATCAGCAACAAACGCCACCTCTTCATCCGGCAACTCAATGCCAAGATATTCAGCCAATTTAACCCCATCAATGTATTTATCGCCAAACTGTCGCCAATTCATGGCCGCGATAAACGCATCCGCCTGAGCACGAGTTTGGAAACAAATACAGCTCCAATACTCGCTATCTGTCGCTGATACTTTTCGCTTATTTTCCGCCTTTAAGCGGTCACGGAATCCTTGTTTGACAGCATCTAAATCATTTTTACTATCGGTTTCCGGGTTACCTGTTAATTCCGGCATATTCACAAGCGGCTTTTGCTTGCGCTTCCACTTTGCCACTTGGTTTTTAGCGGCTGCCACTTTATCAGCAGCCTGTTGTTTCAAATCAGATTTTGCCATTTGCGCACTCCCATCTAAAAATCTCTAAATCCACCATCGGGAAAAACTCAAGTATCCTTTTATAGTCATCAGGATAATGTTTTTTTATCGGGAGCAAAAACCGCAAATCCAAGCCATCAAATGACCGCCCGAAAATCTTATAATCACTACCAAGCCGGACATTGTGCTTTTTAAAGCACTCTACCAAATCAGCCTTTTTCCAATCCCAAATAGGATGATATTTAAGCAGATTGTAGCTTATACTGCCATGCGACTGGATCGCAATTCGGCGCATCGGGCTATCAGCAGCACGGACACCATCAGCAACTAATGTTTTTTTATCCAATCCATGCATTTGGCACATCGCCGCCTGAATATCAGTGTAATCAAAATCAGGCAACCCAGCATCTTCAATTACCGCGCAATTTTGCGGCGGCTGGAAAACAAAATTATTAAGCAGTCTATGCAATGACGGATGTGGGAGTTTAGTGATCTTAAAGCCAAACTGCCGCTCATACATATCAAGCTGCTCATCAACAAATGCCAAATCAGGGACGAGATATAAATAATATGGGACTACCTCATCAAAATAATCTTTTATAGCGAGATATGTAGCAACAGCATCTTTACCGCCGCTAAAAGCAAGCAGTGTCTTATTTTGCCGCTTCCGAACCTCTTTAATGGTTTCAAGCCCACTTAAAGCTGCCATTTGACAAAATCCAATCAACATTAATATAATTACAAATTATATATAACTTAATTAGATATTGCAATATGCAAAACACAAAATTTAAAACACTTTTAGATTCTGCACAAATTACACAAGCAGACTTATCGAGGAGGTTAGGTATAAGCCCAACATCAGTAAGCAAATGGCACAAAATCGGCGTTCCGCAATACGCGGTTGCCTATCTTGAGCTACTGGCAAAATATAACCGACTAATGGATAAAATCTAAAAAGGGATAGCCCCATACCGATAACGGCAGGGGCTATGTGCAAGAACCTCTTTACAGCCTGTCATGGCAGGCGACCATCAGGCCGGGCAAACGCTGTTTCACTTGCTCCGCGTTTTTAAGAACCACTCAACGTCATCGGGCGCGACCCCTAAATTTGGTTTGGAAGCGTCCGCGGCATCTTCCTCAGCGGCTACGCCGCCCCTTTTGCCTTTGCCGGTAATGGCATGGCTGGGAAACCTGAAATTGAGTATCAGGCCGTCTGAAAACGCAAAAACCGCCCTATAAAGGCGGTTTATATAGCTATTTCCAAACTATAGCATAATTATAACAACTTCCTCCGCTATGTCAAGCGATTAATAGCTATCGGGAATAGATGGTGCAGAAGCAACAACACCATCTTTCATTACGACAGAGACAGAACGCGCTGAACCAGTAAAGCCATTTGCGAACGACCATACATAAATCAGTCCGTTCGGCGTAGATGTCGTCATGTTTGGCTTGCCAAGCAGAGACAATACTTGCTGCTCGCTCATACCCTCTTTTACTTGGCGGGCGTTATCCCAATTAAAATTTGTACCAGCGCAACCAGCCAAACAGGCGGCGACAGCAATGGCGGAAATCAATTTCTTCATTTTTCATCCTTGTGTGTAGTAAAGTGGGTTATGAAATTATGCCACATTGTTTAAACTCGTCATAGAGTTTCAGATAGGCCGATGTTTCAATTCCCGCTAAAATCTTCCCAACTTTTTCAAACTGCCGGTAAACATGACCGTTTGACACGTCGTATTTATCCATGATGGCGGTTTTCTTTGGCTGCTCCGTGAACAGGTTGGACAATATCGCGTCACACAGCAACAGATTCACGCCGTTATTTTTCTCTTCGATGTACGCCGTCAGGTCGATAATCCCGCTCAAGTCGCTGCTGTATTTACACTCTACTGCCGCCAACTCGTAGCGGTTCAATACACGCTCAATACGGCTGATTATCATCGCGGCGTTTGCGTGTGTTTCGGCCTGCGTTAAATCTCCACCGCCGCCGGTAACGCCTTTACTCTCGCACCAAGCGCAAACTGAAGCCGTGTTGTTCATCGGCTCCATTCTCACGCCTCGAATTTTATATACGTCTTCCAATACCTGCTCAACCGTGTAATACATTTTCCGCCCCTTAAAATTCCCAAATTAACCCAAAATTCCCTGCCGCCCACGCCTGCAAGCGGTTTTGGTAGTCTGTCATCTCTGCCGTGTTTAGCGTTGTCGTGCTGATTGGCGTTTTAAGCTCTGTGCCGTCCGGCATGGCCTTTAACTCATAACCTAGAAACATTCCTTTGCAATACTCGTGCCACGTTTCCGCGCTGTATCGCCTGCCGTTGACCCATGCTTTATCTGCTAGTTCGCCGTAGATTTTCCAAAGACGGCGGTTTTGCTCGACGCTCCGTTTGGATTTGTGCGGCCTGATACACACTTCAAGCTCTGCGTTGGATTCCAACCACGCGCCTAGATTGTTGTAGATGGTCGTCATCAGCGGCCGCTTGTTGTCTTTCGTCAGCCTATACGCTACGCTTTGCATTTAACGATTCCCTTGTCTATCAGCTTTAAAAGCGTTCTGAACTGCGACCGGCGCATATAAAACTCTTTATCTTCCTTGCTCAACTTGATATGCGACCGGCCGTCTATCACATCATGGCAAGCACTACACCCGAAACCTGCCGATAAATCGTTACTCTTCAGCCCCATGCCGTGCGTTTCACTTGGGAAATGGCATAAAACCACTGTTTCAGGGTTGTAATTGCACACACCTGCGATATTGAGTGTGCAATCTTCCCCTTTGGCCGCTTTTCTGATCGCGCTCACTTACGTTTCCTCTTCGCGCGGTTTTTAAGTGTTGACTTACTCCTGCTCCGAAGATTTAAAAGCCAGTCAATATTTCGATACGACAACGCCAATAACCTCAATTCTTCTCTACTCATTCATAAAACTCCTTAAGGTTTCAGTGCGAATGAAAGCATAAGGAAAGCCCAAATCACGGAAAAAACAACAAAAATAAACAGTTGAATCGTATGAATTTCTACTACTTTCATGCCGCCTTTTTGAAAAATTAACGTTTTTTTTAAATCAAGCACAGACAGAACTTTACTTACAAAATAGCCAGCATAAAGAAAAACTAATGCCGAAAAAAAAGCGAAAAATTTAATCACCATAAAACTCCACCAACACCGAACCGCCTTTTACCGGCGGAGCACGGTCAATAATAATTGGGCAAAACTCACTGTCATCACAGCCAATCGCAAGCGCAATACCATCTAAAGCTGCTTTCATGCTCGCGTGCATATTGTCTAAGTCTCGCCTCCTCCTATCGGGCGGGGAAAACAGCAATCTAAGCTTCCTTTGCTGAATCCCCTTTAGCCCGGCTCTTTCTGCAAGCGTGTAAGCCTCATTCTTTGCCGCCTTGAAAACTTTTGCCTTAACGTGAGGATTTAGCCGCTTGTTTGGGTTTAAATCCTTGTTAGGGTAAGGAAGCAATACAGACTTACACGGCTTTTCTATCAATACTGACAATGCCCACCCCAATCATCGTCATCGTCTTGGTTGCGTACTTTCTTTGTCATATACTCGACAAATCCGATCACCAACACTACGACCGCTACACAAATCAAAAATACCGAGAATTTCATAAATAGCTCCATTTCATGCCGAATTGTTTGTAAATCTTTTGGGCTTCCCCTGCTTTCCAATACTGGTTACTCAAAAGCGGGAACGCTTCGTTTGAAAGATTGACAGTATCTTCAACGCTCAAGCCTTTAGGCATACACGTTAAATCCCATACGCTCGGTTTTTTTGGTCGGCCACGCGGATTACTCCATTCATTGCTTCCATGCTTCGCCCTGTATGCCGCTCTCTTGCACTCTTTGCACTGCCAGTAATAAACCCAGACTCCATCACGGCTTTGATATTTTTGATAAAAGCTGCTAATCGGCTTCTCTTGTTTGCAGCACTTGCAAACCCTAGATTTAGGAGCCTCTCGTTTTTCCATCTTGTACTTTTTTTGATATTCCACCTTGCAGGATTTGCAAAGAGACAAGTATTTAAACTCCCCTGTTTCCTCATCTCTGCGTCTAGTCATCTCTGGCAACGGTTTCATTTTTCCGCATTTATTGCATTTCTTAGTATCCATCCCATCCCTCCCCTTTTAAGCTACAACCAAATTCATCAACCGGCGGCATATCTACCCAAACAGTAATTCCGATAAGTGCCACGATAGCACCAAGCCCAATTAGAAACAGTGTCATCATTTGCGGCCTCGCTTGAATTTGTTGCGTTTCAGTAACTCCAATTCAGCTCGCAGACGTTGGATTTCTGCTTTCAGCGCCGTATCGGCTTTGATTTCTAAGGTTGCGATAATCTCTGATTTCACTCGTGTAAGCTCTGCGTTCTTCGCTTCAATTTCCGCTTGCAGCTCTTCGATTTTCTGCGTTTGCGCGGTCATTTTTGCCATCAATCCGTTGGAAGTGCGTTTTTCTTCGTTCAGACGGCTGATTGTTTCCGACAGGTTCGCGCTGACCATTTCCGCCGCCTTTTCCATTTCGGCTTTTTCTGCTCTCATTTCGGCTTTTTCTTTCAGGCCGTCTGAAATCCTCTGACTGTAATCTGTCACAGTGCTTCTCAATCGCTCAGCGGTCACAATAACTGCTTCATGCTCTTTCTTACTCACGCCGCCCAATTTCTCAATTAACCAATTTTTCATTTTCATTTCCTTTTATCGCGCCATTCTTCAAACTTTTCGCGCCTTTTTTTCATCGTGTCGGCTGTTGCCGGGTTAAATTCGCCTTTGTCGCATTTGTAGCCGCCGAAGTAGTAGCTCGATTTATCTTCAGCCGTCTTTGCTTTGGTACATCTTGCAAATCCGCGCATCGTGCCGTTTGCTTCGGCTTTAAAATCTGCGTGTAGGCAGTGGTAGCAGGTTTCACGCACGGTAACTATCCCAATCAAACGGTATCAACTTGCCGCCGCCATCACGCAGCCGGTCTCTGATACGGGCATCAACGTTTTCGCGGAAATCTTTAGCCGATAAGTTAGTCAACACCAGCGTTGGCATAAGCCGCTCATATCGCCCGTTGATGACCGAAAACAAAATCCGACCATCCGTTTCAGACAGGTTTCCCGCGCCAAATTCGTCCAACACCAGCAAGTCAGGCTTCACAAACACACCGACCGCCTCTTTCTCACTACCGCCGTTAAAGCTGTCTTTGACCGTCTGCAACATATCGCCTACCGTGATCACAATCGCGCTTTTGCCTTCGCCGATGATTTTGTGGGCGATACCGCAGGCGAGATGGTTTTTCCCTGTGCCGCGCTTACCCGAAAAAATCATGTTCCGCCCGGTCTGCAAAACATCCTCGAAGTTTTCCGCATAGTCGGCGGCGGCAGATTTTGCCCTTGCCATTCCCGGCACCGCATCATCGACGGCATAATTTTCAATTCGGCAGTTTTTAAACCGTTCCGCAATGCCTGATCGCCCAATGCGTTTTGACATTTCATCTTGCTTTAACTCACTGACAAGACGTTCAGCATATTCAACAGCTTCTTTTGCCGCTTTCAGCTTTCCGCAAATCGGGCAATCAGTCCAAACGTTGCGGAAAACACTTTTCGCCAAATACTCGCCATGCTCCGTGCATTTGCGTGTCTCCGTTTTGGCGTTGCCATAGTTTTTTAAAAAATCGGCGGTACTTTTCAAAGCCATATCCACCCCTTAAAAATCTGTTGTCGGCTGATCGCCGTATTGTTTGCCGTCCAGTACATCAGCCGTCATGTTGTGGGTTAAGCCACCATTTCCGCCTAACTGTTTGCCAAAGGTTTTATTCCTGACCCAATCAGCGCGGAAACTTCCCCAGCCGTTGCCAATAGAAAAAACAACTGCCTGAAATGCCGTCATGCCAACTTTTTTAGCCTCACTTGCAATCAGGCGCATAGCCGTCTCAGTCAGTGGCTGGCGTTTTGCTTTTCGGATTGTCAAAAAGTCTTCGGCAATTTGCCCCTCGATTCCATGCTCTGCCAACAGTGCTAAATCGGCTTCATACTTGGTCGGTTTTTTCGCTGTTTTTTCGTGCACCGTATTAATATCTACGTTAGTAGATATTTGTTTTTTGTATTTTGTATTTATGTGTCCCCCATTTTTTGGGGGTGGTGCTACCCCATTTTTTGGGGGTGGTGCTACCCCATTTTTTTGGGGTGGTGCATTTTTTGGGGGTGGTGCATTTTTTGGGGGTGGTGTACCCCCATTTTTTGGGTCTGAAATTAAAAAATATTCGTTGGGTAAACCGAATCTGCTTTGCTTGCCAATCAGCCCTAATTCGACCAGTTCGTTAATAGCTTTCTCAACCGTTTTTTCTGACTTGATTCCGGTCGCTTTTTGAATCTGAGAAATTGAGAGACTGTCATGCGTTTTCTGCCAACCCCTTGTTTTTCGGACAATTAAGCCGTAGCATTTCCACGCGTTGCCGCTCATCTTTGACAGGTATTCATCGATAACCGCGTTTGAAATCTGAAAACTGTTTGGGATAAATTCATTCATAGCTCAATTCCTGACCTGGCGATTGAATAATGGGCGACCGGGTTTTTACAGTTGCCGACTTTGAATCGCGGTTTATTGAAAACAAATCCCCTGCTTTCCAAGTCAACGATTCGGGCGCATAACTGCGTGATGTTCAGATGTTTCGCCGCTTCCAGTGATGTGATATGTCCGTTTGCGCCGATGTAATCGACAATCTGCTTGCACTGTGTTTGTTTTTGGTCTATCATGTTTACTCCTTTTGTTGCAGGCCTCGTGCCTCAACCCCTGCCCCACGTTTCCGCGTGGGGCTTTCCTTTTATCGGTCGCCCGTCTGTCCGGGCAGTCAACCGTCTTTCCGATTTGTCATAACTCCGTTACAATCGAGTTTCCACACAACAACCGACGGAGTAAAAAATGTCGTACAACTTATCCTTCGTACTTACCAAAGAGCTTATCCGCAGCGGTTCTATCCGCTTAAGCGGCAATACAGCCAAAGGACAAGCCGAAGAATTGGTGGCATTCATCCAAACACTTCATCAAAAACTCGAAGAATCGGGGCTAAATACCGATGACGGCCATTTAATCGAGCTACTTTCTAAGTAATTCAAAGCCATCTTTCAAACCCAACGCGATTCTGTAAACCTCATCGCAGCCTTTGGCGGCGGCTTTCAGCATCGCCTTTTTAATCAGCCGTCTGTCTTTCTTCGTCAGGCGGTTTTTATTTTGCTTCTTCATTTTTTTTCCTTTCTGTTAAAACTGTATAATTCATTAAAAAATAGTTACTTATAAAAATAAATCAGGGCGAATTTCTTCTCGTTTAATCCCTGTCAATTCTTCTATTTTCTTTGCGTTTACAGCCGTTACCTTTGCACGACCATTCACATAACTACTGATAAGTTGCTTCGACACACCAAGCGAATCAGCCAATTTTTGCTGACTGCCAAGTATCGAAACCGCCTTTTTAACCGCTTCCATTGTCAAACTCCTTTTTACATAAGTATAAAAAAACAATACATAAAAGTCAAATATATTTATTCCTGCAAAGTCCAGTTTTTTTATACAATTTGTAAAGGAGTACGAAATGACTAAAGAACAAATAAACTTATCCGAATGGGTTTTGGCTGCTCGTGAATATGCGGGGCCTGAAATGACCCAAGAAAAATTAGCGGAATATCTTGGAAGAACGAAAGCAAATGTGTCAGCAATGGAAAACGGACGTTCAAAGCCATCGTTTGAACAAATGATAGAGATACACAGGGTTACAGGATATCCATTGCCATATCAGCAAAGCGCAGGCAGAGACCTGATAAATGGCAACCAAACAAACACCAGCTACACCCTAAATCAAAATTCTGTAAGCAAGCCAACAAAAGAAGAGC
>ERZ772928.1156-NODE-1156-length-11552-cov-7.710446_pt1 | contig 11552 bp, 8 predicted proteins | sample MGYA00511686_ERZ772928 | MGnify/ENA primary metagenome ERZ772928 (study PRJEB29015, sample SAMEA2738063) | human oral metagenome | biome: human oral; feature: human-associated habitat; material: saliva | place: China | collected 2219 ... | reverse complement strand
AGAGCCCCCGAAATACCCACGGAAACGTATAGTTCGGGAGAAACGCTCTTGCCGGTTTGCCCAATCTGAGTAGAGTGATCCAGCCAGCCTGCGTCTGTGACGGCGCGGGTCGAACCGATCGCGGCGCCGAGCGCATCCGCCAGATCCTCAATGGGGGCTAAATTTCCGCCGATACCGCGGCCAGCAGCTACAACAATAGCTGCTTCTTCAAGGTTGGGGCGGGCAGATGCAGGCTTTTCGGTTATTTCGGTGATGCGCACCGTATCGTATCCGGGCAGAGTATAGGTGGTGAGTACGCCCTCCCCCATCGCAGCGGGCGCCTCCGCCGTATCTACCGAGTTGGGGCGTAGGGTTACCAACGGCAGACCTTCAACCCGCACGGTGCTGTCGTACTCGCCCGCCAAAACATTCTTACGAATATTGAGCGCATCATCCACGTCATGAGCGCCCGTCACAACGCCTACGGGACGAGATCCCGCCTCGGAATTCCCGAGGCGCACGGCCACGCGCCCCAGAAGCTCAATCGAGTCAATATCATGCGGGGCAAGAACCACATCAGGACCAAACTCAGTAATAGCCTGTACGGCGAGTTCCACGCGGGCAGCAGGCAAAGTATCTGTCATGGATTGCGCTGGGGCAAAGACACGTGCCGCGCCCTGTTTAGCGTAAAACTGCGCAATATCAGCGGAGCCTTGGGCGAACGTCATTACTCCCAGTTGAGTTCCGCCCTGTCCAACACCAGCTCGCAGTCGTGCCAACGCTAAAAGTTCTCGGTCCACACTGCTAGGTTCGGTCGCAAAATTCGTTGTGCCGCCTATAACCAGCACACGGTATGCAGTCGTCATCGTTATCTCCTGTACTGGTTAAATAAGGTTTCGGGATGCCAAGAATTCGACCAGCTGTATGCCGCCGTCGCCTTCATCCACGATGGTTTCACCTGCGGTGCGTTCTTCCCGCGCCTGCGCTTCGGTCACGGTAACGGTCGATGCGCTGCCGCCGAACTTAGCAAGCTCATCCGCAATATCCGCTGCGTTCACGGTCGTAATAGGCTTCTTTTTTGCTGCCATCAGCGCCTTAAAGTTGGGGTATCGCGGAGTGTTCACCTGGTCGGTCACCGAAATTAAAGCGGGCAATTCAGTTTCACAATGCTGCGAGCGAGTATCCAGATCCCGGCGTGCCCTAACAGTTCGGCCCGCAACGGTCAGCGATGCCACCTGAGAGATTCCGGTGCGCCCCAAAAGTTCGCTCACCTGAACGGGCACCAACGAAGTCTCGCCTTCGGTTGATGCCATACCCGTCAGAATCAGGTCGAAGGTGCCGTGTTCCTGCTCATAGGTGGAGAGTGCAGCGGCTATGATGCGTGAGGTCGCCAGAGCATCAGCCCCTGCGAAAGCATCGTCGAGAATGTGTACGCCTTCGTGTGCACCCAGCTGCAGCGCACGGCGCAGCCCCTTAGAGGCATCTGCTGCGCCTAACGTAAAGGCAATAACTGCAGAATTCGCTGCATCGGTATCTTCCGCTTCGACAATCTGCATGGCGGCTTCCACAGCGTATTCGTCAAGCTCACTCATCACTGATTCGCTGCGGTCTACCCGCAAAGTATCGTCAAGTTTTTGTTCAAATTGGGTGTCTGGCACGTACTTGGTAAGTACGGCGATGCGATATGCGTTTTCGCTCACGCTCATCCTCCTGCGCCTCATGTGTGTGCGGCGCGTCTGTGGGGTTTAGTTAGGTTTGGCTATATTCTACCTTGCCGTGAAATCTTCAGTCAGGAAAACCCGGATATGAGAGCGGTATATTCCTGAACACAGCAGACAAAGGAGAGGCGGCGTTTCTTCATGTGAAACGCCGCCTCGGGCAGTTTTATAGCTCTGTTAATGCTGATTATCGGCGTCGCCGAGCGTCACCTTGATGTTCTTTGTCTCTGACCCCCGTTTAATCTTCATATCCACTGTGGCACCTGCTGCTTGTGCACGCACCACGCCGTTGAGGGTCTTACTCTGTTCGATGCGGTGGCCATCCGCCTCGACGATAACATCTCCCTTCTGCAGACCAGCCTTTTCTGCAGGGCTTCCGCTAGAGATATTGGTGACCCGCACACCATCCGGGAAGAACCGAGATTCTCCCTCGTTGGTCTGCCCAGGGGCGCTTTCAATATTCGCGCCTAGGTACCCATGGGTTGCTTTGCCTTTGCTAATAATTTCGTCAGAAATACGCTTAGCGTAGTTCGAGGGAATGGCGTACGCGATGCCCTCATTGCCGCCGCCTTCAGACTCGATCTGAGAGTTGATGCCCACGAGCGCCCCGCTAGAGTTCACCAAAGGACCGCCCGAGTTACCATGGTTCACCGGCGCATCGGTCTGAATCATGGGAATGTATACGCCGTCTTTTTCTGCTTCTGCAGCACGGTCGGTATTCGAGATAACACCCGCAGTCACGGTATCCTGCAGGTTATGTGGCGAACCAAGCGCCACCACGGTTTCGCCAGGAACGACCTTCGAGGAGTCGCCAAAGGTAATGGGTTTAAGGTCTAGCCCACTGGGGTCAATCTTGATGACCGCAAGATCCGAGGTTACATCGGTACCCACGATCTTTGCCACGCGAATACTTCCGTCATGCAAACGCACTTCGACTCTAGAGGACTGCTGGGTACCGTTTGTAGAGACTACGTGATTATTGGTGAGAATATGTCCCTGGTTATCGAGAACTTCACCTGTACCAACGCCGTTACCGTCGGTCAGCTTTGATCCTACAGTGACGGTCGAAGGAAGCACCTTCTTAGCTGTATCGGTTACGACTGTGGGATTTGTTGCACTGCCTCCAGCATTTCTACCGGTGACGGATGAACTATTGCTGCTTGTAGATGCGGCAATACCGCCTCCAACACCAGCACCTACGCCGCCGCCCACAAGGGCTGCAAGCAAAGCCGCGGTAAGCACAACACCGGTTCCATATTTCTTCTTGGGCTCTTGCTGAGGGTTCTGCCCCTGCCCGGAGTACTGGTTCTGATATCCATTCTGGGGGTTCTGGGAGCTCTGTTTATACCCGGAAGTTTGGTAATTTTGCTGGTAGCCCTGCTGTTGATAACCCGTATTCTGGTAGTCCTGTTGAGCATAGGATCCGGGTGCAGACTGCTGCATCGGACGGGTTGCATCGTTATAACCGTTAGCGCCAGAATCTTGGTTCCAGCCACCAGGGTATTGGGTCATTGTGGTCTCTCCTTGAGGGGCTCTCAATAAATCTTAGGTGATATCTGAATAACCATATTGGCGACAGCGCCAACAGGCACGCGTCTTTTTCTACTGTAAACGCAGTTCTTGTTTTATACCTCCGTTTTCTCTGAGGTTGCACCCGGAATTTCCTGGGAGTTTGCTGAGAACCATCTAATTCCGAGGTAACTCCACAAAAATATTTCAAGAGGTACAGCCTTCCAGAGTCAATTTCACAGCCTACGCTTAAAGACGGGCTCTAAGGTTTAACGAGATCGCGTCAAGAAAGGAACAGACATGCTGACAGCACTCATTATTAGTACCATGCTGGCCGTTATTCTTGGCTTAGGTACCGGCCTGGTAGCGTGCTGTGCAGGCATAGTGCATCGTCGTTTGGCGCGTGCTCAGTCCTGTTCTTCTGCGCTTGAGCAGCAGCTTAGCTCGGCGACCAGCTTATAAAAATCACGAAGATCTTAGTATTACACGCACCAACGACGAAAGCTCGTAATACAAGCTAAGAGGTGCCGTCTACTAAGTAGGGTAACGGTCACCTTTTCTTAAGCTTCGTAGAGTCTCTAACAACTCGTGGTGCAGCTGAGTCATATCGCAAGGTGATATTTCATCAGAAAAATTCCCTTAAGCCGCTCTAAAACAGGGTATGTTTATTGGTATGACTATTCATCGCCGAAACACTGTCTCCCAAAATTTTTATGGTGCCACATCTAGACCCCATTCGTCTCAAAGATCTCTGACCCGTATTATGGTCACCCTCATGCTGTCTTTCATCTGCGCGTTGACCGGTATCGGCGCTAGTTTCATTGCTTACCCGACGGCGGCCCACGCTCAAGCACCTTTCGAGGTCACGCTAAATCCGCAAACCCCTATTATTGACCGGGACGGAACTCTTAATGCCTTATCGGATGGACTTGAAGACGAGCTCACCGAAGGTTTGAGTACCAGTAATGCCCTTCACTCGGTAGAAGCCTATATGGTGTTGGTCTCCGGGACCAATGGCAAACCGCTCAAGGAGTGGGGTCAAGAATTCCTGAGTCTCAACCATGCTCGCCCACGTACAGTAATTTTGCTTATCGATACGTCTAAGAACCAAGGCACTATTATCAGCAATGACCAGAGTTTTATGAGCGATGCATGGGCACACGCCCTGTACGTTAAAGACAATTCGAGCTCCCAAAACAGCAGTATCAAGCGTGTTATCGCGGATCATGGTCTTTACGGTACCGCCGGACGCATGTTCACTGATATCTTTATCGGGGATCATGACTACTCCGCGAGCAATGACGGAAATATCCCTCAGGGACTAAGCGATATTTCCGAAACCGATGGCTGGTTCGAAAATTTTCTTGTTGCCGCAGGCGTGTTGGTTTTTATCCTGTTTATTCTGCTTGGAATTCCTGTCCTCATCATCCGCGTCGTACGTAAAAACCGTCGAAAAACGGCAGAATTACAAAAATGGCAGAACGACCTGCCGCTCCGCGATCCTTCGCAGGCACAAGTTTCCCAGCAGTATCAAATTCCGAATCGTCCCGGGCACCATATGGTGACGGATACGGAATATATGAAGAACCGCGGCTACGATCTGAATTAGCCAATATTATTCATCCAATGAGTACCGCATCGTGAACAAAAGCGGTACTCCTGGAGTAAACAGTCGACGATCGTATCCTGAGAATTAGTCCGGAATTTCTTCAGATGTGTACGCTCTGTGATGACTACAGCTCATGACAGGGAGGTGACCGGTAAGATGGAAGTACGTGTGGGTTTATTCCTCCCACGCCGTGGATAATCACCGCGCGGCATATGCGAAAGAATGGGAGTCTTCCTTTGAGTAATATCACGAATGCTGACCGTCCGTTTGGTTCTCGGCGCATCCGACGTGTCCTCAGCGTAGGTGCTTTAGCTTTCGGTACTACAGTGCTATCCGTCGCGCTACCGGTGGCGAGCTCTTCGTTCTTGACGCCCGGTATCAGTACCGCGCATGCCCAAACTCCCATGACTATCACAGGTAGAGTACAAGATACGACCAATGTCTTGGGCGATACCTCAGAACTTAACTCTAAAATCAGCGAACTCTCTAAAAACCACAATATTGATCTGCATGTGCTGACTATTGATAAGTTTGAGAGCCCCGAAGAGGCTAAGGCATGGACTGAAGAGACAGCGAAAAAGAACAGCTACGGTAATGCGGACGCCGTTCTTGTCATAGCGACAGAAAGCCGCCGTGCTTACTTCGCTGCTGGAAGTAATAAGGCGCTCAGTTCTGATCAGCAGTCGGAGGTGTACCAAAAATACATCAAGCCAAAACTGCAAAGCGGGGATTACAAAGGTGCAGCTCTTGAGGCAGTCAACGGTATTAACGCCCAAAAAGGGGGCATTAGCCCCGCTGTCGCTATAGGCGGCGGTGCCATAGGCGTAGCGGGTGTAGCGGGCGCTGGGTACTACATTATGAAACGCCGTCGCTCCAAAAACGAGCCGGGAAGTACGCCTGCATACTCAACATCTAAAGTACCTGAAGTTTCGTTGGAGGAGCTGCGCACCCGTGCCGGTGCCGCACTTGTTCAGGCAGATAACTCTATGGTGCAGTCGAAGCAGGAACTTGAATTTGCCCGCGCCCAATACGGTAATGAACACGTCAAGCCTTTTGAAGAGGAGCTAACGCGCGCTCAAGAGCTCATGCAGGCATCATTCCACCGCCAGAAACTTCTCAATGATGATGTTCCGGACACCGTTGCGGAACAGCGCGCTTGGCTGAGCGAAATTATCGATAATTCTCAGGAGATTTCTGATATTTCCCGAGATCAGGCGCAGAAGCTCTCTGAAATGCGCAATCTTGAGCACGAAGCTCCCCAGGCTATTGCTAGGCTCCAGGGGCGTATACCGGAACTTCAGCAGATAGTCGAAACCGCGCAGCATACATACGCGCGGCTCAAAGATCAGTATCTGCCAAGTGCGTTGGAACCGATCAATAAATCTGCAGCTCTGTTGGATTCACACCAAAGCCTGGTGGCTCAGGAACTTCAGGAGGCATCTCGTTTAGTAGATACTTCCCGATCCGAAGCTGTTGTACACCTGCGCAACGCCGAAGAATCTGCGGCTCAGATTACCTCGCTGGCAGAAGCAGTCAGCAATCACGCCTCAGCTTTGGAATCTGCGCAGTCCAGCCTTAGCACCGACATTTTGAGTATTCAACGTGACGTGGCTGAGGCTAAGAGCCTCGCGGAGTCTCAGAACCGTGCCGAACTCGCCGCGACGGCAGCCGGTATGGAGGCTATTCTTGGGCAGGTTTCACAACAGGCACAAGAACGTCCGAATGATCCTATTGCCCTCACGGAACAACTGCATCAGCTCACAAGCGAGCTGAATCGTTCCATGTCATCGCTTCGCGCCGACCGTGAGCGTGAGCAGGCGGCTAAAGAAAGTCTGTCTCGTACCTTACGTTCTGCAGAGGCTCAGGTACGCAGCGCATCGGACTTCATTAACAACCGTCGGCGCGGTGTCGGTTCACAAGCTCGTACCTATCTGTCTGAGGCGCAAACCGCCCTGAACGATGCACACCGTTTGCGGGAGTCCGATCCGGTAAATTCGCTCAACAGGGCATATGAAGCTATTTCTTTGGCGAGCGATGCGCAGAACTCCGCAAATCAGGATGTCAACAACTACTGGGATGATAACCGTTATGGTCAAAGCTACGGCGGCGATTCTCTGGCGCAAGGCATGCTCTTAGGTGCTATTTTTAGCGCGATGGGCTCACACTCTGCTTCAGCATCCACCGGTCATCACTGGGGCGGCGGTGACTCCGGTGGAGGCTGGGACTTCGGAGGCGGTGGCGGCGACTTCGGCGGTGGAGACGGCGGCAGCTTCTAACGTTCAAGAATATAAGCACCAGAAACGTGTTAGGGCTCTCGTTAACCTCATGTTCTTGTACTCGTCACCTTATAGGCGATATTTTCCCAGTAATTTTTCAGGCTGACCCACGATAATAAGAAAAGTTGCGGCGCTGTACGTGCGAATAAGCTCCTTCCCGGTGCCGCGTGAAAGAAAAGGAAATAACATGGTAAAACAGTCCATTTTCGGTCGTATCGCACAGCTAGCAAAGGCTAATATTAACGCCCTCATTGATGCGGCAGAAGACCCGCAGAAAATGTTAGATCAGATGGTTCGTGACTATACAAATAACATTGTAGAAGCAGAAGCAGCTGTGGCTCAGACTATTGGTAACCTGCGTCTTCTGGAGCAGGATCATGCAGAAGACCTGCGCGACGCCGATGAGTGGGGTTCTAAGGCTCTGGCTGCCTCCAATAAAGCCGATGAGTTCCGTGCTGCAGGCGACACCGCTAACGCGGATAAGTTCGATAATCTCGCAAAGATTGCTCTGGGCAAGCAGATGCAGGCTGAACGTGAGGCAAAGGCCGCAGAACCGCAGATCGCATCGCAGACCCAGGTGGTTGAGCAGCTCAAAGACGGTCTCACCAAGATGCGTGCAAAACTGGATGAGCTTAAGTCCAAGCGCGATGAGCTTAACGCCCGCCAGAAGACCGCTGCCGCTCAGTCTCAGGTGAATGATGCACTCAAGGCATTCGATGTTATGGACCCCACGAGCGAGGTCTCACGCTTTGAAGAGAAGGTTCGCCGCGAAGAGGCTCGCGTGCAGGGTCAGCAGGAACTTGCAGCTTCCTCCCTGGACGCTCAGTTCAATGACCTTGAAGAGCTTGGTCGTCAGTCTGAACTTGATGCGCGTCTTGCGGCTCTCAAGAACAAGAACGCATAGTCTTAGCCTGATCGGCTGCTAGATTACGCAGATGCTCCCCAACCTTAGGTTGGGGAGCATCTGCGCTTTACGTTCTGCGCTGAAAACCTGATTCTAGAGCTTAGAGGCACGGTACAGGAACGCCGCCATAGCCTCACGTGAGGTAGCTTCGCCAGGTCGGAAAGTGCCGTCAGGCCAACCAGTAGTAATACCCTGATCTGCCATCCATGAGATTTCCTTATAGAACATAGTAGAGGGGTTTACATCAGCAAACTGCTGTGCACCCGGTGCATATGCGGGAGAACCGTTGAAACGGTAGAAAAACGCTGCCAGTGCCTCACGGCTGATAGTATCATGTGGGCGGAAGGTACCATCGGACCATCCGGTCGTAATTCCCTGCTGTTTAAGCCACACGATTTCCTTATATGCCGGGTGGTTCGGCGTAACATCTGGGAATGGAGAAGTCGCGGGAAGCTCCACGGCAGGGCTACCCGCAAGACGGTAGAGATACGTTGCCACCTGGGCGCGATTTACAGCGCTGTACGGACGGAAAGTGCGATCGGCAAAACCGGTCATAATGCGGCGATCCGAGTTCCAACTAATCTCTGTGTAGAACGGATTCGTGGTCGGAAGGTCGCTGTACCCTGCGCCAAAACGGTGACCGCCTGTATCGAGGGATTGCGCCATGATGAGCGGCAGGTCATAATCTTGGTGGCTAAAACCTGGGATCAGTTTCATCTGGGTATTGGTAAAGCCGCTGTTGCGGTACGCAGCGTAGCCCTGTTCAACAGCACCTCGGGCGCTCCACGTTGGAGGGTTCGTTGTACCAGAAGTATCGGCGGCGCCGACCCACCAGTACATAGGCTGGTTCTTAATGTTCTGCGGTGCCTCGGTCTGCATGCGCTCATAACCGCCGCCCGCAACGAGGATAGAACCGCCGCCAGAGCGCCATGTGCCCTGACGATCCGCATTCAGCTCATAGGTGATGAACTCGGCGCCTCCGGAGTAACCCATCGTCCACACCTGTGAGGGGTCGATGCCGTTACTCGAAATAAATTGCTGCGCAAAGGAGCGGAAATAGTCGCCGTTGGCGTCAAGGTTTTCCCACCAGGTAATGCCGTTGCCGGATGCATTTTTATCTGGAGACACGACGGGTACAAAAACCATGTTGCGGGCATTTGCGATACGGCCCATAGCGGGGAGCATGCCCTGCTCGGGGCTGTGAATCTTAGACTGGTCGTTACGCCAATAGTCGCCGTCAATGTAGAAGACTACGCCCACGGGTTTTGACCAGTCAATACCGTTTGCATACACGTGGTACTGAGAGTTAAGGCCGTTCGGGGCGGTGTAGCTGCGGTATGTCCCGGATGCGACGGTTGCATGGGCGGGTGCGGTAAGGGTAGCGCCCACAATAGCGGGTACGGTAAGTGCGGCCAGGGTTCCGGCACGCATCTTTCTGATGCGGGTCATAGTAAGTCCTCGGTTCTCGATTTTCTTGTCGCTATGTGCTGAATAATGTGCGCTGAATTCAGCCGCTATGTTTGTGTTGTGAGTGATAGACTCCGGCAGGACTAATTCCGCCTACGGAGCAGTGATAATCTGCTGGGACTTGAGATTAGTGCCCTCAGATTTGGGAGCTTTACGAAGTTTGCAATAGCGGAGTAAAGCGTTCAATAGAGTTAAATTACCAGTTAAATAATATTAAATAAAAACATAGGTGAAATTTTCGGTATGGTATGCCGATCAAGAGGTTCTTAAGAATTGACGTTTGGCAAGAATATACATGAGAGACAATGTACACCTGCTACCGCAGCAGAATCGCACTATATAGCGGTTTGTAGCTTTTTCTAATTCTCAATAGATTTTTAAAGTAAAGATGTCCTGCTTCTATTCTTATACCATTGCGATAATAGTCACATGGTTATAGAGAATTTGCTTCTAGGATACCCTGAAGGGTTCGCTCAGGAGCTCACGGAAAAATATTTATTCTTTCGTAAACCCCTGAGTTTTACATGTTGGGCCAGGTCGGGTGCAACCGACCCTCACTATCCCCCACCCCCACATCATCCAAATGCCACCGCTGACCCGTATACACATCCACCTTACGCAACTGCGGATTCGGATTCCCCACATCAGGCTCCTCCGCATGACCCGGACACCCCTTCGCTCCCGGGTCCTCAGTACAGGTCTTGCCCACCGAGTGCACCTCAGACTCCCACACCCGCACCAGCACCGGCTCACTGATACGGGTGATCTCGGTCCCGAAAAACTGCCACGGCCCACCATCAATACTGTACTGACCCGCATACGTCACCGTGACATAGGCATGAAAATTCCCCACCTGCGGATACGCATAACTCGTCGACGTCTCATGCAAGGGTTGACCAGAATACTGTGAAGACACCGGGCTACCAGCACTATGTGTTTTTAGGTCGTGCCCGTCTCCATACTCATACCGATACGCCACCGGTACCGCCCGAATCCTGGTATGTCCAATCGGTAAATCCCCTTCAAATAAGTTGGAACTGCCTTCTAGAGTGGTGTAGAAATTCGTTTGCTCACCCTTACTCGTATGTGGTGGATGCGCACTATCCAAAGTCAGGTGCGGATGTGCCGGGATCAGCTCCAGCAAATGGGTGCGCATCTCGGTGATAATCCGCTCATACTCGCTTTGGGCTTGCTGTGCTGCTTCCGGGTCGTTCAGGGTGCATTTGTTTCCATAGAGCTCATTGATCATATCCGGGATAGCACGCCCGGTCTTTGGGGCTTTTTCAAACGTGCCAGCCTGACCATCACGACTGAGGCAGTACGAGCCGTCGTTAGCGACATCAAACCCGAACGACTGCTGGTCACCGTTCTTACCTTGCGCAAACCCAAACTCACCATGATGATGCTCCCCATACCACCTCCTATAAGCCTCAGCGTCCTCAACGTTACCAGCCTGACTTGAACTTGTTTCACGCTCGTCATTATTAGCATGTTTGGGCGCATGGGAGCTTCCCTGTTCCCAAAGGTCACCTCCAGTCTGATCTAGACATTGAAAAGAGCGAGTGTCATTATTACAAGTTATAGAAAAAGCCGCAGGAACATGGGACAGGGATGCACTCACAAGTGTTGCCGAGAGAAACCCAGAAAATACTTTGGTTTTTAGAGAGTTCAAGGGAATTACTTCTTTTCTATAGCCAGGGAATGAACATTATCAATGAGCCATCGGTTGCCGTCATGATGAAGAGTCATCATGAACCAGTTATTCTCATAATCCTGATTCTTGACTTCTTTATATCTTTTTCCATCCGAAGCAACATAGACGTAATACGGCCAAGCGACAAAGAACTTCCACTCATACTTACCGTTACCCTGGTTGATGGGTTCACCGTGAAACTCATATTTTCTTAAATCTCCGCCGATCATCCACCCGCCCTCTTTATACAGTCCAGTATTGAGATCGTAAGTATCCCGTTCGTCTTTAAAGTCTTTGCTAATGAATTTTCTGGCCTCGCTGTAGTCTCCGGTTTGCATGCCATAGTTACGCCATTCCGTCCACGCCTGCACCGTCTTACGCATCCCTTCTAAGGAAG
>ERZ772928.1152-NODE-1152-length-11563-cov-6.428571_pt1 | contig 11563 bp, 10 predicted proteins | sample MGYA00511686_ERZ772928 | MGnify/ENA primary metagenome ERZ772928 (study PRJEB29015, sample SAMEA2738063) | human oral metagenome | biome: human oral; feature: human-associated habitat; material: saliva | place: China | collected 2219 ... | reverse complement strand
GTCGCGAAGGCGATCTCGGGCTGCCCGAACGACGTGGTGAGGTAGGCGGCGGCCTGCCCGGGCCCGTCGACGCCGGTGGTCGTCAGGTCGATCTGCGAGGCGCGGGTGGCCCCCATGTCGGCGCCGTCGCCCCACACGCGCATGCCGAGCCACGGGGTGTCGAGGGCTCGGTCTTCGACGAGGGGGAGGATGGTAGCGCCGTTCTTGGCGGCCTCCTCGGCGACGGAAACGGAGCGTGAGCCGGCGGGCAGGTTGGAGTCGAGGGCGCGGATGAGGGCGTGTTCCTCAAGCATGAGGTAGTTGGAGAAGGCGACGTCCGCGTAGGCCACGTCGCGGATGGTGCGCAGGGAGGGTTCCCACGAGTGCGGGTCTGCCCCGTTGGGAACCATCTGGGTGACGTGGGCGCGGTCTCCGGCGACGTTGCGGACGAGGTCGGCGAGGATACCGGTCGTGGCGACGACCCTCAGCTCTCCGTCTGCGGCGGGGTCGGGAGCGGGCGCACACCCGGCGACCCCCGCCGTAAGCGCTAACGTCGCTGCGGCGAGCCCACACCCACTCCCCCGCCACCCACGGGAGGGGTGGCGGGGGATGAAGGAGAGGATGCCTCGTGAATGAGTGTTCACGAGAATGCTCGCGCGTTTCTGCGTCGACCGATCGAACTGACCCACACGCAGGCCGCACCGGTCAGCGCCCACGTGAGCGAGACGACAGCCAGCGGAATGGTGTCGGCGCCGGTGATGGCCAGGGAGAGGTCACAGTCTTTGCCGGAGGCGGTGCGGCCGACGACCTGGGAGGCCATGGGTCGGCTGCTCGTACCGAGTGCGCCGGTGGTGGTGACTTCGCCGCCGCCGCCGTAGCCGGAGCCGGTCAGGGCCGCGCCGGTGGGGGTGACTCGCATGGAGATGGTGAGCGTGTAGGTGCCGGGCGCGGTGAACACCCAGTTCTGGTGGGCGTGCGTGTTGGCGCCGAGCGTGTAGCCGGTGCCGGGGCCGTCGAAGACGTGCTCGCCGACGCCGGAGCCGAGCGCGCCCGCATTGAAGACGGCGACGCGTCCGGGGCCTTCGACGGCGTCGAGGGTGAACTGGACGGGGCCGGTGGTGCCGGTGACGATCTCTTCGCGCTGGGAGTTCAGGCCCAGCCACGGCACGCCCGCGATCTGGGTGGAGGGGATCAGCCAGACGCTGGAGCCGGGGGTGGCGACGAAGCCGAGGTCTGCGGGCGCGGTGATGCGCGCGGCCTCACCGAGTGCGAAAGTCAGGGTTGATGGGTCGACCCACTGCGCGGGCTGCGTACGGTCGTCTTTGATGCGGGCGACGAGGCTGCCGTTTTCGATGGCGGGCCCCAGGTCGAAGTGTCCCTCGGTCGCGTTACCGGATGCACCCTCGCCGACGCTGACGGTCAGCGTGGTGCGCGCGGTGTTGGCGGGAGCTTGGGACGAGGCCGGGGCAGCAGATTTGGTTCCCGTTGCCTCGCGGGTGACGCGGGTGGGGATGCAGCGTTCGCCTGACGACGTGGTGGTGCGAGCGCCCGAGGTCGTGGTGCCTGAGGTCGTGACGCCATAGGTTGTGCCCGCTTCCCCGCTGCTGCCCGCGCCCAGACCTGTGCCCGAGGTCTGGGCGGGGTCGTTCGCTCCAGCGCCGGTGTCGGAAGAGGAGCGGTCTGTGGTGTCCGGGGCCGAATCCCCGTCAGCGCCTGACTGCCCGGCTCCCGACTGGGCGTCCGTGGAACCCGGGTCGACGCCGGGTGCGGGGGCTGCGTGGTTGCCATTACCGCCGGGGGTAAGGCCGACCTCGGCGAGGCACGCGGCTTCGTCAGCCACGTCAATCGTGTAGGTGCGGGTGGGTGCGACGGCGTTGGCGGTGCCGGTGTTGCCGGGGGTCCAGGCGCTGGCTTGGACGGTCAGCGTGTAGCGGCCGGCGCGCGTGAACAGCCAGTTGACGTGCTTGTGGGCGGCGTAGGGCTGGTCGATGTCGTCGCCGCCCGGGGCCAGGTCGTAGCTGCCGTCGGCTGTGACCGCCTTCAGACCTTCTGCGAAGCTGGATGTGAAGGCGTAGATGCGCCCGTCGGCTGGCCCGGAGTAGGTGATGTGGAAGCGCGCGGCGTCGTATCCGCCGGCGGCGATGCCCAGGGTGTCCCACCCGGGCCACAGGACGGTGGCTTGGTTGTCGCCGGACTGGCCGAGTAGGTACGCGGCGGCGGGCGCGCCGGTCGTCTGGCTGACGGCGTCGGGAATCTGGGCGAGAGTGCTCGCGGGGATCGCGAGGAGGGTCTGCTCGGGTTCGCGCAGGACGCCGGAACCGGTGGCGTCCTCCTTGATGCGCAGGGTGAGCGCACCGGCCGCGTCAGAGGTGAGGTCAAAGATGTCGGCGTGGCCGCGGTTCAGGGTGGCGGTGGTGCCGTCGGGCGGGGTGCGCATGACGTTGCAGGTGGTCACTCCCCCGGTTCCCGAGGCCGTGGCGGCGTCCGTCGCGGCCGACTCCAGCGCGGTGGAGTCCGTCGCGGTCGCTTCTGCATTGTCGGCGGTTGCATCGGTTGTAACTGTGGTGGCTGCGTTGTCGGCGGCCGCGTCGGTCGTGACGGTCGCGTCGGTTGTGTCGGCCGAGTCAGCGTTGTCGGTGGCTGCGTCGGTCGTAACTGTGGTGGTCGCGTCGGTTATGGCTGCGTTGTCTGCCTGAGTGTTGGAGGCGTCGGAGGCTTCGTGCACCGTTTCCTCGGCTACTGCTGTTTCGGTGGCGGAGTCGAGTCCAGAGCCTGCCGCGTCGGCGGCGTGTGCTCCTGTTGGTGCGAGGAATGATGCTGCCGCGAGGCTCATTGCGGCGAGGGCCCGGGCAGCTGCGCGGCCCGGGCTCCTGTATGTCGTGGGGTTCATGGGTCCTCTAGATACTGTCTTGAATGAAAATCGTTATCATTCTAGTCCTGGCACGACGCCCCCGCCACCACTCCCACCACAAACACCCCTCAAAATACCTGTTCTGCACAACCAGACCGTCTACGCAGTGACTTGTATCCACTCACCATCGCTCGAAAGCTATGCTGACAGCGTTTTTCCTTTGCAATTGCTTGATTCTCGCTGCGACGGATCTAACTGTCCGAACGATTGATTGCCAAAAAACCGAGGCATAAACTATAGCCATTAAGCGCCTGACACAGCTGCCAAGCTCGTCCGGCGCTTTTTCTTGTTTGATACGCAGGGTCGCGCTGACGCTACCCGCGTTGGCGCGCTCCACGTACGAGAACCGCCGAGCGATCCCCGGCCTCGTCAAGCAGGGACACAATCACCGATACGATCCCACGAGGAGCCCACTCATGTTCTCCACCATCGACGTCATGGTTGCCCAGGCCCACATCGACCAGCTCAACGAGCTCGCCGACGCGAAGCGTTCGCGCAAGGCCGACCGCCACTGAGCGAATTCCGGCCACGCCGGAATTCTACGCAAGTCCGCAGACCCCTTGGGCTGCGGACTTTTTGTATCTAGTCGCGATGACGCTCCCGATAGGGTGATGCCCCTCCACGGTATCTTACGCATCACTAACGCCCGTATACGTCCGATGTTCAGGGACGAGGCCGAGGCACACTCGCAAGGGGCGTGGCGAGATCCGAGGTCGACGGAAGGTCCCGACATACGTTGAAGGCACACCTCGCTGACGGGCATTCCCATGGTGGCGACTCCCCAACCCGCCTTCTCATGTTCTCTCGTTAGCTAGAGAGAGTTTTCATGCCTGCGCGATGAGGGTCTCTTGCCCCTCCCCGACTTACATTACTCCCTCATCATCGAGCGATTGTTTCACGTGAAACACATGCCCGCCAAACATCTCGACGGAACGTCCCCACCCAACAACCCCTAGGCCAGCCAAGGCCCGGCAGCAGACCCCGCAGCAAGCCCTGAGGCCAGCTGCACCCAGCCGCAGCTACTCGCCCTCCGAGATATATCCCTTGGCAACAAGGCGCGCATACTCACTAGCAATAAACATTTCCTCAGGAGACTCAACAATGCAGCTGATCAAAGCATCATTACCGCCCACCTTCATATCCACACCCTGCGGAGTAACAAACGTAGAACGATAACGTTCCCCCCTACTACTACGCCGCTTGGTGTTTACCGTACCAGCACGTCAAAACATCACAGAAATGCCGATAAATCACCAGAGCATCCACCAATGACTCCCCACGAGCCTCCTCAGGCGCAATATCGGTAAGTAGAAAATCGAAGGAACCGATAACTCTCTGCCGACTGGCGAAGCGAGCCGAAAGCTCATCAGGCTCGATATCAGGGGTGAAAACATGTGGCTTCTTCTCCAAGGGGACCCACCTGAAACAGTCGCGCAGCGCGTAGCCCTCTTCGGCGGTCTTGGGCCAGGGTGAATCCACCCACACATCGAGAATCTCGATGAAACGCTCATCAGACAACACAGTGAACTCAAACGACATGGTACTCCTTTAGCAGCCCTGGATGGCCTGGTCGATGCGGGCGATGTGGGTTGGGTCCAGCGTAATCGGAGTAGTCTTAAAATCTATTTTCCCTGTGTTCGCGCTGCAGGTAATCGCGATGTCGGAATGCACCGTGATGCGCCCGTCCTTAATGGCCTCCCACGACTCAGAGTTCTCGCGTATCTTCTGGCGAAAATACACGTCCGTGGCCAGGCAATCCCCCACGTAGGCAGTGGACCCTTGCTCAACCTTGACGCCGTCGACCGTGTAAGTGCCGATCTTGGCGCTGGTGCCGCCCTTGCCCTCATACAGCAACGACGACACGTCCGGCTCCATGGAATCAGCCTGCACATCCATCGCAGTGGCAGTATTCGTCCACCTATGCGCCCAGGCCCACGCCAATGTTTCACGTGAAACATGTGACCGTCACCCGGGCCTCGTCACCCCGTGCGGCCAGGAAAGTGGCACACTTTACCTATACGCATAACGCGACTCCATGCAAAGGATGGCACCCATTGACTCAGCCTTCAACACACGGAGCGACCCCGGCCTCGTCCGGCTCGTCGCGCACGCAGGGCAACCGCCTCGACCCCTGGTACGACGTCTACGCTGACCAAGCCCTGAACCTGCGCGCATCCGAGATCCGCGCCCTCTTCTCGGTCGTCTCCCGTCCCGAGGTCGTCTCTCTCGCGGGCGGCATGCCGAACCTGAAGGACCTCCCCCTCGATAAGCTCGCGGCGTCCGCGGAAAAGCTGATCCGCAACCACGGCGCGCAGGCGATGCAGTACGGGAACGGCCAGGGCTGGGAGGTCCTGCGCGAGCACATCACGGAGGTCATGAGCTACGACGGCATCGTCGGCGCCGACCCGGACGACGTCGTGGTGACGACGGGCAGCCAGCAGGCACTCGACCTCGTCACCGAACTCTTCGTAAACCCGGGCGACGTCATCCTTGCGGAGGCCCCCTCGTACGTGGGCGCGCTCGGCGTGTTCCGCGCGCGCCAGGCGGACGTCGTACACGTGCCGATGGATGAGCATGGCATCATTCCCGAGGCCTTGGCTGAGACAATCCGCAACGTGCGGGCGTCGGGTCGGACGATCAAGTTCATCTACATCATCCCGAACTACCACAACCCGGCGGGTGTGACCCTGTCGGCGGAGCGCCGCCCGATCATCGCGGAGATCTGCCTGCGCGAGCACGTCCTCATCGTCGAAGACAACCCGTATGGCCTGCTCGGCTTCCACAGTGATCCCCTGCCGGCCATCGCCTCGTACAGCCCGGAGGGGGTCGTGTACCTGGGTTCGTTCTCGAAGATGTTCGCGCCGGGCTTCCGCATCGGCTGGGCGTACGCGCCGCATGCGATCCGCGCGAAGCTGGTGCTGGCGCTCGAGTCGGCGATCCTGTGCCCGTCGATGGTGGGTCAGATGGCGATCGCGGATTATTTGGGCAGCTACGACTGGTATGGGCAGGTGAAGACGTTCCGCTCGATGTACGCGGAGCGCGCTCACGCGATGCTGACGGCGCTTGAGGAATTCATGCCGTCGTGCTCGTGGACGGTGCCGGACGGTGGCTTCTACACGTGGGTGACGCTGCCTGAGGGTCTGGATGCGAAGGCGATGCTGCCGCGCGCGGTGCGCGCCCAGGTCGCTTACGTGTCGGGTACGGCGTTCTTCTACGACGGGCAGGGGTCGAATCACATGCGCTTGTCGTTCTGCTACCCCACCCCGGAAAGAATCCGCGAGGGCGTGCGCCGCCTCTCGACGGTCGTCAACGCTGAGAAGGAAATGGTTGACATGTTCGGCACGGCGTCAACGGACGAGGCCGGAGCTGGGTCGGCTCGTTAAGGTTGCGAAGGAGTAACAACACTATGGCTACGAAGGTTCTGATTATTTCGGGCGGGTTGACGCATGAGCGTGATGTGTCGGTGCGTTCGGGTCGTCGCGTCGCGAATATTCTGGCGCAGGCCGGCTACGAGGTTGTCATTTCGGATGTGGATGCGTCGCTGGCGGGGGCGATCGAGTCGTTCGCTCCTGACGTGATTTGGCCTCTCGTGCATGGGTCGATTGGCGAGGACGGCTCGTTGCAGTCGTTCCTGGAATCGGTGGGGATCCCCTTTGTGGGTTCGTCGTCGGTGCAGTCGATGTTGGCGTCGAATAAGCCGACGGCGAAGGCTCTGCTGGGTTCTGCGGGGCTGGCGACGCCGGGTTGGGTGACGCTGCCGCAGGCGATTTTCCGCCAGCTGGGTGCGTCGAATGTGCTGTCGGCGTTGGAGGGGTCGGTGTCGTTCCCGGTTGTCATTAAGCCGACGGATGGCGGTTCGGCGCTGGGTATTTCGACGGCGCATGATGCGAAGCAGTTGCGTCGTTCGATGGTGGATGCGTTTGCGTACGGCCAGCGTCTGATGGTTGAGCAGCGTATCGAGGGCCGCGATGTGGCCGTGTCGGTCGTGGATCTGGAGGGTGGGCCGGTGGCTCTACCCCCGGTTGAGATTGCGACGGATGATGGCCGTTACGATTACGATGCGCGGTACACGACGGATGAGTCGGAGTACTTCGTTCCGGCGCGTTTCTCTCCCGAGGCCTTGGCTGACATGCAGGCCGCGGCTGTTGAGGCGCACACGACGCTGGGTCTGCGGGACTTGTCGCGCATGGATTTCGTGGTGGATGAGGATGGGACGTGCTGGTTTATTGACGCCAATGTTGCGCCCGGTATGACGGATACGTCGCTTCTCCCCCAGGCGGCGGATGCGCTCGAGGATTCGTCGTTCGCGCAGCTGTGCGCCGACATCGTTGATTTCGTGGCGGGTGGTCGCGTGGCTGATGGGGCAGCGGATGATGCTGCCGAGTCGGCCGATTCGTCAGAGGAGTCAGAACACTCCGCTGACGTCCCCGTCGAGGGCGAGTAGCGACACCGCTCCCCTGCGGGACGCACCGGGCCCGGGAGGACTGCTGTCCTCCCGGGCCCTTCGTGTCTCCGAGAACGAGCCGTGTTGGATCCTACGTCATCGGTCGGTATTTCAACCGTCTACGTGGGGAACGCTGCGGTAACTACAGTGCCGGGGGTATCGGCAGGGCCTGGCCGGGCTTCGAGACGACGCGCCGAGCCGAAGGCTCGCGGCGCGGACGGCGAGCGGGCGGGCAGGCCCCGCGGCGACCGAAACTCACACAGCTGGCTGGACCCGAAGGTCCCCCAAGCACGGATGAGCAGCACACATTCGCTCGTCACGCGCAACAAAATACGAAAGCGTGCCTCAGAACGGGAAAGCGAGTTCTTTGAGGCGTGCCTCAGAACGGGAAGCCGAGTTCCTTGAGGCGTGCCTCAGAACAGGAAACCGAGTTCCTTGAGGCGTGCCTCAGAACAGGAAACCGAGTTCCTTGAGGCGCGCCTCGGCCTGTTCGGGTCCTGTCCACAAGATGCCTTTGACGCCCATCAGTTCAGCGGCGCGAACATTTTCGCGACGGTCGTCGATGAAGGCGACGTCTTCGACGGGAGTTCCGAGGCGGTGGAGTACGTCACGGTAGATACCGCGGGAGGGCTTGCAGATGCCGTAGTCGCAGGAGAAGGCGAAGAAGTCGAAGAGGCTCCCCCATTCGGAGCGGCGGATTGCTTTTGCGATGGGGTACGGGGCGTTGGAGAGGATGCCGACGCGTATGCCTTGGTGTCGCAGGAGTCGGACGAGGGTGAGGGTGGATTCGTTTGCGTCGGCCATACGTGAGGAATCGAGTTCCACGAGGGCTTTGAGTAGGTCTGCGGATGGTTCGTCCTGTCCGCAGTCGCCGGCGATACGGTCCCAAAAGTCCCGGTCGGACAGGCCGGCGTCGTAGTCGCCGCGGTGTGTCCACATTGCTTGGTCGACGAGTGTTGTGAGGCCTCGCGATTCGTCTCCGAACATGCGGGCGATGATGGCGGGATCGGGGTGAGAGTCAACGAGGACTCCCCCGACATCGAAAAGCACGGTGCGCGAACTGCCTGGGGCGTGCATGCCTTTCGCTCCTTCTAGTACTGCGAGAATCCGACGCCGGATCCTTAAGAGTAGTTTAAGCGTAGTTTGAGCCACGGATTAGACCGGAAAATGTATGATTGGAAACATACTTCGGCTGATCTGCTGAGACGTGTACGAAGGTGACTCAGTGGAGAATAAGGTCTGCGATTCGCTGGAGGTCGTCTGCTCCTGCGAATTCGATGACGATTCGACCCTTCTTTCGACCTTCCGTGATGGAGACGCGCGTGTCGTAAGCGTCGGACAGGGCCGTCACGACGCTCTCTCCCAGTGCAGACAGGGGTTGTTGCTTGCGGGCGCGCGGGCGCGGGGTGGCCTTGGCCTTGCCGACTCGGACGATCTCTTCAGTGGTGCGCACTGAGAGGCCTTCCGCGACGATGCGCTCCGAGAGTCGTTCCATGTCTTCTGCTGTGTCGAGGGACAGCAGGGCGCGGGCGTGGCCCGCGGTGATGACCTGTGCGGCCACCTTCTTCTGGACGGAGGGGGGAAGCTTCAGCAGGCGCAGGGTGTTGGCGATCTGCGGTCGCGAGCGGGCGATTCTCTTGGCGAGCTCTTCCTGAGTCGCACCGAAATCCGCCATGAGCTGCTGATATGCGCTCGCCTCCTCCAGCGGGTTGAGCTGGGCCCGGTGGAGGTTTTCCAGGAGAGCATCTCGGAGCAGGTCTCCGTCGTCGGTCTCCCGGATGATCGCCGGAATCGTGGTTTCGCCCGCGAGCTCGGAGGCGCGCAGGCGGCGCTCGCCCATGATCAGCTCGTAGCGTGCGTCGGGCTTCTCCTGGAGGAATTCCTGGAGCTTCTCGGAACGCCCCGTCGCGGGGATGCTGCGAACGACGACGGGCTGGAGAACGCCGACCTCCTTGATGGAGGCCGACAGTTCCTTCAGGTCATCCTCGTCGAAGACCTCACGCGGCTGCTTCGAATTGGGGACAATCTGATCGATGGCAATCTCTGCGAAGGATGCACCGGGCACCGGCACGAGCTCGTGCTCGCTGGATGTTTCACGTGAAACATTCGACGGCGAGTCCGCCACGGCAGTCACGGCGTGATCGCGCGAACCCGATTCGCCCTTGTCGGAAGCTGAGCCATTGATCCCGGACCCGAGGGGTGAGGATGTCTGCGCCGTGCGCCGCGTTCCGCCCGTGTTCACAGCGGGCATGGTGGGGCGCTTTGTCTTCGACGAGGCCGTGGCTCGCTTGGGCTGTAGGAGGTCCTTTGCCGAACCTCCGCGGCCGCGCGCGGCGGGCCCTTCGGGGAAGAAAACGTCAAGTGGCCGAGAGGGACCCGCGGACGTTGCCTGAGGCGTCTGCTCACCTGCCTGGGGGATAAGAGCTCCAAGTCCACGGCCGAGGCCTGAATGCTTGCGAGCGCCCTTACGGCCCTCAGACTTCGGTGTTACATCCGCCATTGCATAACTCCTTCAATTGCGTGCGTTCATTGTTTCACGTGAAACAATGCCGTGTGCTCGACTATTTAGCGTCTTTCGTCACTATGTTGCACTAATGGTCATTTGTTCTGATACCGACGTTCCAAACTGCGGAAACGTGGGGAAAGGGCCGGTTGTTTCACGTGAAACAATCGCTCACTCCCCCGCCGACAGTCGCTCACACAGCTCGAGGGCGGCCTTGCGATACGCGATCGCGCCAACGTTACGAGGGTCGTAGGTAACAACGGTCTGGGCGTAGCTGGGTGCCTCGGAGATGCGGACAGATCGCGGAATCACGGTCGTAAAGGTGTGATCGGGGAAGTGTGAGCGTACCTCACCCTCGACCTCCTCGGACAGCCGCGTTCGCTTGTCGGCCATCGTCAGCAGCATCCCAGAGACACGAAGTCCAGGGTTAAGATCCACGCCGATGCGCTCGACCGTGTTCCACAGCTGGCTCAGACCCTCGAGCGCGTAGTACTCGGCCTGAATCGGAATCATCACCTCGTCGGCGGCCACCATGACGTTCAGGGTCACGAGGCCGAGAGACGGGGGGCAGTCGATGAGGACGACGTCGATCTCGCCGTGCGCTGCCACATACTCACGTAGTGCCTCGCGCAGGCGAAACTCGCGGCGGGGAACGTCGACGAGCTCGATCTCGGCGCCGGACAGGTCGATCGTCGCGGGGCACACGAGGATGCCGTCGATGTCCGGACAGGGCTGAACGACGTCCTCAAGCTCCGCTCCCCCGATGATCACGTCGTAGGTCGAGGGGGTGCCAACGGGATGGGCGACGCCCAGAGCGCTCGAGGCGTTGCCCTGCGCATCGGCGTCGATGACAAGCACGGTCAGGCCGCCCAACGCGAGGCCGGCGGCAATGTTGACCGTCGAGGTCGTCTTACCGACGCCGCCCTTTTGATTTGCGACGGCGATGATGCGCGTGGACGCGGGCTTGCGGAACTCGGCGCGGTCGAGCATGGCCAAGTCGCGCAAGTTTCGTTCGATCTGAGTGGACAGTGGGGTGTTGTTGGTATTCACGTGACACCTTCCTAGCTACTGCCTCTAGTCTACGGGGCCGGGTGCACACTTCCGGCATCGAAAGTCCGTGATGCATGAAGGGACACACGAATATCCTCGCGTTGCGACAAACCGCCGAGAAGTTGTTCTGTAGGATCGATTCTCCTGGCCGACGCGGATGGCCGGGCGTCACGAGATCCGACACAGGGCAACCGGCACAACAGACACTACTATGGCGACCGTCACACCGAAACGTACACCGACAGGCGACACGCGATCAACAGGCAAACACACAGACTAAGGGGCACCACAGTAATCTGTGGCACCCCTTAGTCTCCGACGTGGCAACTACCGGACGCGCGAACAGACCACGACGTAGGTCGACTCCTCCTCCATGATGGAGGGCACCTCGTGGATCTCGGCACGCAGGTGGTGGCGACGCAGCTCCGCGGAGGCCTCCTCGACCTCGATCGGGGCGCGCCGACCCTTCAGGGCCACGAGGGTGCCGCCGGGCGCGATGAGCTTAGACGTCATGCGCACGAGCTTGCTCATGTTCGCAACAGCGCGAGCGGTGACCACGTCGGCCTTGCCCTTGCCGCGCAGCTCTTCGGCGCGTGCCTGGTGGATGGTGACGTTATCCAGGCCGAGCCCCTCGACGACGTCCTCGAGCCACTCGACGCGGCGCGCCATCGGCTCC
>ERZ772928.1146-NODE-1146-length-11584-cov-3.011189_pt1 | contig 11584 bp, 13 predicted proteins | sample MGYA00511686_ERZ772928 | MGnify/ENA primary metagenome ERZ772928 (study PRJEB29015, sample SAMEA2738063) | human oral metagenome | biome: human oral; feature: human-associated habitat; material: saliva | place: China | collected 2219 ... | reverse complement strand
TTTTTCATTTTCGGCAAGCGAGAGCAAAATGGTTCCATCTCGCAAATTTTCACGAAGTTTTGCATCAAAAAGCACATAATTGGTTTCTAAGATTTTTTGCAAAAATTTTTCATGTTCATCAAGAATTGGCGAAATATAATGAAAAATCGGAGAATTTTCCTGAAGTCAAAATGCTTTTAAAAATGATATAATCATATAAATATTTTAAAAATCAAAGATTATCATGAAGCATTCCTCAAAACAATGTATTATTCTAAAACTCCTTATGGAGAGGTTATCACAAAAAAATGTTTTTAAATTCGAATGTGATCTGCAATGGCAATCCCTGGTTTGTCAAACTTTTTTGTTTTCAAAGTCTCAATTTTGGCTATTCATGAGCAAAGTGTTTCACCATATACTCGCCGTCCAATGCGTATCCGCGTTTTTCATAATATCCGCGCACGCCCACACCTGAAATCACGGCCATTTTTTCGATGCTTGGATATTTTTCACGAATAATTCGCTCCGCCTCGGCAATCATTTTTTTTCCAAAACCCTGATGTTGACCAGAATGATCACCCGTAAAACCAACTGGAATCTGATCACCAAACACATGAATTTCGCGAATCAGTGCCGCATTTTCGAGTTCTGCAATAAAATGTTTTTCACGAGAAAAATACTGCGATGGCACTCTCAAGCGCAAAAGTCCAAAAATAGTGCGGTCACGAGGATCAATCATTTGCAAAAAATATTCGTGTCCGCCAGAGGCTTCATAAAAATCAATTTCCAAAATCGCATCGTCAGGAGAATTGCCTTTGGCGCGAATCTCGCGCGCGGAAATATCGTGACGCTTGAGTCCTCGGGCACGCATCGCCACTTCCGTCACTTGACGCAAATTGGCCGTTTTGGAGCCGGCCAAAATCTCATGCGCAGGAATGTCGCGATACATACGATTGAGTCGTACATATTCCGGCAAATACGACTGCAATTCCGCCATCAATGGAATCAATTCTTTGTCTTCATATGGGTGGAATTTTCCTTCTTCCCAAAGTTTTGTCAATTCAGAATTTGGCGTTACGACCATTGGATAAATTTTAAGTTCATCAGGTCGAAAATTCTGATCGTCAAACACTCGCTTCATCGCGGATTTGTCGAGTTCAGGCGTCGCACCGACCAAACCAGGCATCATATGTGCCACCACTTTAAAGCCCGCATCTTTGAGCAATTTGGTTGCAAGAATTGATTCAGCGTTCCCATGGCCGCGCAAATTTTTCTCATTGATATCATCATGCGTCGTCTGATAGCCAATCTCCACGCGCGTGATTCCATAGCGACGAAGGCGCTTAATTTCCTCAATCGTGATCCAGTCTGGGCGTGTCTCTATTGCCATTCCAATCACTCGACTTTCTGCGGTTTCGTTGCGTTTTTTGGCTTCTTCCAAAGTCTCAGAAAGCTCAATATTTTCATTTTTGGTGGCTTTTTCTTCAAATGGCGAATATTTTCCATTTTCTGAAAAATGATGCTCTTTTTGCGCAAAAAGCGTGTGCGCATCATAAATATTTTTCACAAAATCTTCCTGATATTTCTGCGGATACACACTCCAAGTCCCACCAATAATTCGCACATCACATTTGGAAATCGCATTTCCCGTGATTTCTAATGAGCGCAGGCGATTTTGCACTTGCAAAAATGGGTCAAATGCGTTCATTTCAGCGCGCTGCACGGCTGGTTCGTCAGAAATATAACTTTTTGGCAAACCATCGTATGTCGGACAATAAATACACTTTCCAGGGCAACCCCAAAATTTCGTCAAAAGTGAAATCACCGAAACACCCGAAAGTGAGCGAACCGCGCGCTTACGAAGCACTTTTCGAATACGAAGCTCATCTTCAATTTTTCCCGATTTTACAAGCTCAGAAAATCTATTAAGCAATGAAATATGGCTTGGTCAAGTAGGAATTTTGTATTCCGCAAGAATTTCATTTTTCAGGCGATGAAATTGTTCTTTTTCGGTGATTTTTTTGTCCTCGGCAAGCGCAAATAAAATTCTGTCTTCGATGTGAAAATTTGACATAGTTGACATATCGTGTTTATAATGGGCAGATTATATAGAAAAGCCCATTTTTTGCAAAAGTAAAATTTTTGTGATATAATTTCAATGACTTATTTTCTCCTATGGAAGCAACTCACGGAATAAGCCTCGTGGCTCAATATATAGATATCATCATTTTGCTCGGGCTCGCATTTTTTATCATTGGCGTACTTTCAATCACAACAAGCCTCAATGAAATGAATCATAGCCTGAAGAAAATTTCGCAAGCACTCGAATCTAAAAACCAATAAAAAAACTTCCCTCTGGGGAAGCTGTTGTTTTTAAGTGGCGGAGAGACAGGGATTCGGTCGCTCCTCCGGCCGCGACCCGCCTCTCGTCATTCTCAAAATGCCATTCAAGGCATTTTTCGTGCTGCGCACCATTCCGATTCGAATCCCTTTCACAAAATAAAAAACTTCCCCGAAAGGAAGCGATTATTTTCAAGTGGCGGAGAGACAGGGATTCGAACCCTGGAGCCCTTGCGGACTGCCGGTTTTCAAGACCGGTGCATTCGACCACTCTGCCATCTCTCCAAGATGTTGTCGAAAACAGTGCACGCAGTATATAAAAAATTTTTGATTTGTCAAAATTTTTTTTGATTTTTCTTGTTTTAAAAATCTTTTTCAAAAAGGCTGCCATTTTGAATGGCTTTTTTGACATTTTCACGCTGATCTTTGTCATGGAATTTCAGCATATCAGACGAAATAATTACGCCCTGCGGCTTTCCCATTTTTTTCCATTGTCGCGTGGTTTTTTTCTCTCCAAAAAACTGAATAATGCAACTCAAAAAACTATGAAGCCAAGAAATTTTGAGTGATTTTCCAACAAATTTTCGATAATCCAAATTTTCCTGCTTTTGTGATTCTGGAATTTTTACCCACGAATTTTCACTCAAAAATCGGTCATACGTCGCATCATAATCAAGAATTGGCTTCAAAAAATAAATCCAATAATACAGGTAAATATCATCTTTGAGTGCAATTTTTTGAAAATCAAGCGCTTTTTCGGTAACAAAAAACGAAAGACAAAAATTTCCTGCGATATCAGTTCATTTTCGCCAAACTCACATTTTCCAAAATTTGAGTGTAACAAAAAATCGAACATACCAAAGCATTTTTGCATCAGTAACGATGAACAAATCAATATCCGAGTCACTTTTTGTGGCGAACATCGACAAAGAATTACAAATGGCAATCATTTTGATTCCGTGAATATTTTTGATGCACTCAATATATTTTTGTGCACGCAAAAAAAGCTCTTTCTCATGAAGATTTGGAGCGTTTTTGATTCACATGGATGCAATGAATTGTTCTTTAAATTCGTACATTATGACAGACTTTTAATCGCCAATTTTACTTTTTCCGCAAGTGGCAATGATTCATCAAGTGTCGCCACAACTGCCTCCACTCGTGATTTTTCATAACCCATTCCCACGAGCGAACTCACGAGCGGCGCATCAGGTGCGGCTGGCGTTTTTTCTGAGGCAGGCGAACTTTTAGCAAAATTAATCGAACCCTTAAGATCAACAATAATTTTTTGTGCCGTTTTTTTGCCAATCCCAGGAATCGTCGCAAGCAATTTATCATCTTCGGTCTGAATGGCATTTATAAGGGCTTCACCGCCCAATCCAAGCATATTCAGTGCCGTCTTTCCGCCAATTCCAGAAACTTTAATCAGATTTTTAAACAGATTTCTCTCGTCAATCGTCACAAAACCAAACAAAACCTGACTCACATCTGTGATATGATGATGAATCCAGGCAGAAATTATTTCGTTTTCACGAGCAGCCGCTACAAGATTTGGAGATGCAAAAATCTCAAGCCCAAGACCTGTATTTTCAACCAAAATCGTTATATTAATGCCATCTGTATTGATGACTTTTCCAGAAATATATGCAAACATAGAAAAAATTTTTTACATTATATATTTTTTTCATAAAATAGCAAAATGCAACACGCAAAAAAACACATTGATTGCTTCGTGAATGTTATTGATAATTTTGGCGATATGGGATTTATCGTCGAATTTTGCCTTTATTATAAGAAAAAATATCCTCAAGATTTTTATTTTCATATCTTCACAAATGACAAAAAATCACTAATGCAAATATTTGCATTAAATAGTTGTGTCGAAAATGTGTCGATCTATGATGTCAAAAATTGGCGAAAAATGAGTGATTTGGCGATTTCTTTTTTGCATGCAGATTTCCCAAAAAAGGCTTATAAAAAGCTTTTTCGCGTGGATTATTTGTCATTTGACGAATCTTGGCTCGCGCACAATGGCGATGAGCACTTTTTATCAAGCGAGGATTTTCGAATTTTTGAAATGATAATTTCCCCTCAAAGTCGTGGTTCTTGATTATTACCAATATTTGCAATAAATGAAAAACGCTATCAAATAGAGAAAAAATGGGGTTTGGCGAAACAGAAAAAATGGATGTCGATTTTTGCCTATGAAGACACTTTGACAAAAATTGATTTTGCGGATATTCCAGAAAATTGGCAAATTATTATTTTCGGGCAACAAAAAAACGAAAAAAAAATTCGAGAAAAATATCCAGATCTCAACGAAAAAATTATTTTTCTCCCTTTTGTCTGTGTGGAAGAAATGTATGGAGTTTTCTATTTTTCGGAGACGATCATCACGCGTGGCGAAGTGAGTTTTTCACAAGTTTTGCAAATGAAAAAGCCATTTTTGTGGGATATTTATCACGAAATTGGCGGGTTTCCAACGGAACAAAGTGAGGACTATTTGCGTTTTATGAATTTTGACGATGCCACGGAAAAATTACAAAAAAAATTATGGAATGACGAGGAAAAAATTTCGATTTGAGAAATTGTAGAAAATCTTTCCAAGGAACCAAGTTTTGTTCAAAATCGTGAGTACAAAAATTTTTGCGAGGAAGTCAAAAAATATATTGACAATTTTGAGAATTCTATATAATAGGCATACTCATCTGTCAGTGTAGCTCAGCTGGTTAGAGCACAGGATTCATAACCCTGAGGTCGGCGGTTCAAGTCCGCCCATTGACACCAGAAAAAATCAAAAAACACCTTCTCGGTGTTTTTATTTTTGGCTAGATTTCGATATCACTAAAATCTTCCCGAATGCTGTCATTTTTATAAATATGAATGGCGTTTTTGATGGCGAGAAGCCCGATAAGCGAAGCTAAGCGACGGCGTGGAGAAATATCATTTCCGATATTTTCGTGAATAAACTTTTCATTGAGTGTGAGGATTTCATCAATATTGTGCTCCAAAAGAAGCTCGCCTGTAATCGCCACGCACGCTGTTGCTGTGATTGACATATATCCGTCGAATGAAAATTCGGTCAAAATATCATTTTCAATTCGCAAAAAAACCTCCACCACATCGCTACAAACGCGATTCACTTCACGATATCGAAGCGTCGGATTTTCCATGATATACTTGTTCGGCACATCGCGAGAATACGCCATAATCAGTTCTGCTGAGTTCATAAAAATTTTTAAATTCGCTTTATTATGTAAAATTTTTCCAAAAATTCAAGTTTTTTACAAAATAAAACCGCCTTGTGGCGATTTTTTATTTGAGAATTTCAAGATTTTGTAATGTTTCAAAAAATCGATCAATATCCTCTCGCGTATTGTAAATATATAAGCTCGCGCGCAACGAAGCGCCGATATTAAGTGCCTGATGAAGCGGCTCAGCACAATGATGCCCCGATCGAACGCAAAATCCACGATCCGCAAGCTCCTCCGCAACATCGTGTGGATGAGCGTTGTCAAAATAAAATGCGAACACGCCAAGACGATTCTGAGCAGTTTTGGAGCCAATGAGATGAATATTTTCTGGCAAATTTTTAATTTTTTCAAGAGCGTATTCAGTCAAGTCTTGTTCATATTTTTCGATGACATCATACCCGCCAATCGACTCAATATATTCCATCGCCCGCAAAAATGAGACCGCGCCTGCGATATGTGGCGTTCCTGGTTCGTGGCGGAATGGCAAACCAGCCGGATCGTAGCCTTCCGTTGTCACACCATTGATAGCGCCACCACCGCAAAACGCTGGATTGATTTCTTTGAGCAAATCTTTTCGTGCATAAAAAGCCCCAAAACCTGTATCAGAAAGCACTTTATGCGCCGTGATTACAAAAATATCAATACCATATTTTTTGACATCCGTCGCCAAATGCGGAAATCGCTGTGAAGCATCGAGCACAAAAAGTGGTCTTTTTTCACATTTTGACAAAATTTCTGACATTTTTTCTAAATCCAAAATTTCACCAGAAACATTACTCGCGCCCGTAATCGAAATAAGTTTTACATCGTGAATTTTGTTTTCAATATCAGCATAATCAATCGTTCCGTCCGCCTTAGCACGCGTCCACAAAATTTCAATTCCATATTCCTCAGCAATAATCTGCCACGGCACAATATTGGCGTGGTGATCCACTTCTGAAAGCAAAATTTTGTTACCCTTTTTCAAAATCCCAGTTTTGGCGAGTCCACGAGCAATGAGGTTGAGCGCATATGTCGCGTTGTATGTGTAGACAATTTCATTGTGCGAATCGGCGCCGATAAATTCAGCGAATTTTCGCTTAGACTGGTCGTACAGCTCGGAAGAATTCATCGACAAATCATATGCGCCACGATGAATATTGGAATAATTTGTTTCAAAATATTGCTTCATTCCTTCAATCACCATCGCGGGCTTTTGTGTTGAAGAAGCGGAATCCAAAAATACCAAATCTGGATGCGTTGCAAAAATTGGAAAATCTTTTTTAAACATACATTTTTGAAATAAAAAATTAAAAGTCCCAGAAATTATTATTTTTTGGTGTAGTCGAAGAATTGGTGGTACCGGTTATTGTCGAGCCAGAGCCATTTGTTTCATCTTGCATTTTTTTCTCTTCGTTTTTGATTTTTTCTAAATATTCACGCGCTTCAATCGCAAAATCCGCATCTTCATCAATTTGGATGAGTTCTTGAAAAATTTTTTTGGCGGCATCAAAGTTTTTTTGTTCAAAAAGCAAAATTCATTTTTCGAGCTGAACCACTGGCAAGTTAAGCATTTCTTGCGACAATCCGCTGAGATAAATACTTGCCTCAGTATGCTTGCGAGCTAGTCGTAGTGCCTGAATATAGAGTGGCGCAAGAATTTTTGACTGGCGATATTTTCGAATCCCAGTATTAGCCCATGAATACGCGCGAGCAATATCATTTTTCTCAATTGCAAGCGAAATTGCAACCGCAAAATCATCTTCGGCCGCATCATCTTCCTGCAAAAGATATGACAACACTTTCGTCATGCCCGCCGTATCGCCCAACTTGGCATAATTGTACGCGAGGCGGCGCTCAAGAATTGTTTTTGGCTTGTAACCAGCGACAATAGCATTATTAAAATACAAATTTGCCGTCGCATAATCTTCCAAAAAAGTATACACTTCACCGAGACGAATAATTATTTCCATGTCATCAGGATTGTGTGCAAAATAATCCAGCATCAAATCGCGAGATTCCTGATATTTTCCAAGCTCATACAATGCGAAGGCACGCATTTTTTTGGCTTCCTGATAATTGGGATTATTCGATAAAATCTCGGCCGCGAACATTCCTGCCAAGCGATACATTTTTTGTTCATAAAAATTTTTCGCCAGGAGCAAATTGCGATATTCGTACTCGGGAGAAATTTTGTGAGAATCTTTTGTAATCGTTTGCAAAGCCAAAATTCGGGATTCCGTGCCAGCATAATTCCACAAAATATCCGCACATTTTTTGATGCCCGCGTAACATGCATTCAGCGTCGAATAATATTCTTTTTGCAAATCTGTAAACGCAAATTTTTGTAATTCTTTGGCGCGGTCATATTCATTATCGAGATAAAATAACGCCAAAATCATATTTGATTGTTCCTCAGTAGTCAACTCTGAGAGCGGAACTCTAACAAAATATGCATACGAATTTTTCCAATCCTTGAGTTGAAAATATGCCGTCGCAATTTTGCGATACAAAACCACATCATCAGGAAGTTTTGCAACGAGCGGCAGATAAAATTCGAGCGCCGCTTTGGGATTATTTTTGCTCATCATATAATCACCTTTACGAATCTGCGTCTGTTCTTTTCGTCGTTCAATCGTGAGCTTGAGACGCGTCTCATCGTCAAGCGTCGCGTTGTATGTTTCGGGCAATTCGGACATTTCTGGCATTGTAGTGGGATTTTCGCTATTTTGCGAGCACGAAGCCAAAATAAAAAATACCGAAAAAATGCTTAATTTTTTCAAAAATTTTTTCATATTTCTGATAATAATCAAATCGCAAGATTTTGCAAATCCGTTCACAAAAAACTTGATTTTTCGTTTGAATTTCTCGGTTTTTTCGTATAATTGCGCCATGTTTTCACTTTCTGATTATCGTTTTGACTTGCCGGCCGAGCTCATCGCCGAGACCGCCGCACATCCTGCACACGCCGCCAAATTACTTGTTGTCTCACAAAAAAATTCTCAAATTTTGAGTGAGGCGACTTTTTGGGAATTGGATCAATTTTTGGATGAAAATTCTGTACTTTTTTTCAATAATTCCAAAGTATTGCGCGCGCGTATTCCGCTTCGGAATCAAACTCTTTTTCGTGATGGCGAAGAAAAAACTCTCAAAGATGGAGAAATTTTTTTCCTCAAAAATCGTGATAAAAATCACTTTGAAGCGCTCGTTCGACCTGGAAAAAAATTCCGAATCGGGACCAAAATTTTTTTAGGAAATTTTGAATTAACTGTCACGGAAAATACGGATTCTGGGCGGATTTTACACATTTCGGGCGGAGAAATTTTTGAACTTTTAGATCAATTTGGAGAGTTGCCGTTGCCGCCGTATATCGAGTACAGCAGCGAAAAAGAGGCCGATTATCAAAATATTTTCGCCAAAAAAAATGGTTCGGTCGCAGCACCCACAGCGGGTTTGCATTTTAGCGAAGCACTGCTCTACAAAATCAAAAATCCGCGAGAATTCGTCACGCTGCACATCGGATTGGGAACCTTCAAAACGATCGACACGGACGATATTCGCGCGTACGAAATCCATTCTGAAACGGCCGAAGTTGAGCACGAAATTTTTGGAAAAATTTTTGAATACAAAAAAAATCATCAAAAAATCGTTGCCGTTGGGACGACCGCTTGCCGAACGCTCGAAAGTCTGCCAAGTTTGTGGAAAAATCTCACGGATGAAGAAAAAAATATTTTTGACGAAAATGTTCAAAATTTTTGGGAAAAAATGTCTGAAAAAGCAGAAAAAAATTGGATTACAGAATATATTTTTGGCAAGAATTTTATAGAATTTTCAACACGCGCCTATATCACGCCAGGGTACAATTTTGTTGTTATTGATGAGCTTATTACCAATTTCCATTTGCCAGAATCGTCACTTTTGGTGCTTGTTTCTGCCATTATTGGTCAAGAAAATTTACTCAAAATCTATGCTCACGCCATTCGTGAAAAATATCGATTTTTCAGTTTTGGTGACGGAATGTATTTGAAAAAATAATTTGGAAAAAACTCAAAAAATCATATAATCAGCACATTATTTTCTCTTTTTCACTATGAAAATTACAAAATGTATCATCCCAGCAGCAGGATTTGGAACACGATTTTTACCAGCGACAAAGGCCCAGCCAAAAGAAATGCTCACAATCGTGGACACACCAGTGATTCAGATGCTCGTAGAAGAAGCGGTTGCGGCCGGTGCGACGGATATTATTTTTGTGACGAGTCATACCAAAAAAACACTCGAAGACCATTTTGACACTTCTTTTGAACTCGAACATTTGCTCGAAACAAAAGGAAAAACCAAAGAATTGCAAAAAATTCAAAAAATCACAGAAATGGCGAATTTTTATTTTGTGCGTCAGGGCTCTCCTCGTGGCGATGGGGATGCGATTTTGCAGGCCAAAAATCTCATCGGCAACGAACCTTGTATCGTGCTTTTTGGTGATGATTTAATCAAAGGCGAAAAATCTGGCGCTGAACAACTCGTGGCTGCTTTTGAAAAAAGCCAAACGCCAATGATTGCTCTTGAAAAAGTGAGTGATGAAAAAGTTTCATCATACGGCATCGTTGAAGCAAAAAATAGCAATGGAAAAACACACGAAGTTTCACGATTTTTGGAAAAACCAAAATCAAGCGAAACTGATTCTCGTCTTGGTGTCATCGGAAAATATATCATCACGCCAGAAGTTTTTGAATATCTCGAAAAGGATGGCGAAAGTGCGAGCAAAGATGGCGAAATCCGCTTGGCGGACGCGTTTGCCAAAATGGTTGCCGATGGGAAAAAACTTCACGGAATCGAGATGGATGGCGTTCGATACGACACAGGCGACAAGCTCGGATTCCTCAAAGCGACGGTTGACTACGCGCTGGATCGTGACGATTTGGGCGAAGAATTCGCGCAATTTCTCAAAGAAAAGTTTTCAAAATAAAATCCTCACACGAGGATTTTTTCTGATATTTATCAGCATATGAATATTTCCAAAAACATCGGTGACGCGGGCGAGGATATCGCTGCGAGGTTTCTTGAATCCAAATGATACGAAATTTTGGAGAAAAATTTTCGCGTGCGCGGCGGTGAGGTTGACCTCATCGCCAAAAAAGAGGAAAAATATTTTTTTGTGGAAGTAAAATTTCGGAAAAATTCGGATTTTTCTCATCCACTTGAACTTTTCGATTTTCGCAAAGCAAAGCCATTTATGCGAGCATTTTTTGAATATATTTCTGAAAAAAATATTGATGCAGATGATTGTCAGATTGATCTCATCGGAATTCTGCCGACTGAGTCGGGTTATCGAATTTTTCACAAAAAATCCGTAGAAATCGATTTTGAAAATCTAGATTTATAAAATTTTCGTATCAAAAAATTCCCACAATGGGAATTTTTTATGCCGCTTCTTTGTCTTGATAATTTTTTGGTAATTTGTGGCGTTAATTCATATCTGCATCTGGAGCGAATGTATCCTGCACTTGTTGTGAAAACTTTTTGCGAATCAAATCAGATTGCAAAGAAGTATTCTGTGCACCGAGAATAAATCTTTGATAGGCAATTTCTGCATCAACATCATTTGGTTTTGTATTTACCAATAAATCATAATTTGTCAAATCCAATCCGTATGGTCTGAGAGCCTGGAAAAATTTATATGTCTTCGTGTCTACACCAACTTCAAATTGTTCGCGTGTAATGGTATTTGGTAGCTTTTCTCGAAAAGTATCCCAAATTTCTTTGATTGAAATCATAAATTGTTTTTTCTGATATTCTGGATTTCGTTGGAATGTTGGGTTGTTTTTGATAAAATCCAAATATGCGAGAATTTGCGCCTGAAATACACCAACTCTATCAGCGCCTGACATAGACCCCGTTAGTTCCTTGAATCCAAGAGCAGAAAGGTGCATTTTTAATGAACGATACTGGAAACCGCTATCATGATTCAAATATGGCATCGATTGGCTTGGAGTAAAGGTTCCTTTATATCCATTGTCATCTTTAAATTTACT
>ERZ772928.1145-NODE-1145-length-11587-cov-21.798994_pt1 | contig 11587 bp, 13 predicted proteins | sample MGYA00511686_ERZ772928 | MGnify/ENA primary metagenome ERZ772928 (study PRJEB29015, sample SAMEA2738063) | human oral metagenome | biome: human oral; feature: human-associated habitat; material: saliva | place: China | collected 2219 ... | reverse complement strand
CTGTCAATGTTGTCATGCCTTACTATGGGTATGCACGTCAGGATAGAAAGGCGAGGGCGCGTGAGCCAATCACTTCTAAACTTGTGGCAAATATGCTTGAAGTTGCTGGAGTAGATCGTTTATTGACCATTGACTTGCATGCTGCGCAGATTCAAGGATTCTTTGATATTCCTGTGGATCACTTAATGGGAGCTCCTCTGATTGCAGATTATTTTGAGCGTCGTGGCATGGTTGGTTCTGACTATGTGGTTGTCAGCCCAGACCATGGGGGTGTGACTCGTGCCCGCAAACTAGCAGAATTTTTGAAAACATCTATCGCGATCATCGACAAACGTCGTAGCGTTGATAAGATGAACACTAGTGAAGTCATGAACATCATCGGTAAGGTCGAAGGCAAGACATGTATCCTGATTGACGATATGATTGATACTGCTGGTACGATTTGTCACGCTGCAGATGCTCTTGCAGAAGCTGGTGCGGTTGAAGTCTATGCAAGTTGTACGCACCCAGTTCTTTCTGGTCCTGCTATGGACAATATCCAAAAATCAGCTATTAAAAAATTGGTTGTCTTAGATACTATCTATCTACCAGAAGAGCGTTTGATTGATAAGATTGAGCAGATTTCAATCGCTCATTTATTGGGAGATGCTATCGTCCGTATTCACGAAAAACGTCCTCTTTCTCCACTTTTCAGTATCGAGCAAAGAATTTAATAGACAAACCTGGGATCTATCTCAGGTTTTTTAGTAACAATAGCAGAGCTGCTAAAGCTGTCTTTTGTGTTGACCGTCATATTACAGCAGAGCGCGGTAAAACTTTTAAAAAAATCTAAAAAAATTTTAAAAAATGGTTGACAACTCTAATAAATGTGATATACTGTTGGTAGTAAGGAATCCTTACGAATAATTTTAAAAGAAAAAAAGGAGATAAAACTATGAAAAAAGTTTTATTATCATCAGTAGCTGCACTTGCAGTATTCGCAGCAGCAGCACCAGTATTTGCAGACGGTGAACTTGGAGCAAATCGTTGGTCAGAAGAGTCAGGTATCTACGCAGACACTACTAAAGACGCAACTGTAGCTGAAATCAAAGATGCTAACGATAAAGACCTTGGTACTAAGTCTGAAAAATGGACTCGTGACGCTAACAAACTTAAAGCTGGAGAAAAGCTTAACGTTGATAAAGGTGAAGCAGGCAAGAAAGCTGACGCTAAAGCACCAGCTGCAGGTCAAAAAGCTCTTCCAAAAACAAGCGCAGTTAAATAATTTATTTATTTAATGAAGTACTAAATCACTGAAACTTCGTTTCAGTGATTTTTTTGATAAATAATGAGGGAAAAAGATGAGTAGAAGTTCTATGAGAAAGAAATCACCTATTGGTAAGATTATTGCTTCCATCCTTACATTCGTCGTTATTGTTGTCGGAGGATTCTTTGTATATAATAGCTTTCTAGCTCCTACGACTGAAAAACAAAATGATGTAAAAGTTACTCAAAAAGCTGAAAAACCAAGCTATACTGTTAGTGCAGAAGAAAAGAAGTATCTCAAAGAGAGGTTTGATAAGTATAAAGCGATAAATAAGGAAAGTGTCGCTTATGTCAATATTCCAGGTACAGAGTTGGATGAGCCAGTGGTTCAAACAACTGACAATGCGACTTATCTAGATAAGACTTTTGACGGTGGATATCAACCTTACTTGGGTACAGTCTTTATGGATACAGATAACAAAAAGGATTTTAGCGATCGCTTAACCTGGTTATTTGGTCACGCACGTGGTAGTAAGGTAGGGGACCATCGTATGTTTAACGATGTCAACTACTTTGATAAGCAAGAGTTTTTTGATAAACATCCATATGTAGTAATTGAAACACCTGAGAGAAAGTACTATTATGAAGCTATCGCCATGATTATCGTACCAGAAACGACAGCCTTTTATCGTACTTCTTTTGATGATGATAAAGATTTTGAAACCCAGTTATCAGCTGTTTATAATGATGCACAAATTAAGAAACCTAATGTTAAAGTGTCTGCAAAAGATAAATATCTGGTTCTTTCAACTTGTCGTGAAGAAGATGAGACTATTCGTTCAAATCTCTACCTTCGTCAAATTCCAGACTCAGAAATGACTGAGTTTTTGAAACAACACAAGGATCAATTAGCTTACACACCAACTCGATAGTCTCTAGTTACTATGTGAGTTATTCATGAATTGGGAAAAATCAGATAGATTACATCTTCTCTCAATCATGTTACTGTTTGTTAAACTTTTATTACAAATATATTATCCGAATGAAAAGTCAGTATTCCTTGATATTACTGGCTTTTTTATTTATAAAATTGGGATCAAAGAATCAAAAAATAAGCACTAAGCCTTGAAGTTTCCTTAAAATAATGGTAAAATAATAAAAAATAGAAAATGAGGATGGTTAAACCATGAACAAGAAAAAACTTTTTTCTGCTAGCTTAGCTAGTGTTGCTGTATTGGGAGCAAGCTTCCTTGCTGCTCAAACTTCAGTTGTAAAAGCTGATGATAAAGTAGACACTTCTACAACTCCATCAACTTTGAAAATTTCTGATATCGTAAACTCTGGCGCTCCAGCAGCTGACAAACCAGTAGCTAAACCAGCTCCAGCAGCTAAACCAGCTGACAAACCAGTAAATGAACCAGCTCTAGTAGGTGTAACAGTTCTTAAACCAGTAGCTAAACCAAAAGAACTTGCTGCTTTGGAAGCTAAACCAGCAGTAAGTCCAGCAGAACTTGCTGCTCGTGCAGAATTTTTGGCTAACTTTGATAAAGCTTTGAATACTTCAGTTGCAGAATTAGAAAAAGCTAAGACTGCCACTCCAGAAGAAGCAAAAGCTAAAGCTGAGACTATTGCTAAATTAAAAGAAGTAGCTGCAGCAAACAGAGCTGAAATTGTAGAAGCTTTTGCAAATGGTGCAAAAGCAGCAGACGCTGAAAAATTCATTGCTGGACCTGTTAAGGCTGTTTTATCTGCAGACAAAGGCTTGACATCTGACGATCTTAAAAAGCTTAAAGAAGCAGACATCGCTGCAGAAGACGAAGCTTTAAATAATCAAGCTAAAAAAGAAGCTAAGTCAAATGCTTACAATGGTCCTAGAACTGAATGGGTTACAGACGCAGGAGTTCTTGTAGAACCTGTAGCTGACCTTGACCGTAATGACCCACTTTACAATTATGACAAACAATTAGAAGAAGAAGGTTTCAAGTTTGTTGAAACTAAAACTGAAAATGGTGTAACACGTCATTACTACGAAACTAAAATCGCTAAGAAGACTCTTTGGGTTGATGAAGAAGGTAAAACTTTATTTGCAGCTGATGGATTCCAAGATGAAAACTTCCAAGGAAATCATGAAAAACTTGATAAAGAAGGATATGACTTCGTTACTGTAGAAGAGTTTGACGACGAAGGCGAATCAGTTGTTTACTTTGTATACAAGAAAGGAACATCTAGAAAAGGTGATTCACTTGTACAACCAGAACTTCCAGAATACAAACCAGCTACTCCATCTGTAGCAGGAACTAACAAAGATAACACTTACAAAGCACCAGCTGCTAAAGAAGAAGCTAAAAAAGAGGAAGCTAAAAAAGAGGAAGCTAAAAAAGCACTTCCAAACACTGGTACTAAGGAAAATGCTGCATTGGCATCAGTAGGATTCCTTGGTCTTGTTCTTGGGGCTCTTCCATTTGCTAAACGCAAAAACTAATTTAGTAGATAATCTTACAGAGAAGGATTGATTTCCTTCTCTTTTTTGATATTCAGAGCAAATAAGATAGGTTTTTAGATTTGTCAAGGTTCTGAAAAACAAAGCTATTGCATCCGATTAGTTTAATTTTTGTTAAAATCTACAAAAATTTTAGTTACTGGTTGATTATTTTTAAAAGTTGTAGTAGAATTAAACTGAAATAAATAATTAAAGGTGGAAATTATGAATAAGAAAAATTTTCTTACTACTAGCTTAGCTAGCGTTGCCGTACTTGGAGCAGTCTTCTTTGCTTCTCAAACTTCAGTTGTAAAAGCTGCAGATATTGCTGAACCTACTGAATTTGTAGGTGGAGTAAATGGAACAGAGCCAGCTATTAATGACATCAAACCTTATGCTGAAGTACCAACAGAAGCACCTGTTCTTGATAAAGCACCTCTTACTGAAAATCCAAATACAAAATTTGAATTACCAAAAGATGCACCTGTTCTTGATAAAGCACCTTATGCTGAAGTACCAAAAGACGCACCTGTTGCTGATAAACCTGAATATCCATTGAACAAAAAAGCTCCTGCTGCACCAGCTAAAGCAGCTGACAAACCAGCAGCAAAAGAAGATGGTTTGAAAGTACTTCCAAAAACTGGTACTACAGAAAATGCTGCGTTGGCATCAGTAGGATTCCTTGGATTGGTTCTTGGAGCTCTTCCATTTGCTAAACGCAAAAACTAATTTAGTAGATAATCTTACAGAGAAGGATTGATTTCCTTCTCTTTTTTTGCTTTTTCTTACCCATAATAGAGGTGATTAATCAGGTATGAGAAAGTCAACATCTTTCTTTTGTGCTTTTTTGATTTTTATAAGAGTGGATTTTTAGTAAAATACGAGGATCTAGTTTATATCAGCGATTCCTTAATATACTTGCGTTTTAGTCAAGCATCCTTCCTCTAAAAAAGTCGCTTTTTATAGGGTTTTATGATATAATAATGCGCAAGAGGTTTAGAATGAAAAAAAATTATTTACCCCCGTTTTTTGTGATTTTACTGGGTATTGCAAGTTTTGGAGTTTTGACAAGTCTGATCATTTTTTCAAAAAGTAATGTTCTAATCATTAGTCTCTTATTTTTATTTATTCTTTTTTATCTGTATTTATTTGTATTACAAGAAAAAAGGAATGAAAAGGGTGTAATCGAAGAGATTGAGTATGTTAATCACAAAGCTGAAGAGAGTTTGACCAGTTTGTTAGAGCAGATGCCTGTTGGGGTCATTAAATTAGATTTATCTAGTGGTGAAGTAGAGTGGTTGAACCCCTATGCTGAGCTGATTCTCTCTAATGAAGAGGGGGAGATTAGTCTAGAATTGATCCAGACAGTGATTAAGGCTTCTGTAGGAAATCCAGGCTCTTATGCGACCTTGGGTGAGACACGTTATGTAGTCCATATGGATAAAGCATCTGGAGTTCTTTACTTTTTTGATGTTTCTGGAGAATATGAAGCAACTGTAGAGTTGGTAACGAGTCGACCAGTTATTGGAATCGTGTCTGTTGATAACTATGATGATCTAGAGGATGAGACTTCTGAGTCTGATATTAGTAATATAAATAGTTTTATTGCTAATTTTGTGTCGGAGTTTGCTAGAAAATATGCTATGTTTTCTCGTCGAGTGAGTATGGATCGTTTTTATTTATTTACTGACTATACGGTACTCGAGAGTTTGATGAGTGATAAGTTTAGTGTCATCAATGCTTTTCGTGAAGAAGCAAAACAAAGACAGTTGCCTTTGACACTAAGTATGGGCTTTTCTTATGGTGATGGCAATCATGATGAGATCGGGAAGGTCGCCTTGCTCAACTTGAACTTGGCTGAAGTACGTGGTGGAGATCAGGTAGTCGTTAAGGAAAATCATGATACGAAAAATCCTATTTATTTTGGTGGGGGTTCTGCTGGTTCAATCAAGCGTACACGTACACGAACAAGAGCCATGATGACAGCCATTTCTGATAAGATTCGTAGTGTCGATCAGGTTTTTGTGGTTGGTCATAAAAATCTAGATATGGATGCCTTGGGTTCAGCTGTTGGGATGCAGTTGTTTGCAAGTAATATTACTGAAAATAGTTATGCTGTTTATGATCAAGATCATATGTCAGCTGATATTGAACGTGCCGTGATTCACTTAAAAAAAGAGGGGGTGACCAAGCTCTTATCTGTTAAGGATGCGATAGAGATGGTGACCAAGCGTTCTTTACTGATTTTGGTGGATCACTCTAAAACAGCTTTGACCTTATCAAAAGAATTTTATGATTTGTTTACACAAACTATCGTTATCGACCATCATAGACGAGATCAGGATTTTCCAGATAATGCTGTTATTACCTATATCGAGAGTGGAGCCAGCAGTGCTTGTGAGTTGGTAACAGAATTAATCCAGTTTCAGAATTCTAAGAAAAATCGTTTGAGTCATATGCAGGCTAGTGTTCTCATGGGTGGGATGATGCTAGATACTAAAAATTTCACGACTAGGGTTACCAGTCGAACATTTGACGTTGCCAGCTATCTCAGAACTAGAGGAAGTGACAGTATCACGATTCAAGAAATTGCTGCGACAGATTTTGACGAGTATCGTGAAGTCAATGAACTTATTTTAGAGGGGCATAAGCTAGGCTCAGAGGTATTAATTGCTGAAGCTAAGGACTCAAAATGCTATGATACCGTGGTAATTAGTAAGGCTGCAGATGCTTTACTTGCCATGTCAGGTATTGAAGCGAGTTTTGTTTTAGCTAAGAACATACAAGGATTTATCTCTATTTCTGCTCGAAGTCGTAGTAAAATCAATGTGCAACGAATCATGGAAGAGCTTGGTGGAGGAGGGCACTTTAATTTGGCAGCCGCTCAGATTAAAGATATGACCTTGTCAGAAACTGGTGAAAAACTGACAGAAATTATACTAAATGAAATAAACCAGAAGGAGAAAGAAGAATGAAAGTAATCTTTTTAGCAGATGTTAAAGGAAAAGGGAAAAAAGGGGAAATCAAGGAAGTTCCAACAGGATACGCACAAAACTTTCTGATCAAAAAGAACCTAGCTAAGGAAGCGACTGCTCAAGCGGTGGGTGAACTTCGTGGGAAACAAAAATCTGAAGAAAAAGCTCATGCTGAGATGATTGCAGAAGCAAAAGCGATTAAGGCGCAACTTGAAGCAGAAGAAACTATCGTGGAATTTGTTGAAAAAGTTGGTCCAGATGGTCGTACATTTGGTTCGATTACGAACAAGAAGATTGCGGAAGAACTGCAAAAGCAATTTGGCATCAAGATTGACAAACGTCATATTCAAGTGCAAGCACCTATTCGTGCAGTTGGTTTGATTGATGTACCGGTGAAAATCTATCAAGATATCACAAGTGTTATCAATCTTCGAGTGAAGGAAGGATAAGTTTAGTCCTTCTTGACAATCGTGTAAAGGGAAGGGAAGTCTAATGGCAGAAGTAGAAGAGTTACGAGTACAGCCCCAAGATATCTTAGCTGAACAGTCCGTTTTGGGTGCTATCTTTATAGATGAGAGTAAGCTTGTTTTTGTACGAGAATATATTGAGTCTCGGGACTTTTTTAAGTATGCCCATCGTTTGATTTTCCAGGCTATGGTGGATCTTTCTGATCGTGGTGATGCCATAGATGCGACAACGGTTCGTACGATTCTGGATGATCAAGGAGACCTTCAGAATATCGGTGGTTTATCCTATTTAGTTGAGATTGTTAACTCAGTTCCAACATCTGCCAATGCTGAGTATTACGCTAAGATTGTTGCTGAAAAGGCTACCCTACGTCGCCTAATTTCTAAGCTGACAGAGTCTGTCAATCAAGCTTATGAGGCTTCGCAACCTGCGGATGAAATCATTGCTCAGGCTGAAAAAGGGCTGATAGATGTTAGTGAACATGCCAATAGAAGTGGATTTAGGAACATTCGAGATGTGTTGAATGTCAACTTTGGCAATCTTGAAGCTCGTTCACAACAAACGACCGATATTACAGGGATTGCAACAGGCTATCGTGACTTGGATCATATGACTACTGGACTTCATGAGGAAGAGTTGATTATCCTAGCTGCTCGTCCAGCGGTTGGTAAGACAGCCTTTGCCTTGAATATTGCTCAGAATATTGGGACTAAGTTGGACAAAACGGTTGCTATTTTTTCGCTTGAAATGGGTGCGGAAAGTTTGGTAGACCGTATGTTAGCAGCGGAAGGTTTGGTGGAGTCACACTCTATCCGTACGGGTCAATTGACTGATGAGGAGTGGCAAAAATATACTATTGCTCAGGGTAATCTAGCTAACGCCAGTATCTACATAGATGATACACCGGGAATTCGGATTACAGAGATTCGTTCTCGGGCTCGTAAACTAGCTCAGGAGACGGGCAATCTAGGCTTGATTTTGATTGACTATCTCCAACTCATTACAGGAACTGGTCGAGAAAATCGTCAGCAAGAGGTTTCAGAAATTTCACGTCAGTTGAAAATTCTTGCTAAAGAACTAAAGGTACCAGTAATAGCTCTTAGTCAGCTTTCTCGTGGTGTGGAGCAACGTCAAGACAAGAGACCCGTTTTGTCTGATATTCGTGAATCTGGATCTATCGAGCAGGACGCTGATATCGTTGCCTTTCTTTATCGCGAAGATTACTATGAGCGTGGTGGTGAAGAAGAGGAAGGTATACCAAATAATAAGGTAGAAGTTATTATCGAGAAAAACCGTAGTGGAGCTCGTGGAACGGTGGAATTAATTTTCCAAAAAGAATACAATAAATTTTCAAGTATCTCAAAGAGGGAGGCATAAGATGTCAGATGCATTTACAGATGTAGCCAAGATGAAAAAAATCAAAGAAGAAATCAAGTCACATGAGGGACAAGTCGTAGAAATGACTTTGGAGAATGGTCGTAAGCGCCAAAAAAATAGATTGGGTAAGTTAATTGAGGTTTATCCATCCCTATTTATCGTTGAATTTGGGAACGTTGAAGGAGATAAACAAGCTAATGTTTACGTTGAATCCTTTACTTACTCAGATATCCTTACAGAAAAGAATTTGATTCATTATCTTGACTAAAGTGAGAAATTTTCTCACTTTTTCTTTTTTCTCCGAATAGTTTAAGTGAAGGGAATCTTCGATTTATATTATTTTTCAAGGAGGAAGAATGAAAAGTTCATCATTTACAGTAGCAGAGACAGGTTTTTCTTTTAGAAAATCAGTTAAAAAGGTTGTTCCTTTTTTAGTAGTAGGATTGATGCTATCAGCGGGTGAAAGTGTCTATGCCAATTCTGGAGGAAGTGGATCGATTGCGCGTGGGGATGATTATCCTGCTTACTATAAAAATGGTAGCCAGACGATTGATAAGTGGCGGATGTATTCTCGCCAGTGTACTTCTTTTGCAGCCTTTCGCTTGAGTAGTGTGAATGGTTTTGAGCTACCAGGAGCTTATGGGAATGCTAACGAATGGGGATATCGTGCTCGTCGTGAAGGTTATCGTGTCGATAATAAACCAGCAATTGGAGCTATTGCTTGGTCTACAGCAGGGGGCTATGGACATGTTGCTTGGGTTTCAAATGTGATGGGAGATAATATAGAAATTGAGGAATATAACTATGATTATAAAGGTAACTATAATAAACGAATTGTAAAAGCAAGCAAGATGACCGGTTTTATTCATTTTAAAGATATAGCTGGTAATTCAACACAGGTATCAAATAGTTCAAAGGATTTAGTAAGCAATTCTCAGGAGGAGTCAAATGGTTCTAATGAAGTGTCAAACAATCAAGTTGTAACGATTCAGCCTTCTTATTCAACAAAAGGAACTCATTATTTTAAGACAAAAGCTGCTATCAAAACTCAACCATTATCAACTGCAACTACACTTGCCTATTATGATCCAGGTGAGAGTGTTCATTATGATCAGGTGATAGAAAAGGATGGTTACAAGTGGTTGAGTTATATTTCTTATAGCGGGAATCGCCGTTACATCCAGTTGGAGGGAGTGACCTCGTCACAGAATCAATCAGTAAATAGCTCTAATCATAGCTTAAATAATGGATTGACTGTTGGTTGGAAGAAAATAAATGGTAGTTGGTATTATTTCAAATCAGATGGTTCCAAGGCGACGGGATGGCTGAAAGATGGTTCTACCTGGTATTATTTGAAATCATCTGGTGAAATGCAGACAGGCTGGTTACAGGAGAAAGGATTTTGGTATTATCTAGATGATTCAGGGGCAATGAAAACGGGCTGGTATCAAGTCTCTGGTAAGTGGTATTATTCTTACTCTTCAGGTGAGCTAGCTGTTAATACAATAGTAGACGGTTATACTGTAAATCATAATGGTGAGTGGATTAAAGAAAAATAAACTAAAAAACTTGATTCATTATCATTTTTAACTATATTCAAAAGTAATTAGCACTATTTTAAATATTTACTTGAAGCGTTCTTATATATTTTTTTATTGTAGCTTGTTTGATCCGAACTATTTTCATGAGATAAATTCTTTAATAAAGAATTTATTGCTTATCTAGGTTTCCGTAGTAATATTAGAAAGTTAAAAATATGTTTATATTGACATTATTCTTTTCTAGTCGATATAAATATATTTTTTTAAACAACTTAATATATTGTTTTTGTTAATCTATATTAAAAGTTATAATAGAGAGAAATATAATTCCACAAAGGGGCGTTTTAAAAATGGATAAAAAAATGATCTTGACTAGCTTAGCTAGTGTTACGGTTTTAGGTGCGGTTTTTGCTGTGTCTCAACCGTCGGTTGTAAAAGCTGATGCACTACATCTACTAGCACATCCGGAGAAACTGGATCCACACCTGACCTGTGGTTAAAACTCCAAAAACTGAAGTTGGAAAAGCTAAAGAAGATTTAACTGAAACAATTGAAAACTTGACGGATGATGCTGAGAAATTAAAAGCCGATGCTGAAAAAGCTAAGGTAGTAGAAGAGAAAAATGCTGCCTTAGATAAACAAAAAGAAACCTTAGAAAAAGCTAAAGTTGCTCTTGAAACAGCTAAAACGAATAAAGCTGATCAAGATGTTATCGATAAATTACAAGATGCTGTAACTAAACTAGAAGGTTCTGTCGCTTCTGCTAAAGCTTCTGTTGATGAAGCTCAAGCTAAATTTGACGAAGTTAATGAATCATTACAAGAGCGTAAGCAATCGTTACACTAACTGACGATTACAACGCAACTTTAGGTTACATCGAAAAATTAAAAGAAGTTCCTAAGGATGAAGAACTGAAAGACTTCAGTGGTGGAGTAAGTGATGATGCAACACCTACTGAACCTGCTAAGGAAGCAGATGAAGTACCAACTGCTCCTAACGCTCCAGAATTTAATGGTGGTGTGAATCCTAGTGATTCTCCTTCTGGAGATAATGAATCTGATTTCAATGGTGGGGTAAATGATACAACACCTCCTACTGTAGCCGATGCTCCAGAATATACAGGAGGCGTTAATAGTGTAGAAGCAGCAATTAACGAAGTTCCGCAATATACTCTTACAACAGCAGGTACTAACAAGGATAATACTTATCAAGCGCCAGCAGTAAAAACAGAAGATAAAAAAGAACTTCCAAATACTGGTGGTATAGATAATGTTGCAGTTGCATCATTAGGATTCCTTGGATTGTTCCTTGGTGCCATTCCATTTGTGAAACGTAAAAACTAATTCATTTCGTAGTTTGAAAGAGAGGGAGTAACTTCCTTCTCTTTTTACTATTATCTTAGTTTCTCTCAGGGAACTCTTCTCAATGGTATTTTTTGGTGCTTTCATTTATAATGGGTGTATGGATAAGAAAAAATTATTATTGATTGATGGGTCTTCTGT
>ERZ772928.1137-NODE-1137-length-11646-cov-7.301786_pt1 | contig 11646 bp, 8 predicted proteins | sample MGYA00511686_ERZ772928 | MGnify/ENA primary metagenome ERZ772928 (study PRJEB29015, sample SAMEA2738063) | human oral metagenome | biome: human oral; feature: human-associated habitat; material: saliva | place: China | collected 2219 ... | reverse complement strand
GACGCCTCTCTGAAAGCGGCTCGCGTGGTTTCGCTGCGCCTATTTCAGGATCGACTGATTTCGGTCTGCCCATTTCCGAGTCGCCTGGCCCTGCAGAAGATGCGAGGGCGCTTAGGCCGTCCGTCGCTGTCCAGACCGTGCAGACTGCGCAGACCGTGGAGGCCTCGCTGGGCACGGCCGGGAGGAATGTCCCCGTCCCCGCCGTGGTCGCCAGGGCGCTGGCCGCCGGCGGGACCTGGAGGCGCCTGGTCACCGACCCGGCAAGCGGCACCGTCGTGGACGTGGGACGCACCAGGTACCGTCCCCCGGCCGGTCTGGCCGACCTGGTGCGCGCCCGCGACCGGGCCTGTGTCTTCCCCACCTGCCAGACCCCAGCCGAGCGGTGCGACATCGACCACCTCACCGCCTGGAGCCAGGGCGGGACCACCAGCCTGGACAACCTCGTGGTCCTGTGCGAGGCCCACCACCGCCTCAAGCACACCCCCGGATGGGCCCTCACCAGAGACCAGGCCAGCGGGACCCTGTCCTGGCACACCCCCGACAAGACCGTCTACCAGCGCCACCCCAACGGCACCATCACCCGCCTGCCCCGCAAGACCGGCCCCCACCAGCACCACGTCCCCGGCGCCGTCGTACCAGCCGACCTGAGCAAGCAGATCGGCCCCGACCTCATCGACCGCCTCAACCGGGCCCTTGACAGAGCACTCGACAACCAGGCCCACAACCACACCGGTCCCGGCACCAACACCAACGGCAGCACCAGCCCCCGCCTCGAGACCCGCGGCCCCGAACCCGGCCAGAGAGCCGGAGCCTACGAGACCACCCCCTACCCCAAAGCCGCCCACACCCTCCAACTCACACCCCTCATCGACCAAACCCCACCCTTCTAAGGGACCGGGCCACTACGCGTTGACGACCGGGATGTCGGTAAGGCGGGCAACAACTCGCTCTTTCGTATAAAGGTACTCACCTGCGGGCATATCGATTGTGACACTGTCCCCACCGACATCTGGCCACACGACCGGAAGGGACTGGGAAGCTCCAGGCTCAAGATTGTACACAAAGCTATTCGCTAAAGGATATCTACTTCCATCGGAATAAGTATAGTCGGCCTCCAGATACCTCAACCCTCCGCTCAGGATGGTCAAGCTACTTACATAGAACACTCCAGACAGGCCACGCATATCCATCATTTTGCCCGGCAACGCGAAGGGAGCAACCGGCATACTGACTGTCTCGCTAGACGTAAGCACCACCGTTCCCGCCAAGTAGCTACCGGCTCGAACCACGTGGTCGATGACCATGCGCACGGTTTTACCGTTGACCTTCACATCGACACCCTCAGGTCCTTTACCCACAGGCCCTGCGGCTTTCGGCATCGCGGACGACGACGGTGCCGTACTCGCGCTCGGCGCCGCGTTGGCCTCGGCGGGTTTCAAGGGTATTAGCGCAATCTCAACACGACGGTTGATCTGCCTGTGCTCATCGGTGTCATTCGCAACCCGCGGCGAGGACTCCCCCTTACCTGAGACCGACTCCTTCCACGCAGACAAGTCCGTCAGCTTCTTGAGCCGCTCCGACACCGCCTTGGCCCGCCGCTCCGACAGATCCTGGTTGTGCGCATCATCAGCCACATCATCAGTGTGCCCTGTGATCGTCAGATCCCCACCAGAGGGATACTTCTTGATCTGCTCCACCACACTCGCCAGCACACTGTCAGCCTGAGCCGACAGCTGATCGGAGTCGGTCGCGAACGTGACATCCCCAGCCACCGTCACCGTCGTCGACTTCTCATCCTGCTTCGTATCCGACGAATCATCAGCAGCCAGCGACATGGTCTCGATCTTGAATGGCCCCGCCTCCGACTCGTCGAGCTTCGCCTTCGACACCACATCATTCACTGAGAAATCAGTCTCAGCATCCTTCAGGACCGGAACACCTGTAGCAATACCCACATAAGGAAGGAGTAGATCCACGACGCCAACATCCTCGGGCGGCGCATGAAACACTGGGAATACTTCCAAAGGCTTATCTTTTTCAACACCATCATATAGATGACGTACTTCTTCGTCCAGTTCACGATACACCAAGCCCTTATCCAAAGAGAGCATTCTGATCGCAACCATAGTCCACGGGTGATACGCGGAGCCGAATGGCTGAGACAGGCCCACATTCTTTTTCGAGGTCGTCGATAACACCAAGCGCACGACAGCGTACTTGTCGTTGACTGCGACGGGCCCCACCTCGACCGAGAGTGGGGCTCCTTGCCACTCCGCCTCCAGCATCACCCCACCATGGGGGCCAGTCGCGGTGGCAGCAGCACGCGGGGACGCAGCACCCGAGCTCTTCCCAGAGGAGGCGGTATCGCCCTTCTTGAGCACCCCGCACCCCGACAGGACGGCCCCCGCACCGGCCAGGGCGGGCAGTGCCAGGACACCACGTCGAGACAGTCGGGCACAGGCTTCAGAAAACATCGGCGTGGAGGACGGCATGTCGGGGACCTTTCAGCGCATTGGGAACACGTACTTGGCACCCTATGCACCACAAACCACTACCCACGATGGGGAACGACCCATCACTCCCCATCGACTCCCCATGAACCCATGGGGAGTCATGGGTAGCTGCGAAGCCTCGTCAGCCCCCAGGCCGACTGCTCAGGCGGCCCGGTCCACGAGGATGCGGGCGAAGTCCTCCATGGCCGCACGCACCTGTCTCACCCGCTCACCGGCGTCGGCCACAGCCGCCGTGGCGGCCTCACCCTCAATGCCGGCCTGGGCCAGGCGCTGCCGGGTTCCGTCGAGAACGGCCTCCTCCAGGCCCTCCAGACCCTCCACTGCCTGAGCGGCCCAGTCCATGGCCATCTCGCGGGTACGGGCCAGGACGGGGTGCTCGCGCAGGCGAGCGACGACGTCGGCCAGGAAGGCGTCATCGGAGAGGTCACCGGTGGACAGGCGCGAGAGGATGGCCTGGCCGGCGGCGTCGAGCTCGCCGGCCGCCAGGGCCTTGCGCAGAAGGAGGACCGGCATGGTGTCCACGCCCTCGCGCAGGTCGGTGCCGGGGGTCTTGCCGGTGGTGGCCGAGTCGCTCATGAGGTCGATGACGTCGTCGGCCAGCTGGAAGGCCACGCCGATCTTCTCGCCGAACTCCTCGACGATCCGCTCGGTGCGTGCCCCGGCACCGGTGAGCATCGCCCCGTAACGGGCGGACACCGCGATGAGGGAGCCGGTCTTGTCCGCCAGGACCTGGATGTAGTGGTCCACCGGGTCAGTGCCAGACGGGCGCGGCAGGGTCTCGTGGAGCTGACCCATGCACAGGCGCTCGAAGGTCTTGGCGTGAGCCATGACGGCCTCCGGGCTGAGGGCCGCCACCAGCTGGGAGGCGCGGGCCACGAGGACGTCGCCGGTGAGGATGGCGGCGGAGTTGCCCCACACGGTCTGGGCGCTCGGGGCGCCGCGGCGCAGCGGGGCCTCGTCCATGACGTCGTCGTGGTAGAGGGTGGCGATGTGGGTCAGCTCCACGGCCACCCCGGCGTCGCGGATCTCCTCGCCGGTGGCCAGGGCCGGGTCGCCGAGCTGGGCGGTCAGCAGGGCCAGGACCGGGCGCAGGCGCTTGCCCCCGGCCTCGGCCAGGTGCGAGGTCGGCGGGTTGATGGTCTCGTCGGCGCTGGTGACCACCTCCATGAGGCGGTCCTCAATGGTCTGGAGAGCGGGGATGATGCGCGACTCCAGCTCGGGGGCGCTCAGCGGCAGTGATCCGATCACGGAAGGAGCATAGCCGTCTGGTCGAACAGGTCGAAGGCGGTCTGCGGCAAAATGCCCAGCCCGATTGTGGCCATCACCGCAACGCTGACCGCCAGGATGATCGGGCCGCGGCTGCCCACGACCACGGAGCGCTCGCCGTCGGGCTCATGGAAGAACATGAGCACGATGAGCCTCATGTAGAAGAAGGCGGTGACGGCCGAGCAGACGATGGCGAGGATGACGAAGGGCACCCCGTTGCCGCTCAGGCCGGTGGCGAAGAGCCGGAACTTGGCCATGAAGCCGGCCGTCAGGGGCACTCCGGCGAAGGACAGCAGGAAGACGGTCATGGCACCGGCCGCCCAGGGGCTGCGGCGTCCCAGGCCCTTGAAGGCCTCCAGGTCGCCGTCCTCACCGCCCACCGAGCCGTCGCGGTGGGAGCGCACCAGGGTGATGATGCCGAAGGCTCCCACGGTGGCGATCCCGTAGGTCAGGGCGTAGAAGCTGAGCGCGGAGATCGCCGCCTTGGAGTAGGCCAGGATCCCGATGAGCATGAAGCCGGCGTGGGCGATGGCCGAGTAGGCGAGCATGCGCTTGACGTCGCGCTGAACCACCCCGACGACGGTGCCCAGGAGCATGGTCAGTGCCGCCACGGCCCACAGGGCGGGGGCCAGGTCCCAGCCCATGGCTCCGGCGATCAGGTAGTAGAAGCGCACCAGGGCCAGGAAGGCGGCGGCCTTGACCCCGGCGGCCATGAACCCGGTGACCGGGGTGGGGGCGCCCTGGTAGACGTCCGGGCTCCAGGCGTGGAAGGGCACGGCCGCCACCTTGAACAGCAGACCCACGATCACGAGCATGAGGCCTGCCAGAATGAGCCAGTCCTGGCCCTGTACGGTGCGTACGGCGGTGCCGATGCTCCGGTAGTCAACGGCACCGGCCACCCCGTAGAGCAGGGCGGATCCCATGAGGAGGAAGGCGGAGGCGAAGGCGCCCAGTACGAAGTACTTCAGTGCCGCCTCCTGGCTGAGCAGCCGGCGGTGGCGGGCGGTGGCCGCCAGGATGTACAGCGGCAGGGAGATCATCTCCAGGATGACGAACAGCGTGATGAGGTCGCTGCTGGCCCCGAAGAGCATCATGCCGCCCAGCGAGAACAGGGTCAGGGGGAAGATCTCGGTCGTGGTCCACCCGGCCAGGATGGACTCGCTCTCCTCCGCGCTGCCGGGCCGGTCGGCGGCCTGGGCCGCGAAGGCCCCGTCGCCGACAGAGGTGCGGTCGGCCATCACCAGGACGGCCAGCAGCCCGATGACCAGGAGGATGCCCTGGGCGGCGATGGAGAAGGGGTCCTCGGTCAGGCCCGCGGACATACGGGCGCCCGGCAGGAAGCCCTTGGGGAGCTGGAACTGGGGCAGAGCCGCGGCGGCGGCCCCGGCGGCCTTGACCTCGCCCCAGCGCAGGAACAGGGCGACCCCGGAGGCCAGGATGGCCAGGAAGCTCAGCGTGGACTGGATGGCCAGACGGGCGGGCCGGGCGATGAAGGCCTCCACGAGGACACCCAGGACACCGGCGCCCAGGATGATGAGGACCGGCGTCAGGGCGTCCCAGTTGACGATCGGGGCAGTGGCTGAGGGGCTCACTTGGTGTTCCCTTCCGTAGCGGTGGAGGCGGCGGGAGCGTCAGTCGCGCCGCCGGCATCGGGGCTGTCGCCGGCGCCGCGGGCTGAGGTCTCAGCCTGCGAGGAGGTGGTCACCGTGAGCGCGACCTGCCGGGCGACGTCGTCGAAGGCGGACGTCAGGACGCCCGGGGCCAGTCCGAGCGCGAGCATCGCGGCGATGACGGGGACGACGACGAGGCGCTCGCGCCCGTCGAGGTCGGGGCTGCCCACGCGCTCGGGGGCGGGCGCCCCGGTGAAGACCCGCTGGTAGGGCAGCAGCATGTAGACGGCGGCGATGACGACGCCGACGACGGCCGCACCGCCCAGGGCCAGCGAGACCGAGAAGGTGCCGGTGAGCACCATCCACTCGGGCACGAACCCGCTCAGGCCCGGCAGGGCGATGGAGGCCAGCCCGCTGACCAGGAAGGTGCCGGCCACCAGCGGCATGACCCGGGCGATGCCGCCGAGCTCGCTGATGGCGACCGTCCCGGTGCGCCGGGCCATGAAGCCGGTGACCAGGTAGAGGCCGGCGATGGACAGCCCGTGGGCCACCATGTAGACCATGGCGCCGTTGGCGGCCACCTGGTTGCCGATGAAGATCCCCAGGACCATGAAGCCGAAGTGGCTCACGGAGGTGTAGGAGATGAGCCGGTAGAGGTTGTCCTGGGCGATGGCGGCCAGGCCCCCGTAGATGATGGAGACGACCGCCAGGACCAGGATCACCGGGGCGGCCCAGCGGGAGGCCTCGGGGAAGATCGGCAGGACCAGGGTGATCATCCCGAAGGTGCCGATCTTGTCCAGGATGCCGATGAGCAGCACCGAGGTGCCCGGGGTGGCCTGCTCGGCGGTGTCGGGCAGCCAGGTGTGGACCGGGACCAGCGGCGCCTTGATGGCGAAGGCGATGAAGAAGGTCAGGAAGATCCAGTGACCGGCGGAGGTGGACACGTGCAGGTTGGCGGCCACCGAGTCGATGAGGAAGCTGGGGGTGCCGTTCCTGGCGGAGTGCAGGTACACGGCGATGACGCCGATGAGCATGACGAGCCCGCCGGCCAGGGAGTACAGGAGGAACTTCAGGGCGGCGCGCTGGCGCTTCTGGCCGCCGAAGCAGCCGATGAGGAAGTACACCGGGATGAGCATCGCCTCGAAGCACAGGTAGAACAGGAGCAGGTCCCGGGCCGAGAAGATGACGACGACGAAGAACTCCAGCGTCAGGACGAGCCCGGTGAACAGGCCCTGCCGGTCGGCGGGGACCTCACCCCAGGAGGCGAGCAGCACCAGGGGCGTGACGAAGGCGGCCAGGAGCACCATGGACAGGCCCAGGCCGTTGACGCCCAGGGCCCAGGAGGCGCCGATGGCGGGGATCCAGGAGTGGGTGTCGGTCAGCTGGACGGTGCTGGCTTGAGCCAGGTCGAAGGCGCTCAGCGCCCACAGGCCCAGGGCGAGGACCGCCAGGGAGAACACGAGGCCCACGGCGCGGGCGTGGAGCCGGCGCAGCGGCGGGACCAGCCACAGCAGGAGCGCCCCGGCCAGTGGCACGATCGCCATGACGGTCAGGACGGGCAGCGATGCGGGAAGAGTCGGCATGTGTCGTGTCCTCTCAGAACCTGGCGGCCAGGACGGCGATGAGTACGAGGACCGTTCCGGCCAGCATGTAGCCGGCGTAGGAGCGCACGTACCCGGACTCGGTGCGGCGGGTCAGGCGCCCCAGGGCGCCGGTGCCGGCGGCGGCACCCTCGATGGCGCCGTCGACGACGTAGCGCTCGACGGCGTCGGTGGCCAGGACCAGTCCCTGGCCGGTGCGCATGGCCAGGGCCTCGTTGACGGCGTCCTGGTACATGTCCTTGCGGGCGGCCTCCACCAGGGGGTTGGCCGGCTGGAGGACGACGGGCACCGGGCGGCGCACATACATCCACCAGGCGACGAGAACCCCGACGACGACCAGGGCGAGGGTGGCGCCCATGATGACGGTGGCCGGCAGGACCGGCTCGCCGTGCTCGGCGTGACCGGTGACCGGCTCCAGCCAGGTGACGAACATGTTGTTGTAGGTCAGCAGCCCGCCCAGGCCGGCGGAGAACACGGACAGGACGATCAGCGGCAGCGTCATGAGCCAGCCGGACTCGTGGGGGTGGACCTCGCCCTCCAGGTCCTTGTCCGTGGTCCAGCGCTGCTTGCCGTGGAAGATCATGAAGAACAGGCGGGACATGTAGAAGGCGGTCAGGCCCGCGCCCAGCAGGGCGATGGTTCCCAGGATCCAGGGCTTGGCGCCCTCGCCGACGAAGGCGGCCTCGATGAGGCGGTCCTTGGACCAGAAGCCGGAGAAGGGCGGCACCCCCAGGATGGCGAGCCAGCCGATGCCCATAGTGGCCCAGGTGATCGCCATGGTTCCGCGCAGGCCGCCGAAGCGGCGCATGTTGACCTGGTCGCCCATGGCGTGCATGACCGAGCCGGCCCCCAGGAAGAGCTGGGCCTTGAAGAAGCCGTGGGTGAGCAGGTGGAAGATGGCGAAGGCGTAGCCGACCGGGCCCAGGCCCGCGCCCAGCATCATGTAGCCGATCTGGCTCATGGTGGAGGCGGCCAGGACCTTCTTCATGTCGTCCTTGGCGCTTCCGATGACGGCCCCCAGCAGCAGGGTGATGGCGCCGACGACGGCGACGGCCATCTGGGCGTCCGGGGCGCCCTCGAAGACGGCGGCGGAGCGGACCATGAGGTAGACGCCGGCGGTGACCATGGTGGCGGCGTGGATGAGGGCCGAGACCGGCGTGGGGCCGGCCATGGCGTCACCCAGCCAGGCCTGAAGGGGGAACTGGGCGGACTTGCCGCAGGCCGCCAGGAGCAGGAAGAAGCCGATGGCGGTGAGCCAGCCCGTGGTCATCGAGCCGTCGAGGGCGGCGGCGGAGACGTCGTCGAAGGAGACTGAGCCGATCTGGCCGACGATCGTCATCATGGCCAGCAGGAGGCCGACGTCGCCCACGCGGTTCATGACGAAGGCCTTCTTGGCGGCGGCGGCGTTCTCGCGGCTGGTGGCCTGCTCGCCCTGGGGGGCGTCGGCGTCGGCGGTGTTCCAGAAGCCGATGAGCAGGTAGGAGGCCAGGCCCACGCCCTCCCAGCCGACGAAGAGCACGATGTAGGAGTCGCCCAGGACCAGGGTGAGCATCGCGGCGATGAAGAGGTTGAGGTAGGCGAAGAAGCGGCGCCGGTCGCGGTCGTGGGCCATGTAGGCCACCGAGTACAGGTGGATGAGGAAGCCGACGCAGGTGACCAGGGTGACGAAGGTCAGCGACAGCGGGTCCAGGCGCAGGCCGACGTCGACGCTCAGGTTCCCGGCGGAGAACCAGTGGTAGAGGGGCAGGCCGATGACGCGTTCCTCAGCGGGCAGGCCCAGGACCTGCACGAGGATGCCCACGCCCAGGCAGGCGGAGGCGAAGGAGGCGGCCAGGCCCAGCCAGTGGCCCCAGGCGTTGGAGCGGCGGCCGGCCAGCAGCAGGAAGGCGGCGGAGGCCGCGGGGACGGCGATGAGCAGCCAGGCCCAGGAGGCCAGGCCGGTGGCCTCGGTCAGGGGCGTCACGACGGCGGTGACAGGAGCGGGAAGCATGTCGGTGGTCTCTCCCCTCAGTTCTTGAGCAGGTTCTCGTCGTCGACCGACGTGGACCTGCGGGTGCGGAAGATGGATACGACGATGCTCAGACCCACCACGACCTCGGCGGCGGCCACCACCATGACGAAGAAGGCGAAGACCTGGCCGGTGAGGTTGCCGTGGATCCGGGAGAAGGTCACCAGGACGAGGTTGACGGAGTTGAGCATGAGCTCAACGCCCATGAGCTCGATGATGGCGTTGCGGCGCAGCAGCACCGTGAGCGCCCCCAGGGTGAACAGCACCCCGGCCAGGATGAGGTAGACGGTGATGGGGAGACTCACTTCTCCTCCTTCTGCTCCGGGGCGGCCGAGTCGGCTGCCCCGTCATCGCTGAGGACGGGCTGCTTGACGGCGGGCGCAGCGGCTCCGGGCATGGCCGGCATGCCGGAGCGGCCGGTGTCCTGGGAGCCGGTCGCGCCGACGCCGCCAACGCTGTCCTGGCGGGAGACGATCTGACCGGAGCGCTGGGCCAGTCCCATCTCCGGGGAGACGTCGGACAGCTCCAGGCCCTGGCCGCGGGCCCGCAGGACCCGGGGCACGGACTCCTCGACGGCCTCGCCCTGGGCGTCCAGGGCCGGGGCGGCGGCGGAGTTGGTGGAGGCGTAGACGCCGGGCATGGGCTTCTGGCCCGGGTGGGCGCCCTTGGCGGCGTAGTCCTGCATCTTGCCCGCGGCCACCGCCCGCTGGCTGAGCCGGGCCCGGATGCGCTGGCGGTGGGTGAGGGTCAGGGCGCCGACGGCGGCGACGATGAGCAGGATGGCGGTCAGCTCCATGGTGACGACGTGGTCGTGGTAGAGCGTGACGGCCAGCAGGTCGGGGGCGGCCTTGGCGCTGTCCTTGAGCCCGGCCGGCGTCGGCAGGGTGGAGCGCCACACGACGGCGGTCAGGGCTCCTGCCAGTCCCAGTCCCAGGAGGATGAGGACCGGGCGCCTCATGACGGTACCGGCGGCACCCACCGGCTCGTCACCGCCGACACCCACGAGCATGATGACGAACAGGACGAGGGTCATGACGGCGCCGGTGTAGACCACGACCTGGGTGATGCCCATGAAGGGCGACTCGTTGACGATGTAGAGGACGGCCAGCGAGATCATGATGCCGATCATGTTGATGGCGGCGTTCACGGCGCGCTTGGCGGTCAGGACGCCGATGCCGCAGGCCACGGTGACCAGGGCGACGACGCCGAACACGATGGCCTCGCCCAGCCCCAGGTGACCGTCCTGAGTCACGGCGGTGGGGACGGCGGCGGAGGCTCCGGTCATCAGCAGGGTGCTCATCACAGGGCTCCCTTCACGGTGTGGCGGCTGCCCCGGCCGGAGGCGGTGGGGGCGGCCTTGGCGCGGGCGGACTCCAGGCTGGGGTCCTCGGGTCGGTGGCTCCGCACCCAGTCGATCTGGGCCTGGGTGGAGCCGACGACCTTCCCGCGGTAGTAGTCGCCGTCCTCGGTGCCCTCGACCATGGGGTGGGGCGCGGACACGGCGCCCTCGGGCACGGGGGCCAGCAGGTCCTCCTTCTCGTAGATGAGGCCCTCGCGGCCGGGGCCGACGAGCTCATCGAAGTCGGTGGACATGGTCAGGGCCCGGGTGGGGCAGGCCTCGATGCACATGCCGCAGAAGATGCAGCGCAGGTAGTTGATCTGGTAGACGCGCCCGTAGCGCTCGCCGGGCGAGTACTGGGCGCCGGGCTCGTTGGAGGCGGCCTCGACGTAGATCGCGTCGGCGGGGCAGGCCCAGGCGCACAGCTCGCAGCCGATGCACTTCTCCAGGCCGTCGTCGTAGCGGTTGAGCTGGTGGCGGCCGTGGTAGCGGGGCATCACCTGGGGCGGCTCGAAGGGGTACTGCTCGGTGACCACCGGGCGGAACATCGAGGAGATGGTGACCCCGTAGCCGGCCACGGGCGCGAAGGCCCGGGCCAGGGCGGAGGGAGCGTCGCGCAGCCAGTCGTCGTGCTGGGAGCCCCGGGAACGGTTGGGGCGATCAGTCATCTTTTCCCTCCTGGGGTGCCTCAGTGGCCTTGTCACTGGCCGAGTCGGCCTTGAGGTCAAGGGTGAAGGTGGGCAGGGCGGTGGCCGCGTCCGTACTGGCCGTGCCGGCCGTGCCGGCCGAGTCGGGGGACTGGGCAGATGCGGCGGAGTCCGCGGAGGCGGCCGCGTCATCGTCCTCGAGGTCGACGTCCTCCAGGAGGCCGACGGAGGTGGCCGCCCCGGTCTCGGAGTCGTCGGCCGAGGTGGCCGCTTCCGCCGCCAGGGCGGCGCGGCGGGCACGCGGTGAGGGCGGCAGGGACTTGCCCGGAGGCGGCGGGACGGGGAAGCCCTCGAGGAAGGCGACATGGTCGTCCTCGGTGCTCATGATCTCGACGTCGTCGTCGACGTCGTCAGCGTCGTCCGCGTCCTCATCGTCGTACTCGTCGTAGAGCTCCTCCTCTTCCTCCTTGTCGGGCATGAGGAAGAGGATGAGCATGATGACGCAGAAGACGACGGCCATCGGCAGCAGCAGCGCCTGCACCGAGGCGCCCGAGAAGGTGCGGAAGGCGCGCACCACCGCCACCAGCACGAACCAGACCAGGGAGATCGGGATGAGGACCTTCCAGCCCAGCTTCATGAAGTGGTCGTAGCGGATGCGCACG
>ERZ772928.1135-NODE-1135-length-11652-cov-4.567388_pt1 | contig 11652 bp, 4 predicted proteins | sample MGYA00511686_ERZ772928 | MGnify/ENA primary metagenome ERZ772928 (study PRJEB29015, sample SAMEA2738063) | human oral metagenome | biome: human oral; feature: human-associated habitat; material: saliva | place: China | collected 2219 ... | reverse complement strand
CAATATATGGCAAAAGAGGGCTATGCTGATCCCTTAGCACAAATGACAGCTATTCGTCATCGTTCGGAGAAGATTAGACAATGGTGTCAAAAACTAGATATCGATATGGCTGATTTCTATTTTGATGCTCTGAATTTTTATTTGGATGCTATGACTTTGTCAGATGGTCAACCTGATACGATGAGTATGGTGACACTGAACACCCTGTTGCGTACAATTTCCGCTCAGTTGGACTCTGTAGAAACGAAGATTGACACGCAAACAAATATCGCTATCAATGGATTCAGTTCATTTGCACGTATTAGTGCGGGTGCGTCGTATTTGATTGATGATGTGGACGATGGAGTGTTACCTGAAACGAAAGTAAATATGAGGTAGTGAAATGAGTTTAGCAACATTAGATGCTATCAATAAAGCAAAAGAAAAAGCGTTGCGAGAAAAACAAGAAGCCGAAAAGAAGACGGAAACGGTTGCTTCTGAAGAAAAGACTGTTGTCGAAAAGCCAAGCGAAACTGTCGAGAAAAAGCCTGTAGAGGAAGCAGTTGTTGAAAAACCTGTAGAAGTTCCCACTAAATCCGCTGAAAAGAAAAATGATGTGGATTGGGAAAGTAAATACAAAGAACTTGAAGCAAAAATGAAACGTCAAACACAAGCTTCAGCAAAACAGTTGGAAGAAACACAAAGGAAAGCGGCGACTCGCGTTCTTGAACAGCAACGAATTAATGAATCACTGACAAAAGAAGTGGATCACTGGAAGAATCAAGTGAAAGAGCGTGACACTTTTGACTTGGGTTCGAATGATACATTTAATCATCAGTTTAAGTTTGTTGGGGCGAACACCATGTTTGGGAAAAACTGGAAAAATCCATTTAAAAACTTAGATCGCGAAGGTGCTCGTGTGGATATTCATTTGCGAGCATTGCACCCAGCTTTTGATTTTATTGCTAGTTTAAAAGGACGTGAAGTTCAAATTAGTAAAAATTTTAAAACGAAAATATCCCCGGAGAATTCGTTCTATCGTGGAACGGGTGATCAACCGAATAGACGGGCGCTTGTGTATTTCGTTATGATGACATTCGCGTATCAATTTAATCTGGATGATCTTGTAAAATACGCATGGTATTGGGTGAAAGCTGAACACACTGAGTTGGCGTCAAAACCTGATGCTATTCGTGAATTAGTGCAAGGTAGTGAATCAAACGGATCGAAAGCTTTTGACTTTTATGTGTTAGCCCTTGCGTATCGTGATGTGTGTGAGGAAAAACGACGCTATGAATTAAGTGAAAATGAAATTAGTACACAGTTGTATGATCTTCGTGATATGATTGACAAACAAGCTGAGCTGTCACGAACTATCCGCGACGGTGTCTTGACCGATGAATTATTGACAGCACTTCTTGTGGGTCGTGAATTAGGTATTCACAATCATGCTCTTCGAAGTGGTTTGAAACCGTCTGATTTGAAAGAATATTTGGCGGCACGTGTGCCTGATACTGAGACAGAAATCGCACGAACAATTATGCATGAAGCGAAGTCTTATGCGTTTGAAGTTGCTCGTCGTGACGCTAAAGCTGGAAAATAATTGGCACGAATGTTTAAATTGTGATACAATAGAAATAACTAATCTGAAAGGATAATTCAATGTTACTTATTGTTACAGAAAAACCGAGCGCTTGTAAGAACTTTGCAAAAGCGCTTGGTGGTAATAAAGGTACGTTTAATGGTCAAGATTATGAATTGATTGCTCTTGCGGGTCATACGATGGAATATGTAGATCCAAAAGATATGGTTTCTAAAGAGAAATCTGAGCAATATAAATCTTGGGATATTAAATATTTACCTTGGAATTTAAAAGAAATGACTTTCGACCGTCAGGTCGCTAAGAATAAAGGTAAGTTGATTGCTAATCTGAAATCAGCAGCGAAACGTGCTGATGCTCTTGTTATTGCAACCGATGTGGACCCTTCGGGGGAAGGTGAATTGATTGCGATGGAAGCCTTCCAAGAGATTGGTTGGAAAGGTCCAATTAAGCGGATGTATTTCATTGACGAATCGGTTAAGCAAATTCAAAAAGCATTTAAGTCGATGCGTGATGTATCAGATGCTAGTAAAAACGGTGATTATCTGAAAGCAGAAACGCGTTCACGTTGGGATTTTGCGTCTATGCAAATCGTTCGTGCGGCTACAAGCATTGCACGACGGTTGAAGATGAAAGTTGTTCTTCGAAATGGACGTTTGAAATCGGTTATCACACGTCTTGTCTTCATGCAAGAGGAGGCTATTCGGAAATACAAGCGTAAGCCTTATTATGAAGTACAATTCAAAGATGATAACGGGCATGTTTACAAACGGAAATTCAATGAAGGTGATACGTGGCGATATGATCTTGAAGTAGATGTACCACTTGGTGATTATTCTAAGTCTTCTGTTACGGAAGATGGTCGTACACGTAAGGAAACGAAGCCTCCGAAATTGCTCGATTTGATGGGTCTTGCCGCGATTCTTGCGCCGCGTGGATTTAATTCGAAAAAAGTTTTAGCGGTTTATCAAAAGATGTATGAAGCTAAAATCGTATCGTATCCTCGTACAGAAGATAAAGTGATTTCAGTTGAGCAGTTCAATGATATGCTACCTTTGATTGATAATATTGCGAAGGTTGTTGGTGTTGATAATGGATTATTGACGCATAGGCAACTTCGTACAACACACGTTAAGGATGGTGGTAGTCACGGTGCGAACCGTCCTGGTGAAGTTGTTCCAAAATCGTTAGATGCTTTGTCTGTGTTTGATGATGGTAGTAAGGGTATTTCGGCGGCGATCTACACGACGCTTGCAAAGAACTTTTTAGCGATGTTCGGTGAGAATTATGTTTATGATAGTGTATCGGGGTATGTCGTAGAACATCCTGATTTTAAGACAACATTTTCATTACCGGTATCGAGTGGTTGGAAAGCTATTTATACGGATTCTGATAAGGATGATGAAGACGATGATACGGCTACAAAAGGTATCGGTACGTCGGCAGATCCATTCGTTGCTGAGGGGGCTAATCCGAAACCTGCGACACCTACTATTAAGTGGCTTAAAGCTCAACTTGAAAAATATGATGTCGGTACAGGGGCAACGCGTACGTCAACGATTGCCGAAATCACAAATGATGTCGCTGAACGTCGTTTAATGGATGAAAAACGTGGTCGTTTGTCTATGACGCTTGTTGGTAAAGTAAATGCTGTATTGTTGAAAGATACATGGATAGCGTCACCTGAAATCACACAAGAACTTTTCCAAAACATGGAAGCTGTCGGTCAATTGCAAAAATCAGTGGATGAAGTTGTCAATTCTGTAACGAAACTCGTGAAACACGATATCGAAGTTATGGAAAAGAATGAAGCTTTAGCTGGACGATATATCGAATCTGTTTTAGCTGATGGTGGTGCTGATGCGAAGACTTTTGCGAAGTTGAAAACAAAAGCACCTGTTCCGAAAGTAAAAGGTGTTTTCCAAGGCAAAGAAGTCGAGTTTTATAATTCAGTTATGGGTGTTTATCAACCGACCGATGATGAAATGAAGACGGCTCTTAGTGGTGGCGAGTTTATTGTTAATTTGAAGAACAAGGCCGGAAAACCGTATAAAGGTCGTATTGTTTTTGGTTATGATGATAAATACGGTTATGGTTATAAGTATCTCGGTCCAGTTCAAACGGGTCCTGCAAAAGTTAAGATTCAGTTTGAGGGACAAGAGATTGAGATTAAACCAGCGTTTGGTTCATACGAATTAAATCGAAGTGAATTAGACGCATTAAGCCGAAAAGAAGAAGTTCGAATTAATACGAAAACCGCCAAGGGAGACCCTTGGAACCCCTCATTAAAGATTGTTAAGGATCCAAAGTATGGTTGGACTGTTACGTATGTGAAAGCAACTCCTAAAGGGAAACCTGAACGATCTGCGATGAAACCTGAGTTCTCGGGATATAAATTCTCTGAAGAAGAAAAAGATCATTTGTATGCAGGTGGATCAACGCCTGTGACATTGAAATCTGGTAAAAAAGGTTTCGTGAAGTGGGGGCAAACTTCGTTCAAAAACAAGGAAGGGAAGACGGTCAAATACTACGGGTATTACGTAGACGAATGGCTGTAAGAAGGTACTAACGTGGCAAAACAAGTATATAGTATTCCGTTTGATTTGAATAAGACGCAGATGGACCGTCAATTCCAGTTGCAGTCTAAAAAAAACGGAATTAAGTTTACGAAAAAGCCGATTACTATGATGACGCTTGTTATCTGGGTTGCGGCGATTATGATTTTGATGTATGTTGAAATGAATAGTTTTATTGGACAGGGTTCTATCTTTGGTGGGATTTTGTTTGCTATTGGTTTCATTGCATTTGCTTATTTGATGGGTCGACAAGATGAAACGCATCGATACGGTTATCAAGTATTACCGCTTTATATTCAATACGTGTTGAAGAAAGCACGTGAGTTGACATTGATTCGAAATACACCTTTGACAAAAGCTCGTCGATTTTTCGGTCTTAAGTTTATTGAGAAAAAAGGTATTGAGTCAGGACTCATTCGAATGATTGACAATCGATGGGCTCGTATTTATCAAGTGGTTGGTAATGCGTCCCTCATGTTGTTCGATGAAGATGCTACTCACGTCTTGGATAAAACAGCTAAGTTTTACAAGAGTATTCCTGAGGGTGTCGATGTGATTTTTGATACGGCATCTGAACCGCAACGTGTTGATGAACAGCTTGCCGAATGTGAATATCGTAGATCTTTGGTGTATGATGACTTACTTGTTGCATTGTATGACGAGCAAGAGTTTCTTTTAAGAGAAGCTGTTGGTGGTTACAAGGATGAGCATGCAATGATTGTTGAAGATGCGGATAAGTCAGATGAAGGTCATATTGCGATTCACCAATATATGATGTTGATTGCGGATTCAAAACAAGATTTGTATGAGGCTGAAGGTTTGGCGTTTGATGATATGAATCGGTCGGGGTATATGTTTAAATATATTAAACCGCTTGATTATGAAGAAGTTGTCAAATATTATAAAAACCTCTATACTTAGAAATGAAAATAAAAAATGGAAAAGTTGTGCGCTTTTCCTTTTTTTATGTTATAATAAGTAAGATTAATCTATAAGAAAGGACCTATTTTAAAGTGGCTTTAAAAAAGAAAAAAAAGAAGCAGTCTGTGAAAAAGGTTGCTGAGAAAAAACCACAAGCGAGTGTCGAAGAGGCTCCTGAAACAAATAAGTTGATTCGTCATTCTGATTTTATGAGTAGGATCAAACCTAAGAATAATTATTATTTCTTTAGTGATTATTTTGTGATTGATGGTTCAACGTATGGGTCAGTTCTAACATTGTTGCATAATGATGGTGCTGATAATAAACTTCCAAAGTTTTGGGGCGTTTTAGTTTCATTAAATAACTGGGCAAATGATGAAGAATTTAAGGATGTTCGAATTCGATTTATCAATCAGGCTCGAAAACGTGACGATAACTGGGTTCGAACCAAACAAGTTCAATCAGAACGGGTTGTTGTGTCTGACCAAGTGGAATCAAGTGGATTCTCGCGGAGTGATAAGGCAACTGTCGGGGATAATGCGGAAGCTCTCGATCGTGTAACCGAAGAAATTCGTACGGGTGCCGCTTATTTAGATGTGCGTATGCATTATTTAATCAAAGCACCGTCACTCGATGTATTGGATAAAGCGGTTCGTCGTTTGAATCGTAATTTGCGAGATCATTTTGATACGGTTGTTGCTCGAGCGAAGTCTGGGGCACAACGTCATGATTTGAACATGTTGCTTCGATCAACTGTAATGAATGATGAACGACAATTTGGTTTTACGTCTGAAGAGTATGCCGGTTTTTATAACTTGGTAACGCATGGTATTGAAGACTTGACCGGTGAGTATGTTGGTCAGATGCGTGGAGATATTAATGCTTCAGCGGTGCTGTTTGATATCGATAAGTATCGACATCACGTTGTTGTAGCGTCTGCACGGGAGGCTCGAACGATGTCTTATACGCAAGAAGAGTTGTCGCCATATAAACCATTAAAAGGTGCGGATATGTGGGGTGTTAAGATCGGGCAAAATGCATTGATGAATCGACACCGGGTTGTGCATTTCGTACTAAACGGATCTGATATTCAATCGGTTGGTCTTGATTTATCTCGATTGACAGCTGATGTTAATATGAGTAAAGGATCGTTGAATCCGTTCGAAGTATTCGGTGAAAAACACGATGAAATGAACTTGTTTGCGGCTCAAACTGAGAAGATTATCTTGATGGCTCTCATGATGGTTAGTGGTGATGTGAAAGATGAATCATTGATCCGTACTGAGCTGAATGACCTCTTGGCTGATTTCTATATCGACCAAAACATGTGGGTTAAGGATGCGTCTGATGCTGTGAACCGTACACAAGTTAAGTTGGTTGGATTGCCTCACTCGGAATATCCTCGATTGCCTGAATTCATTGCGTATATCAAACAGGAGTATGAAACACTTGCACAAGGTGAACGTAACGAACCGGCACGCCAAGAACGTCTGAAATTGTTGCACGGTATCTTTAAAGAGATGCTTGCAAACAATGGTGATATTTTCGATACGATTACGTCTGATCGAATTGATGATGCGGATTATGATTCTCGTGTCATTTACGATTTTTCAGCTCTACGTACGCGTGGTGATAACGTCGCAATGGCGCAATTCGTAAATGTGTTGTCTTATGCGGTTCGATCTCTTGGTAAAGATGATGTGGTCATTGTTCATGGAACAGAATTGATCATGGATGTATTGAAACCGTATGTTTCTCGTCAGTTTGATGAATTGTTCAATAAGGGTGTTCGTGTTGTTTACTGTTATGGTGATATTGACGCGGTTCTCGACGATAAAGACTTTAACGATCTAGATGAAGCTGATTATACTTTGTTTGGACGTATGAGTTTGAACGATATTGATCGCTATCAAGAAATCCTGGGTCGAGAAATTCCGAAGAATTTGAATGATTTGATTACGGCCGACAAAGACGAAAGTTGGTATCTGCGACGATCTTTTGAAAACGTGGTGTTCGACTGTGACTTAGGGCTCGGCCTTTCTGTAGAAAGCGAGGTCTAATGTGAAGAAGTTTAAATGGTTTATCCCGCTGTTGCTTGTCGGATTGACAGTCTTCGGTGGGAATTTGATTCAAAGTATTTCTCCGTCAGCGGGTTCTGTCTTTGTACAGACGGTATACGCTGATGATGAGGATAAAGACAAGGACGCTATTGACAGTTCGATTTATGCGAAAGCTAGTGATATTGCAAATGCATTCAACCAAGGTCTTTCAGCGTTAGGTTCTGATAAAGACGAGGACGTTGAAAAAGCGAATAAATTACTTGACTTGGTTCGTCAGAATCCAACTTCTGCAACGAACGTAGGTAATGCGGGTGGTGCTCTTGGTTATGCTGATAATCCAACAGGTTTTGTTAGTCTTGGTACGAAGTTGAAAAACTGGATTATCTCAAAAGTGTCTGCGAACTCTTCAGCTTATAGTTATAAAGGTCTTGCGAATGTAACATTAAGTCCGAATAATGATGATAACGGAAATAGTGTTAAGACGTCTTCGTTTATCGGATACGGACTGTACGGTAAGGCTCTTACTGAAAATGGTTATATGAAGATGGGTGATTCATCTATCATTGGTACTGTTATTCAGTTTGGTCGTGTTATCGGTGGTATGATTATTTTGATTCTTTATATGATTAACTTAATCATTCCCGTATTGTTCGCAGTTGTTCTTAAATTAATGCTGATCTTCAACCCGTTTGTTTGGTTGGCTAAAGGATCAGGTGTTGCAAATGCTGCGACAGGTGGTTTACTGAAGAGTGCTATTGATACAAATATTCCGGGGGCTGAATTCTTCGGAAATATGGTTCAAAGTTTTAATGGTCTTTATGCGGCGTTGACTTCTGCGGGGCTTATGTCTATTGTCTTTCTGTTGATGTTCTTGATCGCCGGTGTTTTCATCTTTGGTAAAATCGGTGGCGTTAAATCACGATTTGTTAAAATTGTATTGCGTCTCTTGATTATTGTCTTGGGTATTCCTCTTGTGGGTGGAACGTATACGTCAACGTTAAAATGGCTTCAAAAAGAAGCGGCAGACTCAGGTGCTTCCGGATATGTGAACTATGTGATCGCATCGTCATTTATTCGTGTTGACTCATGGGTTGAAAATACTCGTTTAGCACCGCCTACAGCGGGTGGTAGGCTTGCGACAAACCCTGGTTCTTCATTGATCAAGTATAATCCACAAGCAATGGTTGCTTCGCGTGACACCCAAGATCTACGTCGTGTGGCGGCTGCTATTAATGTCATTGCGGCTGAGGGTGATGCAAGTGATGCAGGCGGTACTGGTGCAAATAATTGGGCGAATGTTCTTAGACAAAATTTGAATTCTACTAGTTCGAAAGCAAGTGATGGGTTGAGTTCGTATCAAAGTGCATCAGGTTACGGTAACGATCAAGCATCGTTAAGTAGTGGTGATTCGTTTACGGCAGATCTCGCTAAAGCAGCGGATTCGTCAGCTGTGTCGTGGGTTGTAGATACTTTGTTTAAATTTATGGGGTCTACTAAATACACGGGTGCTAACTACGATTCCTTTGTTAAAGGTACAATTCATTCTAAAGCTGGTTTGAAAGCGGCTAATGGATTGCTCTCATTGAACTTCGAAATTTTGGATAACGTAGGTGACTTTAAAAAAGACACATCTGAAGGTGTTGATAAAGGGTCTACAGGTTATATTCTTTATGATGGTACCGGTATTAAGGGGTTAGGTGAATCTGATGGCGGTAAAGGTGAGGGTGACGCAGGTCGTGCTTTTGCCAAAGGATACACTGCTCGTAAGTATAATTTCTATAATAATGGTTTCTTATCGGTAACTCCAACAGGTAACGCGTTTATGAATTCACCTGAAGTATCTTATTACTTGAAATCAGGTGGAACTATTTCGAATGGTTCATTACAAACGTCTCACTTGGATACTGCTGCAAATCGTACCGGTTTTGGTCTTTCTGATTTGGCGATGTATAACTTCTTGAATACTTCGTTTGAAGGATCGGGTATGACGGTTTATTCGCCATCTAATTCAACAAGTATTTTGTCACTTGGTCAATATCAAACAGTTGTTATGCCGGGTCGTGGATTTGATGTGTTCATGCTATGGTTAGAAACAGTTGTTATTCTTCTAGTGTTTGTTATCGTTGGTATTCTCTTCTGGTATGAAATGATTACGAAAGTGTTCTTCAACTTCTTTGGATTGTTGACGAATATCTTCGGATCAGCACTTGGTTCGTTGAACTTCTTTATGAAGATGGTGCTTTATGCAGGTGCTGCGTTGATTCAATTAGTAACTGCAATGGTGGCTTATTTAATGATTACACAAATCCTTATGGGTGTTGTTACGATGGCTAGTAAGTTGGCCGCGAATGCGACAATCGTGTTACCGCTTGGTGCGATGAACATTCAAGCAGGTGCAACAATTGGTTCAGCTCTTGCTCGTATTCTTTCAATTTTCTTATTGTTGGCTATTGCCTTTAGTGCTCGCTACGTGTATAAAAAGCACGTAGCCAGTGCTATTATGGAATTCTTCACTGAAATGATTACGAAGTTTACTCATCGTTTGGATCAAGCTCAAGGTGGAGACGGAACGGCTGGTCAAAAGCTTCAAGCGGCTGGCGAACAACATAAGAAAGACATTGATAAGTCTGATTACCAAGATGCTCTCGCACAAGAGAAAGCTCTTGATATGGAAGATCGTCGTCAAGGTAAACAAGGTCGTTCAAATGCCGAACTTCGAGCCGCCGCTCGAGCGAAAGCTATGCAAACTAAAGCAGCTCGACTTAATGATGTGGCGCATGGTCGTACAAGTGAACATGCATTGAGCTCTGAAAAAGAATTGCAAGAAAGTCGTAAAGATCAGTTGGCTCAGAAGAAAGAAGAAACGAACGAATATCGTCGTAATGCTCGTGAAATCAAGCGTAATTCTAAATTGTTGGAATCACGTGATTCGGCAATTGCTCAAGAAGTTGCTAAATATAACAAAGATGTCGAGGGTAAAGGTTTTACATCTTTGGACCAAGGGTACGGTGACGTTGATGGTGATGGTCATGACATGGATCCTAAAACGATTAGTGATGAAGATGCCGCGGCAAAAGCAGGTATCGGAAACTATGATGATTTGTATAAGGCAAATACGGAATTGAATCACGCGGAGGATCAAATTCGAGGACGTATGTCTAAGAAACAAGAAGCTCGCGCGGATTTGATGAAAACTCGTGAAGGCAAACGTGCGGAATTAGAAGCGGCTAAGCGAAGTCAATCACAAGTTGAAGGTCGTTTGGCTAATGCGATGCAGGTTCGTGATAAAGCGCAAGTTTCTTTGGACGAAGCGATTGCCGGTGGTAATCAACCGACAATTGATGCCGCACGAGCTCGTTTAGCTGACGCTAATGGTAATGTCGCTAAGTTTGAACAACAATCTCAAGACGCGCAAAGCGAAGTTAGTGCCGCTCAAAAAGGTGTTGATGAGGTAGATGCGCAATTGGATGCAAACAATGAAGCTATTGCGGCTGATGATGCTGAACTTGATACAATTCGAAGCAATCGGGTATTGGTTCGTCGTGCGGCTAAACACTTAGCTCGCAAAAACGGTTTCCAATCGAATGTTGCTGGTGATGTACAACAAGTAACCTTAGCGGATGGCTCACGAGGTACAGCTAAAGTCTTCAAGGGTGATCCTGATAGAGCGTTTAGTGATTTGACTAAATTGCGAAACTCTATGATTGAGGGTCAAGCACTTGAATCACAATACAGTTCAATGAAAGAATCGGACCCTGTTGGGGCTCAAAGAGTCTATCAACAGCTTCAACAAAATGAACAACAACGTGCTTCTTCTGTACAGAATCTCGCACAAATGGGATTCGATGTACAAAACTTGACGACACTTGATCAAGTGAATGAAGTCGGACAAGCGTTTGAACAAGAATTCAATACGGTTTCTGGTGGTCAAGGTAGCGTTGTTGTATCAGGTAATACTCAAGCTCGTTCGATTACACCTTATGGTCGTAGTATTAAAGGTCCTGTTGACGGGGTTAAACCTGAATTGTATACTCCTTATAATGAGGCTCCGGCGCCATTTGTTAATGGTCGTCAACAACAAGTGGCATCGCTTTATGATAATGGTGGTCCTGGAAATGTCGTACAGATGCCGACACGGACGGTGACCGCAACAGGTGGTCCACAAAGTAATGATACACGACGTACAATTCGAGCTACACAAGAAACTCGTATTGTTAGTGGCGATCCGACAGTTGGGGTAGATCATGTGGACCTTATTTCTGACGAACATGTCACTCAGCAATCTGTTGGAGGTAATAGTCCACGTAGAACGATTGTGAATCAAGTCCAAGGTTCACGTGTTGTTCAAGGGCAATCTCCTGTACAGAGTCAATCTCCGATTATGAATCCGGTGTCAGGTGGTATTTTAGGTGGTGGATATTCCGGACCAGCGCCTATTCAACCACAAGCATCAGGTCCTCGTAATTTGGGAACGACGACTCTCACAACAGATACAACAGAATTCAAGTATTATGAA
>ERZ772928.1133-NODE-1133-length-11655-cov-9.054655_pt1 | contig 11655 bp, 4 predicted proteins | sample MGYA00511686_ERZ772928 | MGnify/ENA primary metagenome ERZ772928 (study PRJEB29015, sample SAMEA2738063) | human oral metagenome | biome: human oral; feature: human-associated habitat; material: saliva | place: China | collected 2219 ... | reverse complement strand
CCAATCATGTGCACGGTACTTCCCGCGGGGGCAATATCTTCCATGCCCGCCGGGAATTTCAGCTTCGCAGCATCGCCGAGGACGAACTCTAAAGAGCCGGGTGACACATGTTTAGGTGGGCTGAACCGATCATCTTTGACGGCAGAACTCAGCGTGGAACCGTTCAAGACCGGACCAACGTCAAAATGCCCCTCGGTAGCGCGATCCGCCGCGGCATGATCCGCAGTCGTTACCATCGGCAGAGTGCCGGGAATATTTGCCGGGCTTTGGGTGCTTCGTGACTGCACGGAATCCTTAACGACAACCTCGGTCGGAATGCACTTCTCGGATTCGGTTCCGGGATAAGACCCGCCGCGAGAACCCGAAGACGGCGCGGTATTGCCCGAAGCCCCTGAACCGCCAGAACCCGCACCCCGGACGGTCGGCGCGGTAGCATTCTGGGCATTTGACCCGTTAACCGTGTGGTTCGGTGCACCTGCATTCTGACCGGCTTGTTGCGGTGCCGGGGCGGGCGCATCGGGCGCGGGGGCATCGCCCGTTGCAATCTGGGGGTTAGGTGCCGCATCCACTGAAGAACTAGGCTGAGCCGGGGCGGCTTCCACACTCGACGACTCCTGATGCGCGGGCCCGATCACCTGATGCTGCGCGTGGGAATTACCTGCGCCGTGATCTCCCGCTGATGAGCGCTCATTCGGGGCAGCATCCCGATGCGCCTGCTCACCGCCCTCCTCATGCTGCGGCGGAGCGGCAGCTGATTCGGCGGAGCCCTGCGGGTTTTGTGCCCGATGCCCCTGCTCGAAAATATCCTGCGGAACTTCGCCCACCACAACGGTGTAGGTCGTCTCAGCGTGAACCTGCGTGCCGTCCGCGAGCTCGGTGCTCGTGCGGAAGGTGAACCGGTAGGTTCCGGCGGCGGTAAACGCCCACGCAGCATGCACATGAGAACCCGCCTCAAGCTCGTAGGGTGCTAACCGATCCGCCGTGCTGAACATGCGCGATGCCCCGGACAGATTCTCCTGAAAAACCTCAGCGCGTGCACCTTCGGGAACCTCGCTTTTGATGAGATCAACCGTGATTTTATTGTTTTTCAGAGCGCCCTGCGGAATGTTTTCGGCACTGAAGCCAGGGTAGAGAAGCCCATCGGTATGCTTCTGCGAGATGTACCAGATGGGGGTGCCTTCGGGAGCGATGAAATCATATCCGGCGGCTACGCGGGTTTGGGACTGATCGTTGGCGGGTAGGTTGAAAACAGTGGTGGAGGGGTTGAAAAGGCCTTCACCATCCTGCGTTTCGGCCTTGGAGTTTAGGGCGAGTTTTCCGTTGTGAAGCTCTGCGTTGAGCAGTTCGGTGTGCACGCCGCGCACGATGTAATTCCCGGTGTAACTGCGCGGTTCTGCCTGTGCTGCACCTGCGCCATGTTCTTCGTGTGCGAGCGCCGCCGGTGCCGTGTTGAACGCGGGCAGGGCGGGGGAGAGGGCTAGTGTGCATCCCAGGGCGGTGGTTCCGATGATGGTAAATGTTTTGCGGCTGCGTTGTTCTCGCGGCGGGGTTTGCGGGGCGGATCTGCGCATAGTTTTCCTCCAACGACGGTGTGGTGTGTGAGTTCACGACGCATCGGCGCGTGTGATTATGAGAATCACTATACATATCTATTTTGATTATGACAATTATTCTCAATTAGTGATAGGCTGTGTATGCAAAATGAGAAAGGTTGTCATGTACACGAAATACACACATCGTCGTGCGCTGAGTGCATCCCTTGCTCGTATTTCCGCAGTAGCTCTGCTGGCTCTCGCTGGCGCATCGCCTATGCTCCCCGCGCATGCGGGACCCGACGACGGGCGCATTATTACTACTCAGGGCCATGTTGATGCCCCGAAAACCTACTGGGAAAACGGCGGTTTCGCACTCAAAAACGAAGCAAACCCCTATAAGACCGGTGCCGACCTCTACGACCTCGACAAAACCGTCAACTGGGTGGGGAAGGGGTGGGATGGTCGCAACGGTGCATCCCAATACACTCTGACCCTCACTGATTCACCCAATCTGCGTTTTCTGGGCGAACCCGGGCAAACCCTCTACATGGCGCCCACCCTGACCTGGGGCAATCACGATCCCATCTGGGCGGGGCTGGGTTCATCCGTCAAAATCCCAACTGAAAAATTCCGCGACGGCATTTACGCGACCGATATTCTCTCGGTCGAAGGCCCCGGCCGCATGGAGCTTTTTCGTTACAACCCCGATGAAGGACCCGCGGACGTAAACCGCATCCTATCGAGCACGAGTACCGGGTGGCACTCCTGGCTGCTCAGCAAAGGAAGCCACACGCATAACACCACAACCTTCACGCGACCCGGGCGTTATGTGGTGACCTATCGTACGGTAGCGCGCGGCACGGACGGATCAATCATTCAGTCCCCGCCGCAAAAACTCGTGTGGCAGGTGGGCGGGCGTAAACCCATTCTCGGTGACGGAACCCCGAACGCGGTACCAACCATTGACCGCTACAATGCTGCACCCGTCGGGAACCTGGACTTAGCCAAATACGTGCTTTCCGTGGCACCCCATAAGCTCGACCCTGACCCTGCGAAGAACAAGGATGCCGACGATAAACTCAGCGACATCACCTTCACCGCAGCCGATAAAAACCTCAGCGGAACGCTCACCCTGTACAACAACGGGTACTTCCTCACCGACCTTGAGGTAAAAAACGGCACCGCCACCTGGAGCGAAATGATGGGCGGCGAATCCTCGCATCTGCAGGCTGTCTTTACCCCAAGCGGGAACGAGGGCGCGCGCTGGATTTCGCATAAGCTCGCCTATGAACCCGGGTATGCCGAGAGCGTATACAGCGACGACGGCACCGGAGACTGGCCCGTTGAAGAACCCGATGAGCGCAATACCGTGCTTCCCACCGCTCAATACACCCCCGCCAGCGGCGACTACACGGTGCGTACCGTGCCCTCCACACGGGAAGGATACCGCACGCTTGAGGTAACCTTCGCCGACCCTAACGTTCGCGGGTTTATCCGGGGTGGATTCTACGCCCCCAACGACTACGAATACCCCAAATTCGATATAGAAACCACGATCGACAACGGGGTAGCGCGCTTCACCTACCGGGAAGACAGCTACTTTGAGAACAGCGAGCTTATCGTGAAAGTGCTGCCGCATCCCGATATGAATGCCCGCACTTCACAGGTGAAACTCACCCAGAATTATCAGCGCGGCGGCGATTACAGCGCCACGGGAACACTGGGTGCGGATGCGCCCGCCGCAAACCCCCAGCCGGGCGACTCGCACACCCCGGAACCCCAGCCAACTCCCTCCGCTGACCCGAGCGGTCCCGACCCCAACGATGCGCCGCCCAGCGCATCCCCCGCCCCGGCGGCTCCCGAGCGGCCGAGCGCAAACCCGACTCCTTCGCGAGATGGGGACACACAACGCACGCAAAACCCCGCACCGAAGGCGCCCGCCCCCATGCCAACCTGCGAGGCGGGGAAGATCGACGGCCGCTATAAAATCGGCGACGGGCACCTGGACCTTCAAGCACAACTGCGTGATAACCGGCTGGAACTGGGGCTCAAAGACGATAGCGGACTCATAGATGCGGACTCGGTGGTGCGCCCGCTGGATACCGTGGTGTGGACCGTTAGTGATCGTGCCCGCCGCAGCCGCAACGAGCACATGAACTCACCCAAACTCGACTTTATTGGACCGGTCGGAACTGCGTTTTACGGGCTTCCGCAAACCCAGATGCGCGGGCTGCCCTGGCCCGGGTACAGCACCCAGGATGTGGACTACAGTAGGCTCGACGGCGGCGTAACCCTGCACGTTGTGCCCCGCAGCATGCCGAAGGGCGCGCGGTTCGGTGTCTTCACCGAGTCGCTGACCGGCCCCGAGGTTCTGCTGGATTCGACCAAAAATCAACATAGTATATCGATCGACTACGCAACCCATGCGCACGCCAACTGGGTATTTACCGAGCCTGGGCATTACATGTTTGACGTTCAGTACACCGCAAAACTCAAAGACGGTACTGAGATCACAAGTAAAGTCCAGCAGCTTGCCGTTGCCGTCGGGAATGAGGCAAGCAACGCATGCTCCTTTACCGCAGCGCCAGAACCGGGCAAGGGCGCAAACGGCGGTTCATCCTCCGGGCAGAAGACCGGGCAAGACTCCTCGGCACGGGTGGGCACCCCTCAGGGCACCATGCGCGTTCCCAATGCCCCGGCGGATGCGGCGCATCCGCACAACCCGACCGAACCGCAGGATGCCTCGGCAGCCCCGCAGAACGGTACAGAAGGCACGAACCCGCAAGGTTCTGAGCAAGCGGCGAACCCGGGAACAGCTCAGAGGGCGGGTACCCAGGCTGGTACAACTACAGAGAACGGCACGGTCACCGGATCGTCAGGGAACGGCGTATCGGGCGGTTCAGGTTCGGGCGCATCCGGCGTGGTTCAAGGGTCTGCAGGCGGTGCATCCGCGGGCTCGAATGCGCTGGCGCATACCGGATTTGCCGTGATTCCCGTGGTAATCGCGGGCGTTGCGCTTCTGGGCACTGGTGCCGTTTTGGTGATCCGTCGTCGGCAAAAGTAGCCGCGGCGTAAGACACCGAACACGCATCACGCCTTATGACCTCACCGTTTTTGCGAAAACGGTGAGGTCATAACCGTTTAAGAGCGTGTTGAGCAGGGGTTTTGGCGGGTAGAGCACCAAGAGCGCTGCCCGTCTTATACCTTCTTAAAATCCCCGCTGACCGTGAGCAAAAGGCTGAATCTTGCGGATGCGCCGGTTACACTAGGTATAGCCGTGAGACCTACCCGAGCACTAGAGCGTGAGGAGCAACCGTGGACGATGCAATAACCGGCATGCGCGAAGGAGCGCCGCTAGGATCCGCCTTCACGCTCATTCGTGCGGTAGGTTCCGGCACGGTCGGCACCGTCTGGGCGGTCTCACGTAAAGGCTCATGGGCGCTGTATGCTGCTAAATTCCTCAAGCCCGAGTACCACAAAGACAGCGAATTTCTTGAGCGGTTCGTGCGCGAACGCACCGTGCTTTCGCAGCTGCACCACCAGTACATCGTGCCGATCGAAGACATGGTGGTTGAGGGCGATAACCTGGCGATCGTCATGGAATACCAGCATGGCGGAAGCGTGCGCGAGTTTTTGCAGAAGCAGAAGAATCTGCTGCCCGGCGAGGCCTTCGGCATTGTTGAGCGCGTGCTTTTGGCGCTGGAATACGCGCATCGTTCCGGGGTTCTGCACCTAGATATTAAGCCCGATAACGTGCTTTTATCGGGGCATTACGGTGATGCCCTCGTAGAGCAGGTGCGGGTTGCCGACTTCGGTATCGCCACGCTCATGGGACAGACGGAGAGCCAGGGTTTTTACGGTACGCCCGCCTACATGTCGCCCGAGCGTAAAGCCTATGGAAGCTCGGATTCCTCAGCCGATATTTATTCCGCCGGTGTTATGCTGCACGAGCTTCTGGTCGGCGCCGTTCCGCTGGTGGATGCGGATTCTGCCGTTCAGATCAGCGATCACCTTCCCGAGGATGTGCGCACCGTCCTTGAGAATCTTATGAGCCTATCGCCCAAGAACCGCCCGCAGGCCGCGCAGGCTGTGGCGCAGGTTCGGGCTCTGCGCAAGAAATACCAGGATGCTGACCGGTTCGAGTATGAGGAACGTGCCTCAGAAAACCAGAGCACCGGTGGTCGTCAGCGCACGGTTATTCGCGGCGGCGAGCAGGCACCCGCTCAAGCCGCGCAGGATAACTACAGCACCCAAGTACCCGAACTGGGTGAAGCCTCGCATCAGACGATTATCCGCCCGGTGACCGAGGCGCCGGTTGTCGAAGAGGAAGAAATCGACGAAGAATTTGAGAATGAGCAGCCGAGAACGGTTGCCTCACAGCTCAAACGCCCGCTCGTATGGGGGTCGATATTAGGTATTTTGGCGCTTATTTGCGCGTGCGTTTTCGTCTTTATCAACAGTTCCGGTGAGAAGAAGCAAGAGGGGCCAAAAGAGCATTGGACCGCATCCTCAGGCACGAATTCGCCCCTGCCGAGCGGCTTAGGCACCCGCCTGGAGGCCGACTATGACCCGTCTTCTCATACGGCGACCGTGAAATTTGAGTACTCGACGCAAAAATCCGGGCTGCACGGCGATATTCTGCAGGTCATTCCCGGGCTGAGCACCGATTCCTGCCCGCAAACCACGTGGAACCAGGCGAGTGAGGCCGAGGAGATCCGCAAAAACCAGGCCGCCATTACCGGGCTGGATACGAAATGCGCCTGGAATGTGAGTAACCTTAAGATTCCGGCGAATTCAGCCGTAACCATGAGCGCCAAGGTCGATATCGATATTCCCGATCAGAAGAGCCTCGAAAAATGGTTGGGAGAGATCACCAAGAAGACCCAGACCGCCATTAGCGACCCGGATGTGAAGTCGGCTTCCTACCCCATTCAGCGCATCCAGAAGATTGAGGTGCAGGTGCCCAACCGCGTGGTTAACCAATCGGCGGTACCGGTTACCCTGCTGCCGGTGTGGCCCAGCGGCAAGGATGACCTGAACCCGCTCATGAAGCTGCCGCAGACCGGCACGCCCTCCCAGGCCATTACCTCGCTGGCGCCGGACACGGGCGATATCGCCTTCACAGACGGATGCTCCGGTCACCTGTCGATTTCAGCGGATCAGAAAAATGTGACGGCCCTATCGGTTGCTCCCCAGTGCAAGCTCAACGTTCAGGTGGGTAACTTCACAAATCTGCAAAGTAACGCTTTCAGTATTACATCACGGTAATTGAACATCTGTTGATCGTGCGACAGAGCGTTAAGATTGGCATATTTCCCGCACATTCTACTCATGGCGCGGTAGAATACCTTTAAGTTGCCTCGAACGGTTTACTCAACGCCACACACATACGATGCAACATTACTGTCCATAAAATCAGCCACCTTCCGGAGTGCCATATGTCTACACGCTTCGACGCGTCAGAATCACGGCTGACGTGGAAGAGCCGCTGTGTGCGGGTGCCTTTAACCATCGGGGTCATTGGCAGTTTGCTCCTTGCGGCATGCTCCTCGTCAGACCAGCAGAATAGTGATCCTACCTCGCCCGGGCAGACGACCCAGCAGAGCGAACAGCAGGTGCAAAACCCCACGCACGTGCTGCAGAACGTGAATCTTAAACTTGCGAGCAACGGTAACGTTTCTGCTATTGACACCAACAATATCTATGTCAATGAACAAGAGCACAAGAGCTCCAGCAAGACCATCAACTTCAAGGTCAAGGACGTTATTAACGACGTCCCGGTGCGCGTCAGCACCCAGTACCAGAGCTCCAAAGGCACCGGTACAAACCTGAAAGACCTGAACGGTTACTCCGGCGAGCTGACTATTAAGGTCACCGTCGAAAACCTTACGCTCAAGTCCCAAGAGGTAAGCTACGATGCGGGCGGCACCAAGCGCACCAACCAGGCGCTCGTCGGTGTTCCGTTTACGGTGGCAGGGTCGGTTTCACTCGATAACGTGAAATCCAACCAGATCATTACCTCTGGCGATAAGACGGACGACAGCGCAACCAACGGCGTGATCAGCACGACCGGGGACGGCAAGGCGAACGTGCAGTGGGGTGCGATCCTGGCGCCTCCGACCTCCGGGGCAAGCACATCGTTCACGCTGAAGGTGAATGCGCAGGACTTCAAGGCACCCGATTTCGATATCGCGGTTCAGCCGGGGTTCGCCTCTGATCTTTCGGGTGAGAGCGTGCTCAACAACAGCTTCAATAAGAACGACGCCAACCAGGTTGCGATGCTTCAGCGCACTATCGACTTGGTGAACAACGTCGATTCGACGATTACCAGCGCCAGCTCGCAGGTGAACGAACTGCGCTCTAGCCTGGACAACACCTCGGACACCCTGGGTCAGGATGCCGCGAAAAACCTCCAGGCTAACAGCGAGAGCCTGACCAAGCGTATGGCGGAGCTTGACGGGCAAATTCAGTCCCTCAAGGATGACCTTGCCAAGACTGCCGACGGCAACAAGAACCAGCTCATCAGCCAGCTGGAAAGCACCGTGAACACGATGGATACCCTGCTGGGTGATACCTCGCAGGTTCCGAATGTCTCGGTTTCGCATCAAAACGGGTCATGCACCGTCGATCGCGGTGCAGCCGGAGGCGGATCGAGCGTATACGGCAACCTCGTGCAGCTTTCCCAGATTCTCAACAACTATGCCGATGCCAGCGGCGACTGCCAGCATGCCCTCGCGGACTCTCTGCGCCAGACCATCGGGCCGGACAACCCCAGCCCCGAGGTCTGCCGTGATGGTTCTTCGGTCACCTGTTCCCTGTACGGTGCTTCGGTCACCTCACAGGCAAGCCTGATTGGTCTCGTCGCTAATGGTGAGAAGCTTGTGAACGAGCTGCAGCCTGAGTACCTCAAGGGTGCCAACAAGAACTACCGTGCCCTGCGCGGCGAGGTAGACAACCTGACGAAGTACCTGCAGAGCGATGAAGGCAAGAAAGCCATTCGAGACCACCAGCAGAACGGTGACGTCACGGAATCGCTCAAGTCTAGCCGCCGGTCGGTAGATGAGCTCAAGAAAACCTCGGATGAGCTCACCAAGGCGCTCAACAGCCTGCACAGCAAGGCCGTGGCGGCACGCAACGACGTGAGCGGAAACTCGAACTCTATAGACCAGCAGAACGAAGATATCGCTAACGAACTCTGCAAGCTTTCGGTAGAAAACGGCGGCAAGCTCTCGCAAGAGGAAGTAGACCGCCTGCGCTCCTACCTGACTTCTACGCCTTGCGGTGAGACCCCGAGAACCCCGCAGCGCGATCAGAATAACCAGAACCAAGGCGATCAGAACACCCCGAACAATAATCAAAACGGGAACAACGGTAACCAGAACGACCAGAACCAGGGTCATCAGGATAATAACCAGAACACCCCCAATAACAACCAGAATGGTCAGAACGATCAGAATGGTCAGGGCGGTGCGCAGGTAACCCCGCAGAACGACCCGACTGAGAATGGTCAGAACGGTCAAAACGGTCAGAACCAGAACACCCCGAACAATAATCAAAACGGGAACAACGCTAACCAGGGCGGCACACCCGTAGTCCCGGCAGCGCATCGATTTGCTGCCGACAAGCTCCAGGCGCCCGAAGGTTACGGGCAGGCTATGGACGAGCGCCTGAACAACCAGGCACGCGCTTGGGACGAGGTTATCAAGGAAACCGATCTGCAGAACCCGACCACCCCTCTGGCGCAGAACGCAAAGGGATTCTCCGACCAGGTGAACTCTCTGGATTCCGCGCTCAGCTCGGTTGAGAAGGCGTATGCGGGCGAAGGTGACGACCAGAACCGTGATCGTGATGATCGCCAGAACGACCCGAACTCCCTGGATGAAAAGCTCAAGTCGCTGACTAGCGCATCCGACGAACTGGGTAAGAACCTGGATGAACTTTCCAGCCAGCACTCCGAACTTTCGGAAGCTCTCAAGAATGCGTTCAAGGACTCTGCTGACGAAACCAGCAAGAACATCAACAACCTGATTTCGCAGGAGATCCGCCAGGTATCGGCTCAGGGTTCGGCAGGTGCCGATTCCATTCAGAATTCCTTCACCAGCTCAATCTACGGTCTGGCGGAAGCCTCGAATGTAATCGTGCGCGATGCCGGTAACTCTCTGGAGGCGCAGCGCCGTGACATTGCCGGTAAGGTTGAGAACCTCAAGGCATCCCTGGATGGGGTCACCCAGAGCTCCCTGGAGCAGCTGGATGCGCGCACCGGAAACGCCAGCCGCGACCTGGCGGGTGCATCCGTGCTTCTTGCCGACGACCTCAACAAGGTTATCCTTGACCTGGGCGATAGCCGAGTCGATGGTTCGGGTCTGCTGGGTGCGTTGAAGACGAACGCCGCGAAAGCTGGTGCCGCCGACTTCCAGCTGGCGCTTGCCTCACAGAACGCGCAGGGTTACACCAGCGTTCGTGCCGAGGATATTGCGGCCGTGCAGCTGCGGCAGGCACAGTTCAAGGCGTCCTTGGAGAAGCTCAAGTCACTGCCCTCCTTCCACCTGCCTGACGGTGGTAAGGCCGAAGTGAAGGTGGTTTACACCTTCCACATTGGGGACATGTAGCGTGACCCCAGAGCCTCAGCTTGAGGAAGAACAAACCTCCCGAAGGGTACCCCTGACCATCATTGGCTGGGGTGCCCTTCTGGGGGTCTTGTTGTTGGTTATCGTGGTGGCAGCTCATCTGCTGCGACCGGATATTCGGCCCCTGCGCGCACCCGGCGATACCGAGGCGATAGCCCCCGTTGTTCCGCAGGAAATTACGCTGCCGAACAACAATAATCGCGACGCCAAGATCGGGATTATTATGACCTACGGCGAGGATGCGGAAGGCTCCGAATGGGTGCTCCCTGCCCAGGGTGCTGCGGTGGCCGCGCATCGTCTGGATCTTGGTAAAACCCCCGTTCAGCTGACGGTCGCTAACGATAAGGGAACCCCTGACGGGGCTCGTGATGCCGTCGAAAAACTCAAATCTGAGGGCGTTCAGGGGATTATTATTTCTTCCTCGGGTGAGCATATTAAGGGTGCGACGAGTGCGGCACGTGAGAGCAGCATCCCGGTGATTGAGGTCTACGACAGCGTAGATACCGGGCGCGGAGTCTGGAGCCTGGCGCCCACCCCCGAGCAGCTTTCGCAGGCGTATATGCAGGCTTCGCAGCCGAGTACCCAGAGCATCGTGATAGCTCCCAAGGATACTGAGGTGAAGATTCCGCAGGTTGCCGCCAAACATGCGTACGACCGCGATACCGATGTGCGTGAGCTGGCGCAAGACGTCAAGAAAGAGTCCCAGAGCTACGGGGCTTCGGCGAATATCTTCGTTTCGGGCTCGGCAATTCGCCAGGCCAAAATCGTCAAAGAGCTGCAATACGCCGGGGTGACGGCTCAGATTCTTTTGAGCCCGCAAGCCGTATCGCCCATTTTCGCGCGAACCCTTGTGGCTGAGGGTGGCACGGTCTCGGCAAACCTGACGACCGTCGGGTACAACATGTCAGACTCTTTGGCTTTGCAGTCCGATGACCCCGGGCGGGGGCTCGCCGCCTTCCTCGAAGCGGTGCGTGTTATGGGTCAGGATTCATCCTACATGACCCTGCAGGATGACCAAGCATTCAAATCCGCTGCCCCCTATGCGGATGCGCGCTCCCACAACGCGGTGCTGGCGTTCGCCTATGCGATCGATAAGGTGCACGAACGCAAGCCGGAGGCGGTCACTCGCGTGCTGGAAAGCATGAGGCTCGATGCCGCTCAGGCGATTGCGGGCGACGCACTCGATTTCACTCATGAAAACCCAACGACTGCGCCCGTGCAGACACTCCATGCTACGGAGCAGAGTCTGGGGCTGCGGCCCGAGCCGAGCAACGATCAGGAACCGCGCATCGTCTGGTTTGCAGAGCGTGGAACTCGAACGGAAACCTACAATGAATAGCAATTGACTAGTATATATTCCAAATAAAGAATATAAGATGCCGTCTTGTACAGGGCTGTGAGATCGTCAAAGGAACAGTATGCGAATCCAAATATCCCTCGAATCTTTTCAGAAAAGTATCGAACTCGATTCGTGGCAGGAGAACACCACGCTG
>ERZ772928.1132-NODE-1132-length-11668-cov-25.007750_pt1 | contig 11668 bp, 17 predicted proteins | sample MGYA00511686_ERZ772928 | MGnify/ENA primary metagenome ERZ772928 (study PRJEB29015, sample SAMEA2738063) | human oral metagenome | biome: human oral; feature: human-associated habitat; material: saliva | place: China | collected 2219 ... | reverse complement strand
TTCTGGTAACCGAAATGGTAGGAGATATTCGCAATCTCATGCCACTTGGATTAGTGACCTTGGTTGCCTACATCATCATGGATCTACTCAAGGGTGCACCAGTCTATGAAGCTATGTTGGAAAAAATGCTGCCTGAAGAAGCATCAGATGAAGGAGAAGTTACCCTTATTGAAATTCCTGTATCAGACAAAATTGCTGGGAAACAAGTACACGAACTCAATTTACCACACAATGTCCTTATCACAACCCAAGTTCATAATGGAAAAAGCCAAACCGTTAACGGTTCAACCAGAATGTATCTGGGGGATATGATCCACCTGGTGATTCCAAAAAGCGAAATTGGGAAAGTCAAAGATTTGTTATTGTAGAAGTTTTTACATAATTTATGTTATGTGAAAACGAATTTCTTAATTAAATACACTAGAAAACCGATTCTCAGCAATGAGGTCGGTTTTTTCTTGTTAGAAATATTATAATATATTATAAAAAATGATTAAATTATTCTAGGTTATAGTATAATGAGAAAAGGAGGAAAGCTTAAATGAGTAATTCTGGCATCAAAAAAAGTCATAAATGGCTTCTAATCGTTGTGTCACTCGCAATCATCACAGCAGGAGGTGTTTTTATGTTTAGCATGTTAGGGAAATCCCAAGAAGAGCGTCGGAATAGAGAGTATGAAGTTAGTTTGGTGAATGCTTTAAAGAATTCATATGAAGAGATTGAGGAGATAACAATTACGAACCCCTCGTACAGCTCAATTCCTTCAGAGGCTTGGGGGGCTGATGTGAAACTAAAATTTTTTGATGGAACATATAAGGAACATGTTTTAGCTTTTGATATAAACTCGAATAAAATTAGGATCGGTGTATATAATAACGAAGATGAAGAATTTCAACATTTTCTAAATTCTAGACCAGGTTCTACTAAGTCAAAAGTTAAAGTTAAATATTCGAATGGTTCAGAAGGGGACCTATGATGAATAAATACATGTATACAGATAAACAACTTAATAAATTGAATCAAGGTCCGAATGTTTATAGTGTTAATACTTAGTTCGTACAACGTAAAGAAAATCGAACAAATATTGTTACTACTAAATCAGATAACGAGTTAAAAAAAAGGTGAAATCAACGCCATAACCACCTCAAATGGTCAAGAATTCCATGTTGTTGCGACTAAGTCTGACCCTAAAACGGGATTTGATGGACTAGCAGTCGCACCTATGGTCAACGGCAAACCGGATTATAAAAGTATAGCTGTGATTGCTGCGGGGACAGATCCTTGGAGCCCTACTATGATTGATAGATGAAAAAACTTTTTCTTATTATAGTGTAAGATAGACTAATCTTTCTTATAGTATAATAAAAAGGAGAAAAGCTTAAATGAACAATTCCAGCAATAAAAAAAGTCATAAAAGGCTGCTAATCGTTTTGTTATTCGCAATCATCACAGCAGGAGGTATTTTTATGTTTAGCATGTTAGGGAAATCTCAAGAAGAACGTCGGAATAGAGAGTACGAAGTTAGTTTGGTGAATGCTTTAAAAAATTCTTACCAAGGGATTGAGGAGATTAAGATGTCCAATCCAGCATACACAAGCCCTCCGGGTTCGTGGTCTTGTGATGTAGAAATCAAATTTAATGATGAAAGAAAAACTAAGTATAGGATAGGCCATGGACTCCATGATAAAAAGAATTACCAAGGATCATTGACCAATAATAAAAAGCAATTCCTTAACAATTACAAAGGAGTGACCGACTTAAAAGTAATTGTTACATATTCAGATAATAGCACAGGAGAACAATGATGACATTTTCCTATACAGATGAGCAGCTAAACAATTTAAATCGGGATTATGCTGTATATAGTGTAAACCTTGAATTCGCTAAGCGTAACGGTAGAACTTAGGTCAATTCAAATCTCATTGAAAATATATCTTCTGATAATTTAGAAAAAACCACACAATAACCACCTCCGATGGTCAAGAATTCCGTGTCGTTGCGACTAAGTCTGACGCAGGAACTTGTTTTGATGGGACTTGTTTTAGATACATTTTTTCTATTCTAGTGTTATTTATCTTTAAATTATAGTAGAATGAAGAAAAGGAGGAAAGCTTAAATGAGTAATTCTGGCATCAAAAAAAGTCATAAATGGCTTCTAATCGTTGTGTCACTCGCAATCATCACAGCAGGAGGTGTTTTTATGTTTAGCATGTTAGTGAAATCTCAAGAAGAACATCAAAATAGAGAATATGAAGTTAGTTTAGTAAATGCCTTAAAGAATTCCTATGAAGGGATTGAGGAAGTTCATATAACCGACCCTTCATATGCATCAATTCCGTCAGATGCTTGGGGAGCTAAAGTTAAAATAATTTTCTCAGACAATAAACAACTAAGTTATATAATCGCATTTAGTAAACAAAATAACGAAATAAGAAGTAGAGATTTTCAAAATAGTTCTCGAAAAGATGATAATCAATATTTAACAAGCCATCATGGAATTACAGAAACCAATGTAAAAGTGATTTATTCAAATGGTGAAACAGGAGAACAGTAATGGTATTTAATTATACTGATAAACAACTTAATGAATTAAATCACGGGAAGAATGTATACAGTGTCAATGATGAATATGCCGAGAGAAATAATAGACCTTTGGTTACCGAAACTCCTAATCCGAATCCTTCTTCATCTGATTTCGAAGAAACCAACACTATAACCACCTCCGATGATCAAGAATTCCATGTTGTTGCCACTAAGTCTCACGGAGGAACAGGTTTTGATGGTTTGGCGGTAGCTCCTATTGTCAACGGCGAACCAGATTATAAAAATGTAGCCGTGATTGCTACAGGAACGGATCCTGGGGTACTACTATGATTGATAGATGAAAAAACTTTTTCTTATTATAGTGTAATATAGACTAATCTTTCTTATAGTATAATAAAAAGGAGAACAGCTTAAATGAATAATTCCAGAATTAAAAAAAGTCATAAATGGCTTCTAATCGTTGTGTCACTCGCAATCATCACAGCAGGAGGTGTTTTTATGTTTAGCATGTTAGGGAAATCCCAAGAAGAGCGTCGGAATAGAGAGTATGAAGTTAGTTTGGTAAATGCTTTAAAAAATTCTTACCAAGGGATTGAGGAGATTAAAATGTCCAATCCAGAATACACGAATCCTCCCGGCGACTGGTCTTGTAAGATTGATATCTTGTTCAAAGATGGAGAAAAAATCTTTTATGGAATTCCACATAACTTAGATGAGAAACAAAATTATAACGGTCGTATGACTTATGGACAACGAGATTTTCTTAACCTAAGAAAAGGAATAACAACTAATACAGTTACGGTTACATACTCCAACAAAGAAAGAGGGAAGCAGTAATGGTATTCAATTATACTGATAAACAACTTAATGAATTAAACCATGGGAAGAATGTATATAGCGTCAATGCTGAATATGCCGAGAGAAATAATAGACCTTTGGTTAACGAAACTCCTAATCCGAATCCTTCTTCATCTGATTTCGAAGAGACCAACACTATAACCACCTCAGATGGCCAAGAATTCCGTGTTGTTGCGACTAAGTCTGACATTGAAACAGGTTTTGATGGTTTGGCGGTAGCTCCTATTGTCAACGGCAAACTGGATTATAAAAGTATAGGTGTGATTGCTACAGGAACGGATCCTGGGAGTCCTACTATGATTGATAGATGAAAAAACTTTTTCTTATTATAGTGTAATATAGACTAATCTTTCTTATAGTATAATAAAAAGGAGAACAGCTTAAATGAATAATTCCAGAATTAAAAAAAGTCATAAATGGCTTCTAATCGTTGTGTCACTCGCAATCATCACAGCAGGAGGTGTTTTTATGTTTAGCATGTTAGGGAAATCTCAAGAAGAACGTCGGAATAGAGAGTATGAAGTTAGTTTGGTAAATGCTTTAAAAAATTCTTATGACGGGATAGAAGAGATCAAGATTATGAATCCTGATTATACAAACCCACCAGGGTCATGGTCTTGTGATGTAGAAATCAAGTTCAAAGATGAAAGAAAAATTAAGTATGGGATTGGATATTCTTTAGACACTGAGGAAATAACTGATGCTTCGTTGGAATGGGAAGGAAGAATAAAAGATAGACAATTTTTGAATGAAAACAAGGGTAAAACCACTTCGAAAATCAGGGTAACTTATTCTGATAACGACGAAGGAGAGCAATAATGACATTTAATTATACTGATAAACAACTTAATGAATTAAATCAAGGGAAAAATGTTTATAGTGTAAATTCTGAGTATGCTGAAAGGGAAGTTGAAAAGAAGGTTGTATCCAAAACAGATGATAAGTTATTTTCGGATGAAACCAACACCATAACCACTTCTGATGGTCAAGAATTCCGTGTTGTTGCCACTAAGTCTGACCCAGGGACAGGTTTTGATGGTTTGGCGGTAGCTCCTATGGTCAACGGCGAACCAGATTATAAAAATGTAGCTGTGATTGCTGCAGGGACGGATCCAGAGAGTCCTACTAAGACTGACAGATGTAAAATAACTTTTTCTTATTATAGTGTAATATAGGTTAATCTTATAGTATAATAAGAAAAAGGAGAAAAACTCAAATGAACAATTCTGGAATTAAAAAAAGTCATAAAAGGCTACTAATCGTTTTGTTAGTTGCATTCATTACAGCAGGAGGTTTTTTTATGTTTTCTATGTTAGGGAAGTCTCAAGAAGAGCGTCGGAATAGAGAGTATGAAGTTAGTTTGGTAAATGCCTTAAAGAATTCATATGAAGGGATAGAAGAAATCAAAATTTCCAATCCAGAATATACAACCCCTCCGGGAGACTGGTCTTGTGATGTAAATATTCTATTTTCAGATAAAGTAAAAATAGAATATCGTGTAGGCCACTCTTTAAATGACGTTGAAAATTATAATGGTTTTGTTAATGGAAAAACAAATAAAGAAATAAATGACCAGTGGGAAATATTGAATTCTCATAAAGGGAAAACAACATCTTTAGTTACTATATATTATTCGGATAAAGAAAAAGGAGTACAGTAGTGGTTTTCACTTATACAGATAAACAACTTAATGAATTAAATCAAGGGAAAAATGTTTATAGTTCCAATCCAGAATATGCCAAGCGTAAGGGTTACAAAATTGTTACTCCTTCGCCTAAAAATAAAGGTGAAACAAACACCATAATATCCGATGGTCAAGAATTCCGTGTTGTTGCGACTAAGTCTGACACAGGAACAGGTTTTGATGGTTTGGCGGTAGCTCCTATGGTCAACGGCAAACCGGATTATAAAAGTATAGCTGTGATTGCTGCAGGGACGGATCCAGGGAGTCCTACTAAGATTGATAGATGAAAAAAACTTTTTCTTATTATAGTGTAATATAGGCTAATCTTATAGTATAATAAGAAAAAGGAGAACAACTTAAATGAATAATTCTTGCATCAAAAAGAGTCATAAAAGGTTACTAATATTTTTGTCACTCGCAATCATCACAGCAGGAGGTGTTTTTATGTTTAGCATGTTAGGGAAATCTCAAGAAGAACGTCGAAATAGAGAATATGAAGTTAGTTTGGTTGAAACCTTAAAAGATAGTTATGAGGGTATTGAAAAAATTAGTTTTTCTAATGCTAACTACACAAACCCACCAGGAAGTTGGACTTGCGTAGTTGAACTATTTTTTAATGAGAAAAGTATAAAATATAAAATTAATTATTCGAAAAAAGATAAACGTATTTCTGACATATCTTTAGAGAGAGAGAACAGAAAAGAGGATCGAGATTTTTTGAATAGTCACTTGGGAAAGACAAATAAACTCACAAAAGTTGTTTATTCAGACGGTTCAGAAGGAGAATATTAATGGTGTATAGTTATACTGATAAACAACTTAATGAATTAAATCAAGGGAAAAATGTTTATAGTGTAAATTCTGAGTATGCTGAAAGGGAAGTTGAAAAGAAGGTTGTATCCAAAACAGATGATAAGTTATTTTCGGATGAAACCAACACCATAACCACTTCTGATGGTCAAGAATTCCGTGTTGTTGCCACTAAGTCTGACCCAGTAACGGGATTTGATGGACTGGCAGTTGCACCTATTGTCAACGGCGAACCAGATTATAAAAATGTAACTGTGATTGCTGCAGGGACGGATCCAGGGAGTCCTACTAAGATTGACATCTCTACAGCGCTGGTAGAAAGAGATACATCTTTGTCACCCCAATATTTTGTAGCGGACCGTTTCGTAAAAGAAATCATGGACGATCCCAGATATGAAGTTAGTCATCTATCGGGTTATTCACAAGGCTCTTATATGCTAAAGGTAGGAGCTAAATACCACATCCCTACGACTACCTTCAATGCCTGGTTTTATTATCTTTCACTTTCTAATGAGGAAAAAGCATTCATAGACAAAAATCCAGCTATGTTTATTGATTATCGTAGAAAGTCTGATAATGTTGTCGTTATCAATGATTTCAATCACCCCGAATGGTTTAATAAATCTTTCTTAAAAATGCCTGATACAATATACTGGCTGGACGGAACTAGCCACAATATCGATGATTGGGAGTTTGATCCTGTAACAGGTCAAGTTGTTGATGGTAAAGGTGGAAAACCCTTAATTAGTGGTGTTTATCGAGCTTATGCCAACAGTCTCCAAGGAATGGCTCATTACAAGGACTTGAAGTCAAAATGGTCATCAGGTGGCATTAGTAGCTCTGAGGAAATATACTTAGATGCAGCTCAAGGTTCTATCCTATCATCATCAATGGCTGCAGCAGCAAGAACTGGAGCTGATGAAGTGAGCGCCTTAGCCAAGATTGCTAACCAAGAATTACAAGAAATTTGGTCAAAAATCGATTTTACAAGCTACACAGCCTTGACTCCCTATGAAGTTGAAACCCTTTTTGCTAGCCAAGGTATCACTCAAGCACAGTTTATCGATACTTTTCAGGCAGAAACGGATCAAATAGTCGCTAAGATGAATGCTTCCGCCCAAGAATTCGAAAATTTGGATAAACAATTACAGGAAGTCATCGAAAAAACAGTAGCAACAGACACACAATTTGCTAAGGAGTTCAGACAATGGAAAGCAGAGATGTAAAATGGGATGCCGTTAGACAAAAAGAGAGGGAAATTCTTAACCTCGAAGAACAATACTATCTTGAAAAGAACAAGTTAGAGAAAAAGACACTAGAATTAGAGGAACGTTCTGCAAGATTAGAAAAGATCATGAACGAAGAAGCTGATAAAATGTACCTAGTATTAAGAAAGTTTTCATCACCAGCTGATTGTGTTAGAGAGTACTTTACAGACATAGAAAATTTGAGATATCATTCTAACCAAGTTTATAGAACTAATGAAATAAAACTGGAAGAAGAAAAAGAAAAAATATCTTAGATGAAGAATATCAAAAACTAAGGAGAAATTATGCAAGCACCAATGAATGAGTACTATACTGATGAGGAATACCAATACGCTCTAAAACAAATGTATCGCATGATGGAAAGAAATCGTATCCTGGCTCAATGCCAATTGGCAAAGGTCGCTAAAAATCAAATAAAAGAAAGTTTTGACCAAAAATCGAAAACAATTGCAAGAGATACTAAAGCAACAATAACAAGTATTAACAGCCAAATGGACACTGCAATACAAGGAAAAGTCCGCAAGAGTCTTGAAACAAAAATACCTAATATGTTAGTCAAGTATGATGATGTATAAAGAAGAATTTTTCGTATGGTTATATAGTTTTCTTTGCATCTATGTCCTCTACAACATCTTTCCGAAAAACTATAATTTTCTTGAAAAATAAATAAGTCTATGCTATACTACTAGTAGACTTATTTATGGAGAAAATACATGAAACGTGAGATTTTACTGGAACGAATCGACAAACTAAAACAAATCATGCCCTGGTATGTTCTGGAATACTACCAATCTAAGCTTGCTGTTCCTTACAGTTTTACAACCTTGTACGAATACCTCAAGGAATACGATCGATTTTTCAGCTGGGTTTTGGAGTCTGGTATTTCAAACGCTGATAAAATGTCTGATATTCCTTTATCTGTCTTGGAAAATATGTCTAAGAAAGACATGGAATCCTTTATCCTTTACCTACGTGAACGTCCTTTGCTGAATGCTAATACAACAAAGCAAGGAGTTTCTCAGACAACTATCAATCGGACTTTGTCAGCACTTTCTAGTCTTTACAAGTATCTGACCGAGGAGGTTGAAAACGACCAGGGGGAACCTTATTTCTATCGTAATGTAATGAAAAAAGTTTCAACCAAGAAAAAGAAAGAAACACTTGCTGCCAGAGCTGAAAACATCAAGCAAAAACTCTTTTTAGGTGATGAAACAGAAGGTTTTCTAACTTATATTGACCAAGAGTATCCACAACAACTTTCAAATCGCGCTCTCTCATCATTCAACAAAAATAAAGAACGTGATTTGGCCATTATTGCCCTTCTATTGGCGTCTGGTGTCCGCTTATCTGAAGCTGTTAATCTAGATCTAAGAGATCTCAATCTAAAAATGATGGTTATTGATGTCACTCGAAAAGGTGGCAAACGTGACTCTGTCAATGTCGCTGCCTTTGCCAAGCCTTATCTAGAAAATTATCTGGCCATTCGAAATCAACGCTATAAGACGGAAAAGACGGATACAGCCCTCTTTTTAACACTTTATAGAGGTGTTCCCAATCGTATCGATGCTTCCAGCGTGGAAAAGATGGTTGCTAAGTACTCTGAGGACTTCAAAGTGCGTGTAACTCCCCATAAACTGCGCCATACGCTAGCAACCAGGCTCTATGATGCCACTAAATCGCAAGTTTTGGTCAGTCATCAGCTAGGACATGCCAGTACACAAGTCACTGACCTCTATACCCATATCGTTAATGATGAACAAAAGAATGCTCTAGATAGTTTATAATTTTACGTATTTTAAATTATGTAAATAAATATCAAAAAGAAGTTGGTTTTAGGACCAGCTTCTTTTTGATTTATCCTACTACCGCTTCAGCAATTTCTTCACGGCTAATACCAGCAAAATAGCGTGTGATATCAATGGTTTCTAGCGCCTTAAGGACGTCTTCGCGTTCGTATTTCACCCCACGAAGGACATCTTCTACTGCAGCAACGTCTTCAATACCAAAGAAGTCACCATAGATCTTGATGTCTTGGATTTTTGATTCAAGGACGTTGGCAAAAACTTCAACCTTACCACTGGTAAATTTTGTTCCACGACGAACGTTAAATTCAGGTGATTTACCGTAGTTCCAGTCCCAAGTTCCAAACTTGGTATCCTTGATGCGATTGATTTCAGCCAATTCTTCCTCAGAAAAAACGTATTCTGTCATCTCTGGATACTCTTTTTTCATGTATTCCAAGAGTAAGTCACGGAATTCTTCGACTGTGATTTTTTCTGGTAGTTCATTGACAATATTGGTGACACGAGCACGAACAGATTTCACACCTTTTGATTCAAATTTATCTTTTGAAACCTTAAGGGCATTTGCGAGGACTGACAAATCGACATCAAAGAGCAAGCAACCGTGGTGCATGATACGGCCATTGATATAGGCTTGGGCATTGCCACAGAACTTCTTACCATCAATCTCAAGGTCATTACGGCCTGTGAACTCAGCTTTAACCCCAAGTTGAGCTAAAGTATTGATAACTGGAGTTGAGAAGCTCTTGAAATCAAAGGCCTTGTTTTCATCTTCTTTTGAGATGATTGTGTAGTTGAGGTTATTTAAATCGTGGTAAACAGCTCCACCACCGCTGATACGGCGGACTACCTCAATGCCATTTTCGCGAACATAATCACGGTTGATTTCTTCGATAGTGTTCTGGTGACGACCAACAATGATAGATGGCTTGTTAATCCAAAGTAGGAAGATTTGATCCTCATCCAAAAGATGTTTAAAGGCATATTCTTCCAAGGCAATATTAAAGGCAGTGTCGTTTGAATGATTGATAATATATTTCATGATATCCCTTTATACGATAGAGACTGGAAAATACCTTTCCAGTCTAATCTATCTTTCTTTTATTTTTTCTTAGGTGAATGGATGGCCATTCCTAGAACATCTGCAAATGCTTCGTACATCACTTCAGAGTAGGTTGGGTGTCCGTGGATAGTCTTCAGCATTTCTTCAACAGTGATTTCCATTTCGATAATGCTTGATGCTTCATTGATCAATTCTGCAGCTGCAGGACCGATGATATGGACACCAAGGATTTCTCCATATTTCTTATCAGCAATAACTTTAACGAAACCTTGAGCAGCATCAGAAGCAATGGCACGACCGTTAGCAGCAAAGTTGAACTTACCGATGGCAACATCGTATTTCTCACGAGCTTGTTCTTCTGTGAGACCTACTGCTGCTACTTCTGGGAGAGTGTAGATGGCTGCAGGAGTCAAGTTCAACTTGGCTACAGCATGATTTCCTTTAAGAGCATTTTCAGCAGCAACTTCACCCATACGGAAGGCTGCGTGCGCCAACATCTTCGTACCGTTGATGTCACCTGGTGCGTAGATACCTGGAATAGAAGTTTCCATGTATTCGTTGACCTTGATGCGACCACGATCCAATTCAAACTCAACATCGCCAATACCTTCAAGGTCTGGCACACGACCGATTGAAAGAAGAGCTTTATTTGCGATGATATCGTCTTTTCCTTCAACCTTGATACGAAGTTGACCATTTTCCTCAATGATTTCTTGCAGTTTAGTGTCAGTTAAGATGGTCATACCTTTACGCTCAAGAATCAAGCGAAGGTTCTTAGAAACTTCAGCGTCCATAGCTGGGACGATACGGTCCATCATTTCGATAACAGTTACTTTTGAACCAAATGTCATGAAAGCCTGACCGAGTTCGATACCGACAACTCCACCACCGATGATCACAAGGCTTTCTGGTACTTCATTCATTTCAAGGATATCGTCACTAGTCATGACAAGTGGAGATTCCATACCAGGGACGTTGATCTTGCTGACTTTTGAACCACCAGCAAGAATGATTTTCTTGGTTTCAAGTAATTCAGAACCATTTACCAAGACGTTCTTGTCTTTAGTGATGGTACCAATTCCCTTATGAACAGAAACTCCATAGCTACGAAGAAGTCCTGCAACACCACCAACCAAAGTATTGACAACCTTAGACTTGGTTTCAAGGAGTTTGTCCATATCTACAGTGAAGTTTGGATTTTCGATTACGATACCACGGTTTGCGGCATGACCGATGTTTTCGATAATTTCAGCGTTATGAAGGTAGGTCTTAGTTGGAATACAACCACGGTTCAAGCAGGTTCCGCCGAGTTCAGATTTCTCAACAAGGGCAACCTTACCGCCGAGTTGAGCAGCTTTAATGGCTGCAACATAACCAGCAGGACCTCCACCAATCACAACGATATCAAAAGCATCATCGCTCTTACCATCATCGTTTGAGGCACTTGCTGCAGGTGCAGGACTAGCTTCTGGCGCTGCTGCTCCAGCTGTTGGGATGTTTTCCCCTTCTTCACCAAGGTAACCGATAACTTCCGTTACAGGGACAGTTTCACCGTCTCCTTTGAGGATAGCAATCAGGTACCCATCTTCTTCTGCTTCCAATTCCATGCTGACTTTGTCAGTCATGATTTCCAAAAGGA
>ERZ772928.1120-NODE-1120-length-11717-cov-11.886297_pt1 | contig 11717 bp, 9 predicted proteins | sample MGYA00511686_ERZ772928 | MGnify/ENA primary metagenome ERZ772928 (study PRJEB29015, sample SAMEA2738063) | human oral metagenome | biome: human oral; feature: human-associated habitat; material: saliva | place: China | collected 2219 ... | reverse complement strand
CCATGTAAGTAGACACTCCTTTTTAATGACATATCATTCTGCACATGAGAATATTAAAATATTACTCTTTAGTATACCATATTGGCATCGATACGTGTTTAAATACAACAAAAGCACCTATTATAGGTGCTTTTGTTGTGTCACTACATCTGCAAGTGGCTAGATAGATACTTTCGTCAGTAACTAGCACAAAAAAAGGAGGGCCGCCACCCTCCTTTTTTGTTTGCGTGAAAACGTGTCTCACATTGACTTCCTTTGTCATATATTATGATACATGATTACCTTTAATTTGTAAATATTGCTCTAATAAGGGTATAGTATATATAAATATCAATTTAGTATTAAAAATAGGTCATACAATTGGGAACTCATGATGGGATTAGATATATGACAAGTGAACAGGAATGGGAACAGGTTTTACAAATAAAGACAGCCGGTCGCGATGATAGTCGGTCTGATACGGAGCATCATCCGTATGAGCCGACAGATTATTGCGTCCTCGAGCGGTTGGCGAACAGCGGTCATATTCGCAAGAAACATACCCTCATCGACTATGGCAGTGGCAAGGGCCGTGTTAGTATTTTTATGGCTTATCAAACGGGCTGTCATTCCATCGGCATCGAATATGATGAACGATTATATGAAAAGGCTCTTATCAATGGTGAAAGCCCAGCAGCTCGTAATCGGGTGAGTTTTGTGCACGGTGATGCGGCGCTCTATGAATTGCCAGCTCAAGCAGATCGATGCTTTTTCTTTAATCCCTTTGCACTCCATACGATTAAGCGCGTTCTAGGAAATATCTTTGATTCCCTGTATCATCATCCGCGTGAAATCAAATTATTTTTCTACTATGTTAACGAAGAGGTAGAAAACTTTTTAAATAACCATGTGCGACTCGAACAAGAAGAACCCATTGATTGTAGCGATCTATTTGAAGAAAGCGATGAAAAGGAACGAATTTTAGTGTATTCAGTTAATTTATTTTAGTGCATTGATTATTAAGGAAAAAGCAGATAAATTCTGCTATAATAATATATTAAGGATTATAAAATCAAATTATTTTTTATGGTTCTATACATTGATTCGTATGCGCTAATGTAGTGGATAGGGCTGAGTGTATTGAAGACTGGAGGTACCCGTGGAAATCATCGACACAGCATTGATTGAACGTATTCGCAAGGCCTTAATTAAACGTTATGATCGAGATCAACAAATTCAACAAATGATTGAAGAAATCGGTGCCGAAGAGGGACTCAATGAAACTGAATTGGCTATTGTTTACCAAGCTTATTTAGAGGTTAAGGAACGCATATACTATACATCCTCTCTCGTCGATTTGTGGAATCAAATTGAAGAGGTTCAAAAACGGATGTCCATGTTGCATACCTATGATTCTCTTGAAGAGGATTTGTTTGGCAATGTGTTAGGCGACGATAAAGAGAATATCATCATTTCTGATGGATCTTATCTTGGCAAGGGTGCTAGTCATAATAATGATGTATACGCTATGGAACAGGTCCAATTATCGGATATTCCTGTGCAGCATGATTCTACAGTGGGCATGAACCATATTAAATTGAACGAATTGCATTCTATGGGTGGTCTTTTTACAGGATCTGGTGAAAGCTCCAAACATGAGATATCGGACCTTGATGAAGACATTGTAGAGCATATGGATGTAAATCCACTAGATGGCGTGGAAAGCTTAGAAGTCCATCACTTAGATGAAGAAAATCCATTTGATGCGGAAAACTCGGTATTACTTTCAAAATCCAAAGATACAGAAATATCCTATACAAATAAGGCTGCATCTAGTAAAAAAGATGATATAAACGAAAATGATATGTCCTCTATTGATCCATATACAGCAGTAAATGCTTTATTATTCGGTAAGTCTGGCTTAGATTCAGATAAAGCCAATAAGAAGATGGAAAAGCTTCTTAAAAAGCAATTGAAACGCGTAGATGATGAATGGGCGCGTATCAATGGAACTGACGATACATCTAAAAAATCTAAGGATTATAAAAAATTCAAAGAAGATAAGAAATCTAAGGGCCACAAGAAGTCCAAAGAGGATAAAAAGTCCAAAGATGATAAAAAGTCTAAAGAGGATAAAAAGGACAAAAAACATAAAAAGTCTAAGGAAGACAAACATTCTAAATCCGAAGATAAGTTAAAGAAAAAGAAAGACAAGGCTGAAAAGAAGCTTAAGGTCTTAAATGATAAGTTAAAAACAGTCTTTTTAGGCGATACTTTCAAGAAAAAAGATAAGAAGAAAGACAAGAAAAAGGATAAAAAGTCCGAAAAGGATACATCCGAAAAAAAGCAAAAACGATAGTTTCTGTATGGAATAGTAAGTCCTCTGAACAGGGAGTCAAGGAGAGTACTAGTGCTAAGAAATCGGCAAGTGCTGGGACTATCGACCGTGGATGCGGTAAATGCAAACGATGTAAGGGGCCTAAATGTAAGAAATATCCAATATAATTACAGTTAGGTAGTATAGAGTAGTTACGTTATATAAAGAACAGTAGGGGTTAATGATGAACCGATGGCAACGATTATTTGAAGGCATACGAACAGAGATTAAGGTGTTTATCTTTTTCTCTGCTTTATTGACTGCATTTAGAATCGTGTTTCTTGCAGTATTTCAATCACAACTAGCATCTGTGACGATGGAGAATATCCTTACGTCCTTATGGCTAGGCTTTAGATTGAGTCTCAAGACCGTCGGTTCTTTGTGTTTACTAGGCTTTTTAGGAGGCACATTGGTACATACCTTTGTACCTAAATGGCCATCCTTACGCATTAAACAGGTTGTGTATTCCATAGCGACTGTACTGTTAACCTTCCTATTCTTAGGCCGTATTCCGTTCTACAAAATATTCAATTCCTCTTATAATGCGATGCTCATCAATGGTAAAAACGATGATATCAGCGCCATTGTAAATACGGCGATTAATGAATATAACGCCCTCATGTACATTGTTGGGGCCGTAGTATTGAGCGCAGCCCTTTGTTATTTCCTCGTTACATTTTTGGCGTGGGGTACAAAGAAATATAGTGATTACGTTGATACTCAATTAGTTTGTCCTACTTGGTATCCAAAGACGAAGAAAACGCAGTGGATGACGGGCATTGGGCTCACCGTTGTTATCGGTATACTAGGTCTATTCTTTAGATTTGGTGGTGCTTTTAACTATACGAATTCCATCAACTGGGAAAGTGCAGCTCGCCTCAGTTCTAATTTATTAAACGAAACTATCCTCGACGATGTGCAGGCTCTTTATCGTGTTAAAAGCATTGCAAAACGCGCGGAGGAGTTAGAGGTTATCAACTTAACCCCTCAAGAATTGAGTGAAAAAATCAGTGCCATTGGTGGAACATTTAATGGTAAGGATTTTGATGGTTCTTTCACAAGAACTATTACGACAGAGCGTTTAGCGGAGCAACCACAGTCCATTAACATCGTTCTTGGTGAATCTTATGGTTTGTGGCCATTCCTCGCTGAATACAATGAACCTGGTGCGTATCTCGTTGAACAAGGTCGTAAATACGCTGCCAGTCCTCAAGCGATGAGCACGCAGCTCGCTCTTGCCCAAGGTACAGGCACGATGCCTGCTATCAATGGTTTACTCACAGGTATGCCTGACACAGGTCTATATCCTAACTACGAAGGTGAAAGCTTCAAACAACCGTACGGTTTAGGCATTGGTTCTGTTATGAAAAAGCTAGGCTATAAAACTGTATTCTGGTACGGCGGATTTAGTACATGGCAAAATGTGAAGAACTTCGTCTTGTCTCAAGGTTTTGATGAATTCCATGATGCGTCTGAAATGCCAAGCGATGAAAGCAATGCGTGGGGCGTAGCCGATAAGGATATGTTTAAAGCCATTTCCGCTTACATGGATCAACATAGAGGGGAAAAAATCCTCAATGTTATCATGACCACATCTAATCATCCTCCATATAGCGTTAATGTCGCTAAAGAAGGATATGATGTGAATAAGGTAAAAGGCCATTTGCCTGATACAATCGCAGAAAATGACAAGCAATTGAACGAAATGGGTCATATTTGGTATGCGGACCATGTGATGGGCGAGTTCATCGCCAGTGAAGAAAAAGCAGATCCTTCTGCACTCTTTGTTATCACTGGTGACCATAGTGAACGATTTACCTTTGCTCGTGAAGTAGGTCCTAATGTGGCGTCTACGATTCCGATTATCTTCTACGGTCGCGGCATTCATAAAGACTGGCTCGCTCCAAACGCTTTTGGCATGAGCATTCAAATCATTCCAACCTTGGCAGAACTAGCGGGACGACCTGGTCAAACCTATGAAGCGATGGTGCCAAGCTTGTTTACACAAGAGGAATTTGTCTTTAACCATAGACTATATCTAGATAACAGTGGAAAACTTATGGAACAAGGCACAAACATGCCTCAAGCCTATGGTGACATGATTAAAAACATGCGTGAACTAGCAGCATGGCGTATTAAGCATGGGGATAGTATTAAATAATTTTTGTATACGATACATATGGTAGATATCATATTTGTATTTACCATATTACCTACATAGTAAATTAAAGGGATTTGTAAGTTAAAGGATGATCTATGAGCACTGTGACGGCTATTATCTTAGCTCGCAACGAAGAAAAACATATTGTAGATTGTATTAAAAGTATTCAATTTGCTGATGAAATATTAGTTATTGATGATGGAAGTACAGATCAAACGGTACCTCTTGCTACTAACTTGGGGGCTAAAGTTATACCACATCCTCTGAATGGAGATTGGTCACAACAACGGAGATTTGGTATATCTCAAGCACATTCTGAATGGATTCTATTTATAGATTCGGATGAGCGTGTATCTCCTCAATTAGCAAAATCAATCCAAGAATCTATTAAAGGAGAGCCAAAGGCCTATTGGTTACGAAGATATAATCTATTCCATCACAATCAGGCAACCCATGGTGTGGTGAGACCTGATAAGGTATTACGATTGATGCCTCGAGAGGGAGCAACTGTGGAAGGTGCTGTTCATGAAGCTTTTATCAGTCCCTATCCACAAGCTACATTAGAAGGCAAATTGTACCATTACACTTATGATAACTGGCATCAGTTCTTTGAAAAGTTCAATAAATACACTACAGCAGCGGCCAACAAGTACAAGGAACAAGGGAAATCTTGTAGTTTTTTAGGGGATATTATATTGCGTCCAACATGGGCATTTTTTAAGATATATATTTTGCAAGGTGGCATATTAGATGGAAAAATAGGTTTTCTATTATCTATCTACCATATGATGTACACCATGACGAAATATGTAAAATTATATTATTTAAACAAATCTAATGGGCAATTATAATCAGTAATTTAGTATAGTAGATTGCTATGGGGAATTATTGTTCTTGAAGTAGATATGGAAGTATGAATGAGTGAACAATTTTTTCTATCCCTACAACAAAATATAAAACTAATGCTTTGGGCTCCTATATTGAGCACCATCTTTCGAATCATATTCATGATTGTGTATAATCCTTACCCTACATGGAAGGGACGCTGGAAATCTGTATTAGGTTCATTGCGTTATGGCTTTTGGTGGGGCATGGATTTTGATGCTTATGTATTCTTATTACCCTTAGTATTGGTGACGCTCCCTGCATTATTATTTGATGGATATCACCAAATAGAAGATACTGTACGGTTAGTGGGATTAACTATTTATTCCTGCATACTTTACGTAGCTTTTGCAGGAAAAATGATTTTTTATAAGCATTTCCATGATACGTATAACTATATGGTTCATTATGGAAATCATGCAGAGAAATGTAATTTGATTGATGTATTCTTTAATCAAGATCGAGGAATTCTCGTCATTTTAGGATTGATTCCTATTACGTTTATATCCTGGTACATGGGAGATTTCTTCTTATCCTTGCCATCTATACCCTATCCAACTATTGAAGGAACTTGGCCTACTGTAGCTTGGAATATAGGTCTTGTGGCTGCCTCCGTTTTGGGGTTTTATTGGTTCCGCTATGGTGGAACCTTATCTCACGATGATAAACCAGAATGGGATACGATTCCTACAGTGGTAAAAGAGGATATATTCTTTGCTCGTGCTACAGTGCCAGATCTATGTGCCTTAGAAACGGTGCTAAAACATCCCCTTCGTGATGAATATACCGCATCTGCTGAGGACATTGATGACGCGATTCACCGTATTGTTCCTAAGGAATATAAAGATTCTTGGCAGGATTTGAATACACCGCTTCATGCATTCAAGCGCGTTGCATCAGGTCCTCGTATTGATAAACCACAGCATATTTTCTTTATTGTTGGTGAAAGTATCCCTCAGTGGTCTATTGATGAACCTTATAAGAATCTCAATATATGTCCTGGTTTATGGGATTTTAAAGATAATCCTCACACGGCGCAAGTACCTAATTTTCTGCCTGCCGGTAATGTATCACGCCCATCTATTGTGAGTCTGTTATCTGGCGTCTATGATGCGGGCATGGAAATCAATGAACGGGAAGCCTTCTGGCAAGAACCATTATCGACTTCTTTGGCATCTCAAATGAAGCGCTTAGGTTATGATACGATTTACTGGTATGGCGGCAATGCATCTTACGGTAACTTTAATCACTTTGGTAAGGCTCAAGGATTTGACCGCGTAGAAAGTGCTTCCGTTTTTTGTGGTCCCGATGCACCTAAGACTTGGGTAGGCGTTTATGACCATGTATTTTTAGAACATATTGAAGAGGAAATCAAATCTTTAGAACATCCTACATTCCATTTTATTTATACTACATCCAATCATGGTCCTTATAAAATGGAGGATTCCTTATTAGATTATGATCCTGAACGGGTGATGCCAAACCTTGGAGATGATTTAAAATCTAATAAGAAACGCAATAAGGAATTGGCTACCTATCGCTATAGTGATAAGGCGATTTTTAACTTTGTTAATGCTATGAAAGAGGCATTTCCTGATAGTTTATTCGTTGTCACTGGTGACCACTCTAATCTATTTGGCTCTTTGAATAATACATCCTTAATTCAACGAGACTATACCTTGCGCGATACATTCTGTACGGTAGGACTGTTACAACACCCTACTTTCACCAAGGATACGATTACGGCGCCAATTGGCACGCATATGAGCCTTATGCCTACCATTATTGAAGCCATTGCACCAAAGGGTTTCGAATATTATTCCATCGTACCGTCCTTGTTTGATGAACAGCCAGATACATTAGTTACACCGTATCAATGGATTACGCCTCATATGATGGGCGATGTTCGTATGGATTATGGTGAAAGCAACATACCGTCCTATAAACCGGTTGAGCCAATTCGCCCTATTAATAATCATGGGGATGATGCGCAAGATTGGACAATGTTGACCATGTGGCTCATTAATCACGAAGACAGCATGAATAAGTCATAGTATAATTAAATGATAATAGTCTATTGATGTATATGTAATCAGTATTTCGTATATATCAATAGATGCTACGATATGTGTATTGATATGTGTATGATAGGAGGAACCTATGTCTATAATCAATGTTGTAGGCGCCAAAATTTGGGGTGGCGGTGAACAATATGTATATGATATTTGTAAGCAATTACAACAACGACATAGGACTGCGTATATCTTAGTGGACCAATCGAATGAAGATATGCAATCTCGGTATGCCCAAGTGGGTCATGTAATGACTGCCAATCTCTATACCTTGAAGGGTTTTCTATCTGTTAATGCCGTGGCTAAACAGATGAAAGAACAGGGGATTAATACGATTGTATGCCACTCTGGTAAATATATCTTATTCTGTATTGCTCTTAAGCAGTTAACAGGTGCTAAATTGGTGTTTATAAAGCATAATCTTGTACCTGGTAAAACAGATATATATCATAGATGGATCAATGCACAAGTAGATGCCTTCGTTTGTGTGTCTAAACTTGTTTATGACGATCTTATGACGCCTGCTATTAAGGATACTAGCAAATACCATGTTGTATATAATGGTATTGATCCGAACCGATTCCAGTCCTTTTCAGATGCTGTTCCCATGAAATATAAGGTTAGCACCTTTGGATATAGTGCGCGTATAACAGAACGAAAAGGTTTGTATCTGATTTTAAGTGCTCTGGAACAGATTCATCAAAACAATCCCGATGTTCGATTGATTATATCGGGGGCTGGTACAGAGGATCAAATTAAGAAATTAAAAGATTATATACAGGCACATCAAATGCATTCTTACGTTGAATTTATAGGCTTTACACGAGATATTGAAGGTTTATATAGATCCATAGATTGCTTACTATTGCCAACGATAACGCGTGAAGCCTTTGGTCTCGTTATTTGTGAGGCTATGTATTGCGGTGTACCAGTCATTACAAGTGGCTCTGGGGCTCAGCGAGAAATCATAGACGATGGTGAATCTGGATTTATTGTAGATCCGCTGAACGAACACAGCTTACAACAAGCTATGGAACATGTGATGAGTGATGCTGTAGACTTGCCAAATATCATCACAAAGGCACGACAAGTTGTGGAACAGCGATTCATTGTTAATCGTGTGGCAGATGAATTAGTTACGATTATAGATAATTTACACTCCACTGATAAGTAATGATAAGGTTTGGTAGTTTTTAGTGGATAGGAGTATGAGATGGGATATTTAGAAATACAATGGCAGCGAGGTCGTAAGATTTACGGCAAACGTAGTTGGAGGGAAACACGACGCACTTTCCTTCATACAATGCGCTCTATCCGCAATAAACGAGAAATAGAGGCACTAGAGAACTATTTTGCAAGCTATACGCCAGATCCAACATTATTAGACCGTCAAGTTGGTCTATTTGAGTTAATGACGCGATATTTCTTGTTTAAAAGCTCAACACCACAGGAACGATTAGAGGCTATTATTAATCATTTTGATTATTTGAAAGATGTATTTACAGATGAAGCCATTCGCGAAATGTACTCTGTAGATCCAGATAATATTTATGACGATGTAAGTCGTATGAATCGTGGCTTTATCGTATGGGAATCAGAAGACCTTGATATGGTGGCCCGTTTATATTATGGACCGGGTCAACGAAAAGAAGGTTTTTTAACCTTGTTGTTAACCTTGGGTAAACAAGGCGTATATCATGCTAACTTCCGCTTTGGTAAAGGTTTTAATGGGGAGCCTGCTATGTGGATTGGCACGATTCAAGGATATAAAGATGGCCTTGATAATGCTAAAACAGTTACTAAAAAGATGTTTGGGTATCGACCAAAAAACTTTATTATGTTCCTATTACGCCATATTGCGGTCCTTTGTAAGGTCGAATCCATTTATGCCGTATCTGATGAAGGCTTCTATGCAAATACCCATTTAGTTCGCGGTCATCGCGCTAAGGTAGCTGAGCTAGATCCATTGTGGGAGGAATCTGGTGGTGTTGTATGTAGTGATGAGCGTTTTTTCAACATTCCATTAGAGGAATATCGTAAACCTATTGAAGAAATTAAATCACAAAAACGTAGCCAATATAGAAAACGCTATGAATTACTTGATCAATATGAGCAAGAGATTCAAGATCATCTGAAACCATTGTTACGTGTAAAATAGATATCTAAACAATAGATGTTTATATGATGAAAATTAGATTGTAACTATGTAGGTGAAAAGGGGTTAGTATGCAATCTTGGATACTTAAGAATTCTGAAATGGTGCTGACCGTACTCATTTCACTGATGATATGTACGACGCGGTCATCTATGGCACTAGGGAATTTAATATATAGCCTTATTATATTGATGACCTTAGTTACTTGTTGGTATAGACGACATGAAATCTCTGTACCACAGTCTATACGCCAATATGGATGGGCCTATGTAGGCATGTTACTATGCGTATTGCCGTCAGCATTAATCAGCAATGATATAGCGGTGACTACTAAATATTTCTTTAATATTTGGGTTTGGAAGGTATTAGTCATCGTACCAATTCTGTTATTTATTAAAAGTTCTCGCAAATTATACGCCATATTATCAGTATTCTTTGTATATATGGGTATTGATGCTTTATCTGCCTTCGCACAGTATCTATTGGGCTATAATTTAGGTCCAGGAGGTCGTGCAGGTGGTGTCATTCATGGCTCTATGATGGGGCTAGCCATGTTGTTAACATTGGCCTTTCCATTGGCTTTAATTGCTGCTTATGATAAAGCATTTCCTTCATATCTGAGAAAATCAGCTGTATTCTCTTTATTTGGTATGTTATTGGGGATGTGGGGCAATCAAAGCCGTGGTTCTTGGTTATTTAATGGCATTAACGGTATACTCATAACATTGCGCTATTGCTTTGTTAATATTCGCTATATATTGGTACTACTTGTAGCCGTTGTAGGTATAGGATATGCATTTAGTAGTCATCAAGACTATGTAGCTCGTTTTGAAAGTACTTTTAATATAAGCACAGATGGTTCAAATTTGGGCCGTATCTATGTATGGGAAGCAGATAAGCATATGATTATGGATCATCCTGTAACAGGTGTTGGTCCTGGGTTATGGCAAAAAACATATCGAGAGCATTATAAACTGAAACAAGAAACTCAAAATCTAGGCCATTCTCATAATAATCTATTACAAATAGCTTCTGAATCAGGCTTATTAGGGCTCTTTGGTTTCATAGGATTCTCAATCTTTGTGATTTGTAAATCTTTGATACATTATGTTAAATCAAGAAACCCTTATGATTTATCAATCCTTGTAGGTTTTATTAGTTACTTATTCCTATTTGGATCTATAGATTATACGTGGGGAAATTCATCTGGAATTCGCATGTTTTGGATTGTTATGGGCATCATGATTCAATTGAAAATAAATGAGAACAACAAAGTCGTTTAGGAAATATTTACGTATTATTTAATTGATTTTTATGTCTGATTTAAATAGACTGAGAATCTCCAAAAAACTACATAAAAGATAGCTAAAATCTATGGTTTTTCATAGTTTTAAACTTTTGAATATGATACAATATAAGTAAATATTGGTACATTGTATTCGTATGTTTTAGAGGTTGTTTTCTTGAAAATTGTATTGAGAAAACAACCTTTTTTTATAGTTTGGGGTATTAGTATGAATAGTTCTGGATATAACAATCACAACAAGTTGCTTTTTAGCAAAATCATAGTGCTTATAGCAGATTATGTTTCTATTGTTTTAGGAACATTAGCAGCTTACTATCTGCGGTTAAATTTGCCAATTTTACCGGTCAGCCCACATTTCAAGGTAGATGAAATCTATGTATATGGCATTATACCTTTAGTATTTTTGTCTATATTACTTCTTAATAATACATATTCTGTGGTATCTCCTTATTGGGATACTATGAAAAATCTTTTCCGTAGCATCACTATTGGCGTAGTTGTATCTATTGTGCTCATGTACACAGGACATGTAATTAATGATGTATCCCGTCTATTTGTAGCCTTTGCTTATATATTTATGTTGTTCTTTATCTTTAGTGGTCGTTTTATTGTAGGCAAGATTCTTTCTAAGGCAGGATACTTAACTATACCAGTACTTCTCGTTGGAGCAGGTAAAACAGCAGAGCTCGTAAAGAAATCCTTAGATCGCATGCCAATTGCTACGTATAAGATTATTGGTTATGTAGATGATAATCCTAAATCCTCTACTATTGCTAAAGAAT
>ERZ772928.1118-NODE-1118-length-11724-cov-4.178764_pt1 | contig 11724 bp, 16 predicted proteins | sample MGYA00511686_ERZ772928 | MGnify/ENA primary metagenome ERZ772928 (study PRJEB29015, sample SAMEA2738063) | human oral metagenome | biome: human oral; feature: human-associated habitat; material: saliva | place: China | collected 2219 ... | reverse complement strand
AATACCCACAGCACCCAAGAGATGATTTTTCTTTTTCTTTTTCTCTTTTTTTATTTTCTTCTTCTATTTTTTGTATTCTTATTCTTTTGAGCTCCTCAACATCATCATAATAATTAGGAAATTCCTTATCAAAAACCTCATAACTAAATTTAGTGTATTCTTTAGATGTAGAAAAAACTTTAATGATTACAACAATCATTTCAAAGTCATTTCTGCATTGTTTCTTTTTCTGCCTACATTCTATATAAAACTGCTCTGGATGGGATAAATAATATGCTATTTCTAAATTCTCATCCTTAGGAATATATCCGATATGTTTTCCTCTATAACAAACCATTATTGCTAATGGATCATATTCATTGTCTTTTTCGTGGATTAATTCAAATATCGACCCCGTTCTTGAACCATCCGCATTATAGTATCTGCTATTATTGTACTTATCTAAATAACGAGTGCCCGAAAGCATTAAATCATATTTAGCTATTAAAAAACCCTCCATCTCACACAAATTTTTGCTAAAAGTACAATAAAAATTTAATATACAAAATTGTTGTATCAATTACGCAAACAAAAAACCACTCTTCCAGGTGAGGAAGAGTGGGGTGTGGGTGTAATAAAAAATCAGTAAATGATCACTGAATTTTGTATGCGGCGGTCTTTATCCTTTCGGAAAGATCTACCAATGCACCGCGTAAAATTTCTTTTTCTTCTGGGGTAAAATCTCCTTTCTCTCCATTAAATCCCTTTCCGCTCATCTTTTTAGAAAGCCACGAACGAGATTTTTTGAAGTACTGCTCTGATATTTGCCCCCAAGAGACTTCTACGATGATGTCCCAAAGCTGTTGTTTCATCGTGATTTTTTCTTGCTGTTGTTTTGTTGTTAATTCCATATTTTTTTCTTTAATAAGCCCTCCGAAGAGGGCTGTTGTTAGTCTTCGTTTTCTTGATCGTCTTCTTGATTTTCTTTGTAATCTAAATCCATCAACTCATCTAAAATTTCGTTAATTTCATTTTCTAACATTTTCGCTCCGTTTGGGTAAGCTTTTCTGTAATTGCGGATAGTTTCTATTAAAAACCATTCTTCCGCTGTGATTTCTTTTGTGACCATCTCTCTTATTTTTTATTACACTGCAAAGGTAATCAATTTTTGTTGATTGTGCAAATTTTTAATCAATTATTTTTGATTTTTTTTACATGAAAAATCCCCACGCTTCGGCTCAAAGTGTGGGGCTGGGTGTAATTAAAACATAAGAATCAAGCAACTCTTACAGAGCCTAATTTATTATTTAAATCTTGTATAGCAAGGTTTAGAATATCAATTTCTTCTTCTGTGAATTTTGCTGGTTTGCCATTGACAATATAGCCATTTACTCTTTGATAAAACCACTCTTTACTTTTATTAAAGTAGTTTTTTGCGATATAAGAAAATGAAATAAATTCGCTGACTTCTTGTAAGGCTAATTTTACATTAAGCTCTTTTAACTCATCGAGTTTTTTCCGACTGATTTCCAAAAAAGCTTCTGCATATTTTTCGGGTTCATCTTCTATCATTTGTTTTAGTAATGATAGTTTTTCATTTGATATTTCGATATTAGGAGCATTAAGATATTCCTCCTTTATTTTTAAAAATTTTTCCATTTTATTTCTTTTTTATGAAGAATATGGCGAGTTTATTTCATTCGCCATATTCTTTGGTTTAGCATTTTTAGTTCTTTAATATATTCTTTGATTTCTTTATCATAGGCACTTTGTAGCTTAGCAGGTAGTCTGTGATAAATTTCTATAGAAATTAGAAGTAATTTTTCATACCTTAATTTTTCTTCTATTAATTCCTCTTTTGTTTCCATTCTTCTTTATGTTTTAATTACATTGCAAATATAATAATCTTTTGCGTATTATCCAAATTTTCCACTTACTTTTTTCAGGAAAAAAATAAAAAAATCCCTACCGCTGGGGATGGGGAGATATAAGGGGTATTACTAAAAGTAAAAAAGTAAATTTATAGTCTTTATATTGATAAACAATAAGTTAAATAAAAATAGCAGAAAAATATTCTGTCGTTTTTTGTCAGGAAATATGCAAAAAAAGTCGCTATAATGTCTCTATCACGACAAATATAGCGATTTTTTATATAAAAACGACAAAAATATATAAAAATATCGTTTTACATCATTGTATTTATTCTGATGGAAGCCTTAATGATAGCAATAGCCGTTATTTGGGCTTTTTTTACATTCCTTGGTTGGTGGTGCTGGTTCTGGCTTACCAACTTTAAATATTCATCTCCTAACTCTGATTTTTGGACATATTTGACTGTGATGTACTCTTCCCAGCCATCTATTTGGTATGCAAGTAGATACATCTCTCCATAGAAGATAGAATCCAGTGGAACCTCTTTATAAAGCACCATATCCCCAGACTTTAAAAGCGGATACATAGAGTCCCCTGTAATGGATATAGCCCCATCACATTTGGGAAGATGGGGTATTTTTATGGTATCTAACACTTGTGTAGCAGACTTGCCGCCCGAGAACAACTCTTTAAGCCCTGCAGTAGCCACTAAATCATACAATGGTATCTCTTGGATAGGATATACGGCATCTTTGGTTTTCCTATTAGTTGGGATATTTTCTATAATATATGAACTATCTTCATTGGGTAACCTTTTTTTTACTTTTGGTTTGTTACCCTCTTGGTTACCCTTTTCGTTACCCTCTAAAAGGGTAACATTTTCTTCACTTTTGGTTTCTTCTAAAAACATATCTCCTTCTCCATCTATTAACCAAGAATAAGAAATATTAAAAACACGAATAATTTTTGATAATGTTTCTATTGATGGAAGTATTTTACCACTCTCCATTTGGGATAAAGGAGACTGTTTTATACCTATTTTATCTGCAAAATCTAATTGATTAAGCTTTTTAACATTTCTTAACTCCTTGATTCTCAATCCGATAGACATTTTATTAAAAATTTTAATATTTTTTACTTTGTTAATTATTAAATTTGCGTATATTTGCAATATAATTTTTAGCAAAGATATGAAAAAAGAAAGAACGATGGCGTACGAGCTTAAGAAAAGATATTCCCTAACGAGTATTGCCAAGAAATTTAACACGGATTTGGCCTATGTAAGCCAAATAGCTACGGGAAAAAGGGTGCCTATAAGAGGTAAAGGTTTAGAGATTAAAAAAGAATTAGAGCAACTGGTAAAATGAAGTATTATGATTGAGATTTCAAGAACTCCCAAAAATCATCGACAGAGGTATTTAGCGGAAAAGTTTGCAAGGTTATCTCGTTGTAGATACAGAAATTTTGTAAAGCATTTACTTTTAGGAGCTGATGCCATTTACTACCCTCCACGGTTAGATGAAGGCGGTCGAGATGCACTTTTTGCAAAGGTATATCAAGATACTTACAAATCGCCTTCAATGCAAGAGTTTTTTCTTTTCCAGAAGTTCGTTCAGTATCGTAACAAGTCGCTAATAAATACATAATTAATAAAATTTAATAACAAAGATATGAGAAATATTATTCATAAGATTATTTGTATCAAAGTTTCCAGAGTGATAAGGATATGGTCGAGTCCGCAGGATTCTATCGCGGTTAAGTCACTTTATTTGTTTGGGCGTAGGCTCTGCGATGTAGAGACTCGAAAAGCTACCAAAAGAGAGTTTTTGAAGTCATTAAACTGGTTATAAATATGGAAACTCCTAACCCTAAAACCCATCTCAAACGAGCAGAGATTTATCTATTCCAAGCCAAAGACAAAAGAGACGCCATAGAACAAGGCAGTAAGGCATTTCGTAAATCTGGCAATACCTATACTACGAATACGGGATACATCTGTTCAGAGAGATTCTCTGATGAAATTTGGGTAGTCTCAATCTATGATTGTTACCTTATGAAACAATTTACTTTGAAGGATTATTTCCGCTACTATTTGAGAAAAATCACGACAGCAATTGACCGATATTTCGGCAGTAAGGGCTTCATCATCATAGTGGTAAATAATACGGGGGCGTCTTTTGTGCTTTGAACATTTGATGGTTTTTAAGATTAAAGGCAAGTTATCACATGCACGAGCCAAATCATCTTCACTATAGACCCACTGGTCTTCTTTGAAATACATATCGCTAAAATTTGTGAGTTGAACGCCACAAATTTAGTGAAAACACCCCGAGCCTACAAGGCTCACCACTCTTTTGAAAGAGGGGAACTTCCCAAAGTTGGTAGGACCAATTCAGCGAAGCGAAATCGCCTTTGGGAACAAAATTAAAATAAAGAATTATGAATGAAGTAATAATTAGGGAGGCTTATTTCAACTCCCTAAAAAGCACCCCCACAAAGGAAAATATCCGTTTTTCCTATTTGGATTCCTGTAAAAAAGGATTTACAGGTTCTTATCGAGAATATTGCAAACATTTGCAGATTATTCATCAACAAGAACAAATGAAAGCGGAGCGTATGAGAGCGAAAGAACATGGTCTAAAATCTCCATTTCTTTTGGAGTGCCCTCATTGTGGGCATCAAAGAACAGCGTAAAGAAGTTGTCTTCATTTTCTTTTATCATATTGATTTGAGGAGCTTTCTTGGAAAGAAAAGTAAAAGAATTTCCATTGACTTCAAATGAAAAGGAAGAAAATAAATTCACAAAATGCCAAAGATCGGAGGCTAAACTATCTGCTTTTTCTCCTCTTACTACAATAGTAGTTTTATAAAAACTCATATCACTAAAATTTTTGGTTTGCAATTACAAATTTAGTGATTTTTTCCCGAAGGGCATACACTGGGGTTCGAGTCCCCAGCGGGAACAAAGAAAAAATATTTTCAAATTAGGTAAAATGAACTTACAACCCACAGACATTATTATACGAAAAACTGACGGCACGGAGACGCTCTGGCTCTCTCAACGCCTCGTGATGGAGGTCTGTGGGATAAGTGAATCATATTTCAAAAAAATTCGTTCAAAATATAAAAATGAAGGAACAAGGGAATGCGACCTTGTAAAATCTGGAAATTTCATGCCAAAAGGATTGAAGGCATGGCGATGGGCAAAGACAAGCAGCGGTTTTTATTATTGTTTGGATAATATTCCAGACCGAGCGCCGAAGTTTTACCGCTCTATGTTTGGGGCAAAGGAGAGCTTGAAAGAAGCATTAAAGGGTCTTGAAAACACCTCTAAAAAGGCTTTTCAAGAAAATATCAAGGAGACTATCAAAGAGCAGGTAAAATCGCTCATTCGTTTAGATGATACAAGATATTATGAATATGAATCTCCTGTATTATTTAATCCTAAAAAAGCAAAAGAATTGGCAAAAGCCAAAGCGTGGGTAGGTTTTATCAAAACTCAATATGAGAGTGGTGATTTTAGACTATTCGGGATACAAAGAAAGCAGGATTTTCTGACCCTTTGCACGGAAATATTACAGGATATGCAGTTAGAGGGCTTAAAAGTAAGTAGCCCAGCCTATTTGAGACGAAAAGTGGAGCAATACCCTACCACAGGACTATTGGAGCAAAGAAATTATTTCATCAATGATAGGTATGAAAATGATAACGCCCGAAAGGTAGGCAAATATCCATTGGCGGATACGGAAACAGGCGAGATTTTCCAATTTGATGCCCACGAGGCGATTATGTATAATGCTTATATGAATCCTTTCGGGAGCAGTAAGGAGGCGATAAGGCAACTTTATGTCCATACTTACAGCGAAGCGATAAAAGAATTTGGGTTTGAGCCGATAGCCTACCGAACATTTTGTGGTTATCTCACTCAATTTCATAAAAATATGCTGACGGCAAAAGAGAGACACGGCAAAGAATACTTCAAGAAGCAGTTTTTGACCTATGTGCCACAGAAAAAGTTGCAGTATTCACATTCTCTTTTTGCAGCAGATGGCTCGGGAACCATCAATTATCAATATTACACCGCAAAAGGAGAATTAAAAACAATGAAGTTGTATGTAATGCTGATTTCTGATGTGGCAAGTAGAAAAATTGTAGGTTGGTCGGTAGCAGAAAAAGGTTCTCATAAGGAGACCCCAGAGATGCTAAAAATCGCCCTAAAAATGGCAGTAAAAAATTGCAATGAGCAGACGATGTTTGAATTTATCAGTGATAATCATAGTGCTTTTACCGCCAAAGAGAGTAAGGAGCTTTTAGAAATGATATTTCATAGGGTAAGAACTATAGAAGTAGGCAATTCCCAAGCGAATCCTGCTGAAACGGAATTTAGACTCTTGAAGCAATCCTTAAAAGGGCTTTCCAATTATGGTTCTACTTCTTGGGGAGTGGGTATAGAGGGGCAATCTAATCCAGATTATTTTAACATTAAGGATTTGCCGACTTATGAAGAAGCGATAGAACAATTTTCAGAAATTATAGAACGATGGAATGCAGGGAAACTACGAGATGAAACCACGCCCAATGAAAGGTATAAAAATATCAATCCTAAATGTGTGGATATAGACCGAAGAATTATTAGAAGACTTTTTGGCAATCATACCCAAGCGGATATAAGCTACATGCGGGGATTTGTAAAAGTAGAAAAAACGAGAGGCTATGAATACCGAGAAACCTACCTTTTTGAGATTCCCGATTATTGGGCAGAGGGTGGAGAAATCATCGCCAAAGCTACAGGATATAAGAGAAATGCTCATGTAAAGATTGTTTGGACAGAAGAAATGGCAGACCTCTATACTTTGGATGATAGGTTTATTATGAGTTGTCCCCCAGCGGTATTGGCTTCATCATCCCACGCAGAAGCAGATGGAGAAAGCCTAAAAGCATTGAGACATCACCAAAAACGAAAAGAGCAAATGGAATATGCGGCAGATGAATTTTTAAGCAATATAACGGATATATGGAATGAGCTTCCTTATGAACATCAGATGAAAACCGGTGGGAATAAAGAGAGTTTTAATGGTAAAATGGTTGCTACCCAACATCAAGAGACAAAATCCAAAAGCCGAGAACTCTGCTCAAAAAGTTTGAAAAAATTACGGATAGATAGAGACTTTGAATTATAAATAAAACAGATAGATATGATACTGAATGAATATCAAAAATCCACAGAAATCCCTGAAGCTTTCCGAAAATATATGGAAGAAACAGGACATACCCAAGCGGATATTAGCCGAGTGAGTGGCGTTGGAACTTCTTATCTAAACCACATTGCACAGGGGAAAATGATAGTTCCTAATAAGAATGGAGGGTCGGTGATAAACGATAAATACTATATCGCACTCTGTAAGGCCATTAACTTTTCCTTAAAACAAGAAGTTTGGAGACATTTTAATACTTATAATTTTAAGCAAAGTATCAACAGGATAAAATCGGCACGAGCGGAAAATTTAAGATTTACCATAGATGGAGACACGGGAGCTGGAAAAACCCACGCTTGTAGAGAATACAAGAAAAATTATCCTAAAGACACTTATATCGTTACTTGCTCAGCGATAGAAAATTCCAAAGAATTTGCAAAAAACATCGCAGAAACGGTAGAAGTCTCAACACTGGGAACGGCAGGGAAAATCATCAAAGAAGTCATTAAAAAACTTACCAAATGTGAAAACGCCTTGCTCATTATAGATGAAGCGGAACACATAGAGAAAAAGAGTGGATATATCAATATCATTAAAGCCCTTGCTGATGGTTTAGAAAACAAAGTAGCCTTTGGGCTTGTAGGAATGGACATTAACAAAATTCTTCAGAATGGCTATGAAAGGAATAAACAGAATTTTAGGCAAACGGCTCGGCGTTTTAATCTTCGGGAAAGGTTTGATAATGATATTACCGAGGATATAGAAAGGATTTGTGAGGATTTGGGGATAACGAATAAGAATGCCCAAAATTGGCTTAAAAACAGAATTAAAAACTTTGGAGATTTAGAAATTATCATCAAAGAAGCCTTTAAGGAAAGTGAAAAGACAGGAGAACCGATAACGGATAGATTATTAAAAACATTAGAGCTATGATGAAATATGATTTTCTTAACATTTTACGATTAGATGGGTGTTTTAGGTTTCTTACTTTATCTATGAGAATCCACCTACATCAGAGCATAGCATCAGAGAGATATTTTAATGCCCTTCCACGAGAAATTCAAGAGCAAATTTATCAAATGGATAAAACTCTAAAAAGAATGAAATGGGATGTTCCGGCCTTTCATATTTTAAGAGAAGATGAAGAAGCACAAAGATATTGGGTATTTATCAATCGCAAAGAAGAAATCTCCGAACAGAATTATGCAAAAATTTATAAAGAAGAATTTACAAATAAAGGCTCAGGAAATGTTGGTGCAAGAAATGCTGGACGAGTATTAGGAGCAAGATCATTTGTTTTTGTATTAGTAGTAGATTTTTTCAAAGGTTTTTTAGTAGTTATTATGCTTAAGATTTTAAATGCTAGTGATTGGGTTATTTATAGTGCGATAATTTTAGTAATACTAGGTCATATAAAACCAGTAATATTCCGTTTCAAAGGTGGAAAAGGAGTAGCAACATTTTTTGGGTGCATGACTGCATTGTCACTTAACTTAGTTTTAGTGTTAATTTTATGCACATTAGTAATAGGAATTATTGTTAAAAGTTTAACTATAGGTTTTTATTCTAGTTTACCACTTATTACGTATTTGAATTATGTAGAAAATCCTAAATTTTTAATACTAGGATTATTTATAATAACAGTTGTATTATTAAGTGTGGTAGCGATAAAAGATATAGAAGAATCATTTGATAAGTACTTTAGTGTAAAGAAAATAAAAAAATCAGTTCGTTAATGAACTGATTTTTTTGTTTATTCTTAATTTTTTCTTAGTAATTGGCGCGTTAGCCTCGAACGTTTATAACGAGCCAAAAGGTAGAGTATCAATAAGATAGCCACAATAAGATAAAGGAGTGGGTAATATGAAATTCCAATTGATAGCTGAGAATTATAAACAAATAACAATAAAACAAAAATTAAAATAAAAAGCCAATAGGTAGTACATTCAAACTTAAGTAGTGTTAAAATGCTAGTTGTTTTTATTTCCAGTTTCTCCTTTTCTCGAAAATAAAACCAAAAACCCACTCCAATATAAGGTAGAAGAGATAAATAATAAAATAAAGGTATTAAGGTATAAGCATAAATCCCTAACATTGTAATAAATACAATATAAAAAACAAATAAATATTTACTTTTTTTCATAGATAAGTGCACCTCCTATAATAAATAAAACAATAGCCAATAAATTGAACAAAATTTCTAAAATAATTTTTTCAGTAGGTATTTTATTTTTATCAACAATTATCTAATAATAAAATTAATGATATATTAATTAATGGATTTTTCCCCTTATATTTTTCTTTATTTTATTATACCATAGTTTTTTTTTTTTTTTCAATTTTTTGTTGCATCAAGTAATTTGGACAAAATTTCAATTTGGCAAAATTTACTTTGCCTACTTTGATATTGTACGTACATAAGTCAAAATGTATAATGAATCTATAAGTTAAAGAAAAAAACAAAGGAGATTTGTATTTATGAACGAAAATAAAAATGGACTAAAAGTCTTAGTTCAAAAAGTTGGTACTGCACTTTCAGGTATGGTAATGCCAAATATTGGTGCTTTTATCGCTTGGGGTCTTATTACAGCTTTATTTATTCCAACAGGATGGGCGCCAAATGCTCAACTTGCAGCATTAGTTGCACCAATGATCTTCTTCTTATTACCACTATTAATTTCTTATTCAGCTGGTAAAAATGTTCATGATGAACGTGGAGGAGTGGTTGCAGCGATTGCAACTATGGGTGTAATAGTAGGGACAGTAACTATTACAGAAAAAGGTTTAGGTGGTACACCAATGTTCCTTGGAGCAATGGTTATGGGACCAATAGCAGCTTACTTGATGAAAAAATTTGACAAGGTTGTTCAACCAAAAATAAAAACTGGATTAGAGATGTTAGTTAATAACTTCTCTGCTGGTATATTAGGTTTCATTTTAGCAATTTTAGGTTATTTTGGAATTGGGCCAGTTGTTAAGGTTATTACAAATGCACTAAGTGCTGGAGTTGATGTTATAATTAATGCACACTTATTACCACTTGCTAATATTTTTATTGAACCAGCAAAAATCTTATTCTTAAATAACGCAATTAACCATGGTATTTTAACACCTATCGCTACAGAACAAGCACTTAACACAGGGAAATCAGTTCTTTATTTACTAGAAGCTAACCCAGGTGTTGGACTTGGTATTTTACTTGCATATATGTTCTTCGGAAAAGGTTCAGCAAAAGCATCGGCACCAGGAGCTGCGATTATCCACTTTATCGGAGGGATTCACGAAATCTACTTCCCATATATTTTAATGAAACCTTCATTAATCATTGCAGCAATGGCAGGGGGAGTTAGTGGTACAGCAACATTCCAATTACTAGATGCAGGACTTCGCGCTCCAGCGTCACCAGGTAGTATTATAGCTGTATTAGCTCAAACAGCAACAGGAAGTTATGTTGCGGTTGTAACTGGGGTGGTTGTTTCTACTCTAGTAACATTTGTTATCGCAAGTATTATTTTAAAACGTGATAAAGGTGAAGGTGATTTAGAAGCTGCACAAAGCCAAGTTAGCAGTATGAAAGCCGAAGCAAAAGGACAAGAAGTTTCAGTGGGAACTGATGGAGAAACATCTTATGCAGATGTTAAGAGAATTATCTTTGCATGTGATGCAGGAATGGGAAGCTCAGCAATGGGAGCATCTATTCTACGTAATAAAGTGAAAAAAGCAGGACTTGATTATGAAGTAACAAATGTAGCAATCAGAAACTTAACTGAAGAAAGTGGATTATTAATTGTAACTCAAAATGAATTAACTCCACGAGCAAAACAAATGAATGGAAAAGCTCTACATATTTCAGTAGATAATTTCCTAAATAGTCCAAAATATGATGAAATCGTTGAGAATTTGCAAAAATAGGTAAAAAACTATATAATATTTTGTGAGTAGAAACGGTAGTGTTTATGACTTCTTCTTAGGCAAAGCAATCTGCATTACTAAGAGGGAGTCATAAATTTTATAATTATAAAGAAGATAATTTTTGGTATTTTTTAACGAACTTGGAGGCTGTATGTTTAACGAACGCGAAAAACTTATACTACAAATTTTATTGAAAAATATTGGTGAAGCATTAAGTATAAAAGAAATAGCCAAAGCAACAAAAATAAAAGAGAGAACACTATATAGAGAAATAAAAAATTTAGAAGATTCACTTCAACGATTAGGAATAGAGCTGGTTAAGGAAAAGTCTAGGTATATACTAAAGGGAAATGTATCTTCATTAGATTCATCATTATTTGAGACGAATTTTGAAGATTATGCATATTCAACAGAAACAAGATTAACTTTAATATTGTGCTTTTTAATCTTAAATGAAGACACTTCAATAAAAGATATTTCTGAAAAATTAATGCTTAGCTACAATACAGTAGCATCAACAATAACTACAATAGAAAAAATATTATTTGACTATAAATTAACTTTAATTAGAAAAAAAGGTCAAGGGATAGAAATAGAAGGTAAGGAAGTAGACCGTAGAGTATTGCTGATTTCACTATTATGCAATGAAATAAGTGATGAAGAGTTCTTCACTAGATTAAATAATCGTGATATTTTATCAAGTAATCCTTTTATAAAATTCTTGAATTTTGATCTTATAAAAAAAGTATTTTATGAAAATAAACAT
>ERZ772928.1117-NODE-1117-length-11728-cov-7.406065_pt1 | contig 11728 bp, 4 predicted proteins | sample MGYA00511686_ERZ772928 | MGnify/ENA primary metagenome ERZ772928 (study PRJEB29015, sample SAMEA2738063) | human oral metagenome | biome: human oral; feature: human-associated habitat; material: saliva | place: China | collected 2219 ... | reverse complement strand
GGTTTATAACCCCACCAAAGAGCTGACCTGTCTTATCGTAGAGAGGGTCCGGGGCTCCGTTCGGGAAATTCCTCCGTTGTTCTTCCTCGAAATCAGACCAGGGGTATCGCACACCCTCACCGGCAATCATCACATTCTCAGCACCCATCAGCTCCTCAAACCGCGGAATATACGACGATGGAAGACCAACACCATACCCCACCACCACAGGATACTGCTCGTAAATATACCCACGAAGATCAGAATAGTGATAGCTCATATTTTCAAGAAGCTTGATCGCATATATTGCTGAAGACTCTGGATCTGCATCATGATGCATAGATAAAAAGTCTCCAAAGTTTTTATAGTAGATAAAAAAACCTTGCCGCATAGATACTCCAGATATTTCCCCGACAAGATTTTCATACCATATCGGACTGATATATTCGTTATCACCAACGCTAAAATTAAGTGCCCGTAGAAGCCTCCTGCCAAAATCTACTATATCTTCCACACCAGCACAGTCTACTTCAGCGATATACCACCCCTGCTGCTGTAAACGAGGCTTCATGATTTTCTCCCAGTACCCGCTCTCGTAAGTGAACACCGGAACAACGAACTCATCCTTATATTCACATATGTACCTCATATACGTACTCTCCTTTTAGACAAGCCTGACAAAAGTTTCATAATGGGTTGATGTGAAGTAGATACTTCCGTCAGAACCAACTACCAGCCGTTCTGTGCCAACATCGTTTACTTGGTTTTGGTTACGGAATAACCTTCTGACTTTGTACTCCGTGTACTTTATTTCGTTTCCCATCTGGTCATGAGTAGGAAGAATACGAGCATTTGGATTGTCAAAAGGTAGAGGGTGAGGCTTATTCCCAAACCCAGCAGGCTTATGATCTTTATTTTTCCAGTACACTTCTCCCTCTTCAAGAAGAGATTTAGCCGTTGGAACCACATCATCAGGGATCGTCCCAGTATACTCATCCAGATCAGTCACCATAAATTTATGAGAACCAACCTGAGCCTCAACCGTATTACCATGTCGGGTAACATTCCTAAAACCAGTCATCGCTGTATCTAGATTAGGCTCACTAACTTCAGGATGCCACAGGGCAAACTTAGGTTCACCTTTAGACAGATCAACTGGGGAATCTTTGCCGTTGAGCTTCTTATAATATTCTCTTCTTGCTTTATCTGCTTCTGCGAACCCGTACACGTTGTACGTTCCAGGCTCTTCAGAAGGCACATACCGAGAGCTGTCCTTAGTATTCTTCACAAGAGTCTTTTTGAAGTCATCACCAGCGAGATATGTGGCCGTCTGATCACCATTTTGCAGCTTAGAACCCGGAGGATGCTCCACCCAAGATGCATGTTTACCATCTGTAGCAGGTTTCTCTAATGATGGAGAATCACCCGCCACACCTTTCGCCGGAGGCAGGTTCTCAACCTTTGGTTCCTCCACAGGTTTCAGCTGCACATTGGGTTCGTGTACTGTTCCTGATGTCCTGTGATCGAGAGATCCGGTATGGGTAGGTTTGGGTCCGTTGGGTATGTCTATCTGATGTGGGCTATTGTGCGGCGTGGGGTGCACTTTGGGCACTACGTGCTCGATGCCCAGCAGGCTGGTGCGCGTCCATGTGGCAATGCGGTCTTGGATTCCGTTGATGCGGGTTTTGACGGCATTAACGGTGTTTTGGGTTTTAATGACAACAGGGGACGTCTTAACCCGATCAACCGTTCTGGAGATAACGGGGACTTTCATCGCTTGGTTGCCGGTGGCGCGTGCTACGGGCGGCCCGGCTTTGAAGAGCATCCCTATGAGTGCGGCTGTGAGTGCTTCTTTCCCGCCTTCCTGAAGGGCGTAAGCCTGCACTTTATCCCAGTCGATATTGCCGTCGGGGGTGTGGAAATCCATGCCATCAGCGGCACCGTTGGCGGCACCAGAAATAAAACCAACACCGCCAGCCAAGAGGATACTTGTCGGCGCTATGAACAGCGAACCAACAACACCTACAAGAGCCAGAAGGCGCAGACTCTGCTGCATGAAACGTTCGCCTTCTTGGCTCTGATACTTACGGTAATCTGCAACCGTCATGGGGCGCTCACCCCGAGGGTCCACATACTCCAGCGGATTATTGCCTGCATATGCGTAAACGTCAGCAAACCAGGATGAACCAGCTATTGCGGCCTTCGGGTCTGTTGAGAGAAAACGACGTGAAAGGCTGTCATAGACGCGAGCGCCTAGCATATCTAGACCGGCTACGCGTAGCGACCCTGCACCCGTGAACTCGAAACCGGTGGGCATCCCGGGCACCGGGGTAGCGCTTGCAGAGGGCACGCCCCAGTCTGTCGGCAGTCCGGGTGTGTTACCTAATGCCGAATCGAGGGCGTTGCCGGTCAATCCGGGGACGTTGAGGGTATGCCAAGGTGTCACTCCGCCGGGTATACCCGCCTGCGAAAAGCCGCCGTCAGAGCTGGGCGCGCTCGTTGCCCCAGCACCCAGAAGATGCGGAATATCCGACCTGGCATCCCACATGAGAGGCACTGTAATGCCCTCACCATCAGACACAGCGGATACCTCACCCACCGCATCAGAAATCAGTGAAGTGCGTGAAATACCTACACGTGAGGAAACAGAGTCTGTTACCGATGTCAGACCGCCGTAGGCACCCCAGCTATATTTGCGAGAGTATGAGGTGCCGGTGAGCTTATCGGTCGTGACTTCACCACTACGTTCGCCTGCCAGGTTGTAGGCGTATTCCGTGATGGTATGAGCGGCAAGCTCCCCAGCGTCGCCCCGTGCACCTGCGTATGCGCGAGCCTCAACGGCGACTAACTGGTTCGCTTCGTTATGGGTGAAGATACGCTCACCCTCCAGAACACGAGAACCTGCAGCCGAGCGTTCAGACCCGTTAGAACTATCGAGAGTAAAGACGCGCTCGCGCATCATGACTCCGGCCGTGTACTCCCACTCCCACACGTGAGATGCTGCACGGGCGCCCACAAGCTGCCCGGCATCGTCATAGGAGTACAGCACAAGACCATCCGGTGAAGTATCAGATCCCGTTGAATCCAACCCAATCACGCGGCCGTTATGGTCACGGATCACTTGTGTGCGTTCAAGAACCTTTGACTCTTCAAACCCTCGGACGTCGGCGAGTACCTGTTCACGCACATAGTCTGAGATTAGCCCGGTAGTGCGCTCGTGCATCCAGGAAGACACCATATCTCCCACCCGAATCCGCGTGAGACGTCCCAGAGGATCGTAGGAGAATACTGAAGAGATAACGTCGTGAGCGGGCTGTCCCGTGGCGTGTGTTGTTACAGCTACCGTTCGACCGGCACCATCTACGGTGCGTGTAGATTTTGCGTAAGGGGTTACTGATGTGATCAGATAACCATCGGCATCATACGAGTACGTCAGCGTATATGCGCCGGTTTTGATAAAGGTATTCAAAGCGTGAAGACGCTCGTGTATATCATCGTCTGCATGAGCGTTGCTTTGCTCGTCCGATCTTAGGAATCCTGAACGGCTGCGAGAGATCAGACGGTCGGAGGAATCATAGACAAAACGATGCTCAAGGTACGGCTTTTCGATGCCAGCAAAGGCGGAAGAATCGCGGTCCCTGAGTGCAGAAGCTGAGGCGTAGTCACGCACCGTCACGGTCCGATGACCAATAGATGATGCTCCGGAGGAGTACGAATACTCCGCCGCGCACACACCATTGACGCTCAAAGACGCGAGCAGACCGCCACCCTGATAGTCGTAGGAGTATGCACGGGTTCGCTCACCATTATTTTCAGACAGCAGACGACCTGCGGCATCGTAGGTGTATGTAGATGTTATCTCTGCCGTAGAACCCGCGCCCTTAACGGTGCGGATGAGCTGACCTGCGGCATCATAAATATACGTGGTGACCTGGCCGGTCGCATCCAGGGTGCGCACCATCTGCCCAGCAGCGTCATACTCGAAATGGGTGCGATACCCTAAGGCATCTACAGCAGTCACTAGCTGACCGGCTGCATCATAGATGAATCTGCGGGTACCAGCGCTGTTATCACTCATACGGATCAGGCGTGAGCACCGGTCGTATGCATACGTTGCCGTGCGAGCCCCATGCTGCACCCGTACAATCCGGCCAAGGGCATCGTACGTCGTATGCTCAGTTGTGCCGTCAGGATAGGTTCGGGCAATAATTCGAGATGCGGCGTCGTAGGTTAGCGTTGTGTACGCCCAAGCGGTAGGTTCTTCCCACTCCACGTTCTCGCTCACTGCCGGCTTCTGCTCGGGTACGCTTAGCCCCACACCTATACGCCGCAGACGCCCGGCTTGATCATAGTCGAATGTTTGGGTACGTCCCGCCGCAGATACCTCGCGTATCAGCCGGTTTGCCGCATCGTAGGTGCGGCGGGTGAGCCCGCCATGAGCATCAAGAGTTTCAACAGGATTGCCTGCGGCGTCATAGGCTGTAAACTCGGTAACAGTTTCGCTGTTTCTTGGGGATGCACTCGGTGACTTTGAGTTTTGAGATGCACGTCTAACCGGCTGCGAAGAGGCGAAATTTTGGGTATTGTTCTCGCCCTCAATAATCACCCGTCCCAGATAATCGACGTGACGGAATGAAGATCCGAGTATGCCGCCGGAGGACGTAGTTTCTTTGCCCGTTCTACGGTTTACAGTGCGGTGCGTAACAACACCGGTAGCATCCGTAATCTGGCTAATTTCGCCAGCCAAGTCGTAGTCAAACTCACTCCGGGCACCCAGAGGATCTGTTACCGCAATAAGTTGTGACAGGCCATCGTATTCATAGTTGGTTACGGCACCGAGGGCATTAATAGTCTTGACCATGTTGCCCCAGGCATCAAATACTGCACGGTTGGTACGACCCAGTGGATCGGTGACAGCGGTGATTTGGTTGCCGTTATTGTACTCAAAGTGTGTGACATGACCGTAAGGATCTGTCAAAGAAACGGGCAGCTGACCTATAGGCCGCGATGTATCGCGTACACGGTGAGTGTCGCTTTGGCGTACAAAAGCAGGAACATCCAGCTCTTCGGGAGCAAGCTCAGGGGTACGTGAGAGACCAGCGTGAACCGGCAGCATCCGTAACCGAGGCGAGTTGCCCGGCGGAGTTCCAATGGGTAGAGGTTACGTGACCTAGAGCATCCCTAACCTGCACTATTCGACCGTGTTTGTCGTACTCTAGATGGACTGTATCGCCAACGCCGTTTGTTATGCTGATCAGTTCTTGACGTGCGTTATAGGTGTATGTGGTACGTACACCGGTGGGGTCAGTAACGCTTAGAAGGTTGCCGTACTCATCCCAGCTATATTCTGTAGTATGTCCATTCCCATCAGTCATAGTGATGGGGTTTGGGTTTGCACCTGTTGGTTCGTAGGTATATGACACTACCACGGGATCACCGGGGTTGAGCCGATCACGAAAATCACATACAGAGGTCGTGAGCAGGCGGTTATGTTCGTCCCAGGTGTACTTAGACAGTGCGCCCTCGGGGGTAAGCTGTTTCGCTAAACGGCTGTGAGAGTCGTAGGAACGGCTTATCGTAGAACCATCGCGTTCAGTAACGCTGATGCGGTTGCCGAACTTATCGTAGCGCATGACTTGGCGGCTGCCATCAGCAGCCGTCATAGAGCTAAGACGTCCGTGTTCATCCGAGCGCCAAATATTAGAGCTGTCGCCGGTTATCGCGTCAGCAACAATCGTCATAATGCCCGGAGCATAGACGAAAGACACTTCACGGGAATGTTCAGTCAGCTGGTGGACCACACGTCCTTGGCCGTCATAGGTATTAGTGACTTCACGGTGGCCGTTCACATCCCAGACTTCTTCAATAAGGCGCTTAGCGTTATGGGTGTAACGACGAATACCGTCGGGACGGTTAACCGCTGCTAGCAGATCATCATCGTCGTAAATGTAGGTGACGGTATCAAGTATCTGCACATCATGATCTATGAAATAGGTGCTGGCAGATTCAGGGCGAATACGGTTATCACGGGGTGAGCTGCCGTAGCGTATCTGAAGACCTCGACCTGAGGCCGGGTGAACAATGTCAGTCAGCTCTAACGCACCCGTTGCGGAATCCGATGAGTAAAGAGGCAGTGTTAAGGTTGCATAATGCCCCTCCATCACGCCTGTCCAGGCACCAGAAGGATCGTAGAAGTATCGAACGTGCTTGGAATTGTAAACAACCCAATAATATGCGGGTGCAGTAGGAGCGCTGACCTTGCGCCCAGCGTTCTCTGCCGTCTTGATTGCTTTTGTCGTCGCTGTGGAAACATAGCTGTAAAGCTCGTCGCCGGGAACAGTTTTGCTAAGCCAATACGATTCGGAAGGAACACGACCAAAACCGTCGCCCATACGAGGGAATGCAAGAGTCCGACCATCAGGCGTGTGCCATACAGCGCCCGTGTTACTCAACGTAAGTTGAGTATCAAGCGTAGAAAACCAACCGAGACCAAAGAGGCCGGAAGGGGCTTCTTCGGGATAGGTAACGGCAACGCTGTTGTACATACGTTCAAGCTTGATGAGCGATGCCGCAGGAGCATGCTCGAAGGAGAGATCACACTCATGCTCAATGAAATTCCCTGTGGCAACATTTACGGGATCAAGCGCATATCCCGCTGAGTATACCGCGCCGGTTATTGTCGCACGAGAAACGTCAATACTCGGACGATCTGTAGAAATTTTCTGTTCCTTCAGATAATTCCGGATATACCCCGTATTAAGGTACTGCGGATAATCCAAAAAATCTGCTTCAGAATAAATAGGGCCTAACATTCCTTGAGAACCAGCCGTCGCGAAAGCTTCCGCAACAGTGAGAATCCAACGAACATCAGATTGGTTGGCATCAACCCATTTTGCGATCGAGTTAAAAAGGCTTACGGCATCAAAAACACCCCATGATGTATGCTCAGCGAAAGAGCTGTAGCTTTTCGTGATATTGGAGTAAAGCTCAGCAATTCTTTGATCTGACTTAGAGTTCTTTTGCGCAAATGTCACGAGGTTGCCGGGAATAGCCGAGGTAGTCTCGGTAGCATCCTGGGCGGCGTCCCGAGCTCTCTTTTCGGCGCGATGCGTACGGTTGCGCCCGATAACCTCTGCATTTCTGCCCGTATTACGGGATTTGATAATCGGGGCGCGTTCGTCGAACTTGGGACCTTCGCTATCTAGATTAGGCTGTGGTTGGGGAGGGTAATGAGCAGCGGGATCTTTCTGAAAACTTATAAATGTATTGCGATTATCATTTTCAATGTTATCTCTGATCTTCCGTTTTTCTTCCTCCCAGTTTGCCATAGCCTCACGGAATTTTTTACGATTCTCATTTTCTTGGTGTGCAGCATCAATATACTTCTGCAGGTCGGTAGCGGCATCGCCCAGGGCTGTAATCAGGTTTTTACATTCAGAGATGGAATATTTACAGTTCTGATCAAAAACTCGTGCGAAATGTCCTTTAAACTCACGTTGGGCTATGCCAATATACCGCTGCCGTTCCGGAAGCTGTATTTCTAACTTTCTTTTTAAATACCTGAATATACTGAGCAGAATATCGGCATGATTAAAATCGAACTCAACATCACGCTCTAGAACGTGCATGTTGTCGTATTCGCCCATAGTTTATGTATCTTCCGTGATGCGTGGCTGGAAACTATGCTGAACCTAAGTGAAAGGTTGAAGCTCAACTTATGTTACCAGATGTGAACCCCCGATATGAGCACATCCTGTAGGGGTCTGAGGCGTTGCATGAGCCTGTCTAGTCATCTGGAATACTTGAGCCCCTCGAAAGGTTTCGAGGGGCTCAGAACTCTCGCACTTCCATGCGCATAGACCGCGAAAGTTCTGGTACTAATCAATAACCGGGCGGATGGTCTCAACCGAGACGATACCACCGTGCTCGGCGGTTGAGACCTGCAGGATTACCGCATCCCCTGGCTCCATATAGGGGTCTTCGGCGGGAAGAATTTTCGCCGAACCCTTCATGAGGTGGCCTTTAAGAGCTTTAAAAACCAGCGGAAAAACGGGGCGATGCGTGCATAGCAGCGAAGGAACTTCCTTTACGAACAGCGATTCGGTCACTTTTGCCGTGCGTTTAGGATGCCCTGCCGCGCCGCTCTCTGAGAGGGACTTCTTCTCTTTGATCGCGATTGCATGGTCGTTCGCATAGGGCGCCACGGTCTGCATGCACCGCAGCCACGGAGATGAAAGCAAACGGGTGGGGGAGTATGCCTCCAACAGGCGGCTATGCGCAAGCGCCTGGCGTTTACCGGTTCCCGCGAGCGGACGCTCGTCGTCGGCGGCAGTCCAGTTAGACCGCGGTTTTGCCTTGGCATGCCGCATAATGACGACCGGGCGAGTGTGCAGAGTACCGGCTTTATGGTGAGCAACGAGCGCATCCAAAGGCTCGTGATCGGTGCTGTTGCTCAAGAGCTTGCGTGCCTCTTTGGGGGTTACCCAGCGGATTTCATCAACTTCGCCTTCGTCAGCGCGGGGATGCTCACCCACGGGCAGCTGCGCGGCCCAGTAGAACACATCCTTGGGGCGCCCCGAGACCATATAGTTGGTGACCGCCAGCGGCACGCCGAGGGTTATTCTGAGGGTGACTTCTTCGCCTACCTCACGAACGGCGGTTTCAACGAGTGATTCGCCCGCATCCTGTTTGCCTTTGGGCCAAGACCAGTCGTTATAGCGGGGCCGGTGAATCATGAGCACTTCAAGTTTTTCGCCGTGCAAGCGCCAGACGAGGGCACCTGCGGCAACGACTGGCGCTGTGTTTTCGCGGGTGCGGGTGATGGCGAGTGAATTATCGTATACGTGGGCGGAATAGTACGTTGATTCGGTGGTCACGGGATCCTCTACGAGCTGGTAGTGATGATGCGGTGTACTCCCATTCTAGGGGAAAAATCTTCAAAGCCGTCACCGTCCCGTAACCTTGTGTTCACCTTCGTAGTAAAAATCCGAATGTTACGTGGCTTGGCGCCCTGCGGAGCGCAATTATGGGCATATAGTGTGGCTTTCAGACCGAAAATTCACTATAGTGCTACTTTTCGGTCTGAAAGCCACTTGCATATGGATTTTACGGAAAGGGAAAACCGCTAAATCTTGTCGTGGTTCTTCCGGGAGCGCGAGCGCAGGTAATAGGACTGCACATCGCGCAGCGGGTTGCCGTCGGCATCAGTATCGAAACGCTTCCACGTGCCGTCACCCGAGAGGTGCCAGGTGCGGGATTCATCGCTCATGTAGACCGTGAACATGTCGAGCAGGTACTTGATATGGCGGGGGTCTTTGACCCTTACGAGCGCCTCGATGCGGCGGTCGAGGTTGCGGTGCATCATATCGGCAGACCCGATATAGACGATGGGTTCGCCCGCATTCTCAAACGCGAAGATGCGCGAGTGCTCCAGGAAGCGCCCAAGCACCGAACGCACCCGGATGTTCTCGCTGAGTCCGGGTACACCGGGGCGCAGGGCGCAAATACCGCGCACGACCACATCGACGGGAACTCCCGCCTGCGAGGCACGGTAGAGAGAGTCGATAATCGCCTCGTCCACCATGGAGTTGCACTTGATCTGGATGCGCGCCTCTTTACCCGCCTTATGGTTCTCAATTTCGCGGTTGATGCACTCGATGAGCCCGCTGCGCAGCGAACGCGGGGCGACGAGTAGCGATTTGTAGGTGGTTTTCGGTGCGTACCCGGAGAGCTGGTTGAACAGGCGCGAGACGTCTTCACAAATCTGCTCGTCACAGGTGATAATGCCGAGGTCTTCGTAGAACCGTGCGGTGGAGGGATGGTAGTTGCCGGTGCCGATGTGTGCGTAACGGCGCAGCTGGTTGCCTTCGCGGCGCACTACCAAGGAGAGCTTGCAGTGGGTTTTCAGTCCGACCAGACCGTAGACCACGTGCACGCCTGCGCGTTCGAGTTTGCGCGCCCAGGAGATATTGGCTTCTTCGTCGAACCGGGCCTTAATTTCAACGAGGGCGACAACCTGTTTGCCTGCTTCGGCGGCTTCGATCAGCGCATCGACAATGGGGGAGTCGCCGCTGGTACGGTAGAGGGTCTGCTTGATAGCCTGTACCTTCGGGTCGGCCGCCGCTTGCGCAAGAAACGCCTGCACACTGGTGGCGAAGGAATCGTAGGGGTGGTGCAGAAGCACATCGTGATCGCGGGTTGCGGCAAACACATCCGCCTCTTTGGCGGTTTCGGCGGCGTTGAGCCAGCGGGAGGTATGCGCAATATGCTTGGGGTAGTGCAACGCGGGGCGGTTGGCGCGCACGATCGCGCCCATACCGCGCAGATCCAGCGGCGCGGGGAGCTTATATACTTCGGAGTCGTCGATATTGAGCTCAGAAATAAGCAGGTCAAGAATCGTGGGGTTGATCGTATCTTCAACCTCAAGACGCACGGGCGGGCCGAAACGGCGGCGCAGCAGCTCCTTTTCGAGGGCCTGCAGCAGGTTCTCGGCATCGTCCTCTTCAACCTCAAGGTCTTCGTTACGGGTTACGCGGAAGACATGGTGCTCAACAACCTCCATGCCGGGGAAGAGCGTGTCAAGGTGCTCGGCAATGATAACCTCGAGCGGAATATAGCGGGATTCCTTGCCGGTCGTGTTGGCGGCGCGGGAACCATCCACCGAAATCATGCGGTCAAGCTGATCGGGCACCTTCACACGCGCGAAAAGTTCCTTGCCGGTCTGCGGGTTGCGCACCAACACCGCAAGGTTCAGTGAAAGCCCCGAAATATAAGGGAAGGGGTGCGCCGGGTCTACCGCGAGCGGGGTGAGAATTGGGAAAATATCGCGCAGGAATTCTTGGCGCAAACGGGTTTTAGCGTCTGCATCCAAGTCATCCCAGCCCACAATATGAATGTTCTGTTTTTCTAGTTCCGGGAGTATCTGCTCGTGGAATACCTGGGCGTGGCGCTTTTGTAAGCTGTGAGCGGCGGTCGAGATCGCTTCCATCTGTTCGTCAGGGCTCAACCCTGCGGCGGAAGGTACCGCGAGTCCGGTAGCGATGCGGCGTTTGAGCCCCGCCACGCGCACCATAAAGAACTCGTCAAGGTTCGAGGCCACGATAGAAAGAAAATTCAGGCGCTCCAGCAGGTACAGATCAGGGTCTTCGGCAAGCTCCAGCACCCGGGAATTAAAATCGAGCCAGCTGCTTTCACGGTCGAGAAAACGCTCGGCGCCAAAATCGCCTTCGATATTGGGTAGATCGAGTTTTTCTCCCGCCTCAATGCGGTCGGCACGGGTATCGGCACGCTCAATCTTCGAGATATCGTTTCCGATGTGAATCAACCCGGTCATCGGTGCCGGTTCGGTATTCTTTTTGGTATGCGGGTGGGGTGCCACAGGCTATTCCTTACTATGTTGAGGGACTAAGTTTACGATGCGCCGCTCGTCATCGAGCACAACGCAGAAAGAACGTTCGGTACGGGTGCGAGCCGGTAAAGAATCCGTGCCCCACCCCGAATAAACGCTAGATGCTGCCGGTCGAGATAACCGCCGTGGTAACAGCGGAGAGCACGCCCGCATCCACACCGTTAGACGAACTCTTGCCGGACCCGCGTTCGGGGGCGTACATGCGATCCACGGTCGCAACTGCGAACCCTAACGATTCATAGAGCTTCAACGCAGGGGCGTTATCGGCGTCCACATACAGTTCGATCGCGTGCAGAGGCTCGCCGTTTTCATCGGATGCAAGCGCCAAATACGCTAGGGCAC
>ERZ772928.1115-NODE-1115-length-11737-cov-7.761257_pt1 | contig 11737 bp, 9 predicted proteins | sample MGYA00511686_ERZ772928 | MGnify/ENA primary metagenome ERZ772928 (study PRJEB29015, sample SAMEA2738063) | human oral metagenome | biome: human oral; feature: human-associated habitat; material: saliva | place: China | collected 2219 ... | reverse complement strand
AGGGTGGCGAGATTCTGAAAGACCCGGTGATCGTTGAGATTGCGGGTAAGCACGGTATCTCTCCGGCGCAGGTTGTGCTCGCCTGGCATCTGGCGAAGGGGATCGTGGCGATCCCGAAGTCGGTTACTCCTGCGCGCATTGCCGAGAACTTTGCGGCCGCTAATGTCACCCTGGATACAGCAGATATTGCGGCGATTGATGGGCTTACGCGGAAGGATGGTCGCATAGGTCCGGACCCTGAGAATCCTAAATTCTAGGCGCAACGTACCGCGAAGCTTTGCCGTAAGTTGTTGCGGCTCGATGCCGGAAAATTTTTAACCATATTTCGTGCGGAGGCGGATATACGATAGCGGCGCAGTTCTGACAGCATGACTGGCAAGACCGCCCACGGTCGCAGACATAATGCTGTCAGTTGTTTGAGCACGCATCGTTGTATCCGCCTCCGCCCGGTGAAGCATGCTGCCACCCCTATCAAGAACGTTTATTTGTTTTCTTATGCCCCGCATCCGAGCGACCCGAGCCGCCCTCATCTACCAGCAGCGAGAGCGAAATACGACGGCGAGACGCATCCACCTCAACAACCCTCACGGTCACGATATCGCCGCTTCGCACAATATCGTGCGGGTTCGCAACATACTCGCGGCTCATCTGCGAGATATGAATTAGCCCGTCTTGATGCACCCCGATATCGACGAAGGCGCCGAAGGCCGCCACATTCGAGACGGTTCCTTCAAGCACCATCCCCACGGTTACGTCCTCAAAGCGAGAGATATCCTCAGAGAAGTGTGCGGTACGAAATTCGGGGCGCGGGTCACGCCCAGGGCGGCGCAATTCCTCAAAAATATCGCGCACGGTGTATTTACCGATGCTCTCGTTCACATAGTCGGCGGGGTCAAGCGCGGTGAGCGGATCTTCCCCGTCACTGCCGATAAGCCGCCCAGATTGCCAGAGTGCCCCGTGATTCCGCTGCGCATCGGCGATAATACGCCGCGCCACAGGGTACGATTCGGGGTGCACGGCAGAGGCATCCAGCGGTTCGGTACCGTGCAGAATCCGCACGAATCCCGCCGCCTGTTCATAGGCTTTACCCCCTAACCGAGGCACGTTCAGAAGCTCTTCCCGGGTGGTGAAAGCCCCATGTTCGCCCCGGTACGCCACGATATTTTCGGCAATCGTGCGGTTAAAACCGGCAACACGCGCAAGCAGAGCGGCGGATGCGCTGTTCAGGTGAACCCCCACCGCGTTTACGCAGTCCTCAACCGTATTATCGAGGGCGCGTCTTAAAGCGGTCACGCTGACATCATGTTGGTACTGCCCCACGCCTAAAGACTGGGGATCAATTTTGACGAGTTCGGCGAGCGGGTCTTGCAGCCGCCGGGCGATCGAGACAGCACCGCGTACCGTTACGTCAAGATCGGGCAGCTCTTCGCTGGCGAGTTCAGAGGCCGAATATACGGATGCCCCCGCCTCTGAGACGGTAACCTTCTGTGCCGCCTTATACCCCTGAGAACGCAGCTTCGCCAGCAGTTCGGCGGCGAGTTTATCGGTCTCACGTGAGGCGGTGCCGTTGCCGATGGCGATAAGTTCCACGCCGTGGGTGAGAACCGCATCCTCAAGGGCAGCGAGCGCACCGGCACGGTCGTATCGAGGCGCGTGCGGGTACACCGTGAAGGTTTTCAGCACGTGCCCGGTGCCGTCAATAACCGCGCATTTCACACCGTTACGCAGCCCCGGGTCAAGCCCGAGGGTGACTTTTTGCCCGGCGGGTGCGGCAAGCAGAAGGTCGCGCAGGTTCGAGGCGAAAACGGTGATGGCTTCGCGTTCTGCCATCTCGAAGAGGGCGTTGCGTATGCGGTCTGCCAGGCGGGGGTGCAGCCGTTTACGCCATGCGGTGCGCACGGTTGCGGCAAGCCAGCCGAGCACACGGTCTTCACTGTCGACGGTGTTGAGAACCTGCACGGGTATGCGCAGCGCGGCGGCGACTTCACGCTCGTATCCCGAACGAACGTTCTCGTAATTTTCGGCGAGGGCAAGCGCAGCAGCACGCGCTTCTCCGCGGAGTTTGCTCAGGGGCGGAGCTGGTGTGGCACCGTCAATACTGAGCCGCACGATTCCGGCTTCTTTGGCGCGAAGCAGGGCGAGAACCCGGTGCGGGCGAATACGCCTAATGCTATCGGAGAAGTCGAAATAGTCGGCAAATTTTGCCCCTTCGGCTTTTCGCCCGGCGATAACTCGACTAGAGATCGTTCCGGTGGCAACCATTCTTTCGTGAAGGCGTTCGGCGAGAATTGGGTCGGTCAGTGCCCGGTCGATCAGGATAGCGCGGGCGCCGTCGAGGGCTTCCTCCACCGTTGTAATTCGGGCGTCTTCGGATTTTCCGGCATCGGCCGCCTGTTTATCGTCGGTTTCATCCGGTTCGTCCACATAGGCTGCGGCAATATCGTAGACCCCGGCAAGGGGAACTTCGAGCAGGTCTTCAACGAGCGCCTCCAGACCTGCCGCGCGGGCACGCTGCGCCTTGGTGATGCGCTCACTCCGGTAGGGCGCGTAGAGCGCTTCGAGGTCTTGTTTACTGGATGCCGCCCCCACCCCCGTGATGAGCTGTTCGTAGGTGAGCGGATCGATCAGCCCGTCTTCGCGGCGTTGGGCAAGCGAGCTGAGAATATTCTCGCGGCGAGTTTCGAGCGCACGCAGGGCGTCGAGCCGGGTGCTAATAGCACGCAGGTGGGTGTCGGTGAGCGCGCCCGTAGCTTCTTTGCGGTATCGAGCGATAAACGGAACCGAAGATCCGGAGTCGAGCAGGTTTACGGCGGCACGAACACGCGTGGGTTTGAGGTCTAGTTCGTTAGAGAGCATCGTCAGGATGCGGGTGTTCGTAGCTTCGGTGCGCTCGTGTTTTTCGCTCATTCTCTCAGTTTCGCATTCTCGGGTGTGCTGTGCCAGTCTTGCGGGGCGTGCGGCGCGGGGTATGTTGCGCATCGGAGCGTAATAAATTTTACAGCTATGGTCCCGCATCTAGAATGGGTAATAACATCACATCGCTATTTTTCAGATATTCCGGCGATTGTGCAGAAGTTATGCGCCGGGGCATAGAAGATGACATGACGGTAGCCGGTTCACGGTGGACTGGCTGAAAGAAGGTTTCGCATGTATGGTCGTGCTGACGATCGCGCACAGGCGCCTTCACGTTCATCTTTGCCGCCGGGGTACGCCGAATTTCATCAGCAGTTTGGCACGCTGATTACCGCTTTGGCTGCGCAGGGCTGGACTCCGAGCGAAACGCACCGGCGTATTCGTGTTCTTTTTCCGCAGGTTAACCGGGAACATCTTGATTTTGCTTTAGATTCTGGCATGTGGGAATTTGGTTCGCACGGCGAGCAGACTCCCACCCATGTTTTGTTGGCGGCCGCCGTCTGGTATGCGGTGGCGGAGGCTTACGGTCTGGCGCCGGATGGTTCCTATGCCGCAACAACTCTGGATGCAGCGGTCATGGCTGATATGATGCGCTTATTGGAGAGCGCACGGGTTTCACCGCAGAATATCGCCCTAATTTTAGGGAAGGTGGGCGCTGGGCTCAAGTACCTGGCGCTGCATCCATATACGCAGCTTGATGAGCTTACCTACCGCGATGTGTGCCAGCATCTTCCGGCTGAGTCCCAAGACGTGGCGCACGGTTCGTTTGTATGGCCGCCCTCCTGCGAGAGCATTCGTGATCAGCTGGGTGATGGCGGATGGTCAACCGCCATGCTGCGCACCGGTGTGTGTCCGCCCGATTATGCGGAGTACAACTGGCAGCTGAGCGGTACTTCGCTCACGGATATGGAGTTCCGCGACCAACTGGGCAGTTTCATGAGTTACTGTATTCGGTATGATCGGCAGCCAACGGTGCTTGCCTACGGAACCTGGTCTACCATGCGCAGTAATCTGGGCCGGGTGCCGTTTCTAGCGGCGGTGCGCGCGAAGTACGGGTCGTGGCATACCGCCTTGCAAGTGGGCCGCACAATGGTGACCGATGCCCTGCAGATGACGAAGAGTGAGGTCGCGCCGGTGCGGGTGCCGCCGCATCCGCCCAGTATTTCGCCCGAGCAGCTTGCGGTGCAGGGTATTGGGGTTGTGAAGTCTGAGCAGACGGTTTCTGCCCGCGACCGCTGGGATGAGGTGACGAACTCACTCGGTCAGCGTTTGGCGAGCCTGCCTTGGAGCAGGCATCTGCGCACCTACTATGTGCTCACGGGTGCCGCGCATGCTAACGCAATGCCGCTTGTGTGCATCTACCGCTCCCCCGCCGGGTTCCTGTGCGAAATTGCGATGGAGGCTGAGGTTTTGCCCAAGTTCAGCACCGACTACCTGCGTTCGCACGGGTGGGCGGCACCAACCCCCATGCAGCCTATGTGGAATCGGAATGTTTTTGACCCTCATGAGGCCGCGCAGGATGTGGTGCAGGCAATGCGCTGGGGTATGGGCTGTTCCCGCTGGGACTACTACCGCACGGATGACCTGGTGTTGGATGCCGAGGATACCTCGGGTACCGAAGCGGGTTAAGCCGGGGCGCGGATTCTTCCGTTTCTTCTCCCCTATCGCGCTAAAAGGCTCTTGATGTGAATAAAGCGTTAGAAACGCCGCCCTGTTCACATCAAGAGCCTTTTTATACCGGAAGTAATGCGGAACAGATAACCGCCGAAGTGTCTTTACTTATTATTCTTCGGTGCCTTCATATCCACCACCGGATGCGACTGCGTAATGCTGGTCTCCGGGATTTCGGGGTTGATGCTGTTCTTCACGAACCACCCGATAGTCAGCAGGATGAACCAGATGGGCATGAGCATCAGACCGGTGAGAGTGTCTTTATCGGTAGCAAGAATCCCGATGATGAAAGCAAAGAACGCAAGCACGATCCAGCATGCCACCACGCCGCCGGGCATGGGATAGGTGGTCTCCCGGTGCAGGTTGGGGCGCTTCGCGCGGTAGCACAGATAGCTGACGAGGATCATCGACCATACGAAGATCACAAGTACCGCCGCCATCGTGGTGACCAGCGTGAACGCCTCAATAATCGAGTCGCCAGCATAGAGCAGGGCGATACTGGAGAGTAGCAGAATCGAGGTGAGGAACAGCGCATTGCGGGGCACACCGCTCCCGGAAAGGTTACCGAGGAACTTCGGGGCGTAACCTTCTTGGGAGAGACCGTACACCATGCGCGAGGTCGAAAAAATACCCGAGTTCGCCGATGATGTTGCCGAGGTCAGCACCACAACGTTCACGATATGCGCCGCAATGGCAATACCGGCGAGGGTAAACATGGTCACGAAGGGGCTCTTGGCCGGATCAATTTCACGCCAGGGGTTTACCATCAGAATAACGATCAGGGCACCCACATAGAAAATGAGAATACGAACCGGCACTGAGTTAATAGCCTTCGGCAGAGTCACCATGGGGTTCTGGGTTTCGGCGGCGGTAGTACCTACCAGCTCGGACCCCATAAAGGCGAAGACCGCGATCTGGAAGGCGCCTAAGAATCCGGTGGCACCGTTGGGGAAGAACCCACCGTCGTTCCACAGGTTGGCTACCTGAGCGTGAGCACCGCTGGGTGTCGTGAAGCTCGTAGCAACCATAATGGCACCCACGATAATGAGGGCGCAGATGGCAACAATCTTAATCATGGCGAACCAGAACTCGATCTCACCGAAGTTCTTCACCGAGGGCAGATTCAGCGCCAGCAGCGCAATAATCACGACGAGTGCTGGAACCGCTTTCGGTAAATCGGGCCACCATAGTTCGGTATAGCCCACGATCGCGATAATATCTGCGACTGCGGTGACCACCCACATGAACCAGTACGACCACCCGAGGAAAAACCCTGCGGGACGTCCGATCAGGTCGGTAGCAAAGTCTGAGAATGACTTATATTTCAGGTTTGATAGAAGGATCTCACCCATCGCACGCAGCACCAAGAAGATAGCGGCGCCGATAACCATGTAGACCAAGAGGATAGATGGACCAGCTTTAGAAATTGCTTTACCGGAACCCATGAAGAGCCCGGTACCAATAGCACCGCCGATAGCAATGAGCTGGATGTGTCGGTTGCTCAGCCCGCGGTGCAGTTCTTCAGCATTATCTGTCGTGTCTGCCGCCGATGCGGCATTATCGTGAGGTTGCTGCATGACAGTTCCTCTTTCGTGGTTGGGTCCCGCAGCCGAGCGGGACAGCCCCGGCTTTCGGGGCGGCAAGTGCAGCACTCAGCCCGTAAGATACGGTGAGCTATCACAACTTTTGAATATATATTCTACATAACAGGGACGGTATTGTGTAATTATCTCCAGGAAGTGTGTCGCGTATCTATAGCATGCGTCACGAACAATAAAATCTTTATATCGAAATTCAAAAAAATTTCGGAAGGAATCTGCAGAAACCCTTGACAATAAGCCTTACTTTCGGAAAACACGGCACGCATGAGGTACGTCCCTTTGTTGCCCAACTCGCCACATCCTCAAAAGAAAAATTCTCATCATATATGATTTCTATACAAATTTAAGAATATCTATACATATTGGGGTATGTTCTGGTACATGCCGTATGTCATCGCCCCATAAGATACAGCGGGCGGGATGCCGCACGTTTTCTCTACGCACCGCATCCCGCCCGCTAATAAGGAATAAATAAGACTCGTTACTTAGCTTCCGCCCGTGCCGACTCAGCAAAAAGACGCTTACGCGCATGACGGCGCACCATAATCTCATACCCAAGCTCAACCCCGATAAACCAGATAGGGCTAAGCGCCAGAGCCAACCCGGTTTCTGGCTGCAAGCTCAGGGCATAGATCATCAGAGCGAAGAACACTAAACCAACCCAGCTCATCGTGCGACCGAACGGCATCTTATACTGCGAGGCTTCATGCCGTTTAGGGAACTTCTTGCGGTATACCAGGTACGACACCAGAATCATCGACCACGTGAAAATACCCATAATTGAGGCCACCGAAGTCACGACAGTAAACGCTTCCAGAAGCTCACGCCCAAACGCCAGCATCACCAGGCTAAAGAGCAGAAGAACCGTCGTCAGGTACAGGGCGTTCGTGGGCACGCCGTTCTTCGAGAGCTTCTTCAGGAAGGAAGGCGCATTCCCCTCCTCTGCTAGGCCATACACCATGCGCGAGGTCGAAAAAATACCCGAGTTCGCCGAAGACGTTGCCGACGTCAGCACTACAAAGTTAATGAGCGAGGCGGCAATTGACACACCCGCCAGTGAGAACATCCCCACGAAAGGACTCATATTAAGATCGAGTTTATCCCAGGGAGTCACCGCAAGAATTGCCGACAGCGGCAGCACATAGAACAGCACCATGCGGAACGGCACGGCGTTAATCGCACGCGGCAGGGTACGTTCGGGGTTCTTCGTCTCTGCCACGGCGGTGCCCACCAGCTCAGCACCCACGAACGCGAACAGCGCAATCTGGAACGAGCCCAAGAAACCCGTTAAACCGTGAATAAACACACCGTTGCCCGAAGGTCCCGAGCGATCCCACAGGTGCGTGATGGAGGCGACCGTTCCATCCGGGCTCGTAAACCCGAACACGACCATTACGGCACCCACGGCAATAAGCGCCAGAATCGACACGATCTTAATCATCGCGAACCAGAACTCGATCTCACCGAAGTTCTTCACCGAGGGCAGGTTTAGAGCCAGCAGCGCCCCGATCACGATAAGCGCGGGAATAAACGAAGGAAGTTCGGGAAACCAGTAATGCGTGTAATCCGTAATCGCCAGCACATCCGCAATACCCGTGGTCACCCAGAAGAACCAGTACGACCAGCCGACGAAAAAGCCCGCGCGAGTACCCAAAATATCAGATACGAAATCGGTAAATGACTTGTACTTAGGGTTCGACAGCAGAATCTCGCCCATCGCACGCAGCACAAAATAGATAATGATGCCAATAATCGCATAGACAAATACGATGGAAGGGCCCGTCAGCGAAATAGTCTTCGCCGATCCTAAAAATAACCCCGTACCAATTGCACCGCCGATAGCGATGAGCTGGATATGCCTGTAACTTAATCCACGCTGCAGGCTCTCTTCACCCGTGGAACTCTCATTCTCGGTAACTGTATGCTTGGAAGGCCGCTGTGTCACTATTCCTCTTTTCTGTGTGTGCTCTGCCCTGCGGGCTACAACCTCAACAGGAAGCCCCGACCTTCGGGGCATCACGATGCAGTTCAGATTTTCGCACGAGCACGGCTCACGGAAAATCGCATCGTTACGCCATGACTACACAGAATTCTACCCGCAAAAGGCGCCTGCACCGATTACGTCTTAGGCATTGGGAGCGCGGCAACACGCCGAGGGCGCATCTCTACTCTCCCGCTAAAACGCTGAAAAATAATGCTTACCGCAAAAATTATGTTAAAACTTTACGATTAAATAAACTTTCCTGAGGTTTGCCGCTACAATTGCAATGCCCGGTGCGGAAACACCGCATCACTCATCTCATCACAAAACATCAGGAGGACACTCACTCATGGGTAAACTATCAAATGCTGCACTGCGCCTCACCACGGGCGCGCTCGTGCTTGATGCAGGCATCAAGAAACTCGGCGCCGACGAAGGTACCTACGCATATCTGCAGCAGATGGCGGCATCCGGTGTGCCCGCCGTCGCCAAGCTCGACCCCAAAACCTTCGGCAAACTTATTTCCTACTCGGAAACTGCGCTCGGCGCCACCCTGCTGACCCCCTTTATTCCTGCCCGCCTCGCGGGTGCAGGGCTGACAGCCTTCGGCGCGAACCTCATGACCATGTACTTCCGCAACCCCGACATGCATGACGGCACATTCCGCCCCACCCAGGATGGGCAGCAGCTCGCCAACAACATCGTGATTCTCGGCGCGGGTCTGGCGTTGCTGTTCTCCAGCAAGAAAAATTAGCCTGCACTGCGAATGTGCGGTCGCAAAGACCAAACGGGGGGCAGTTTCTTCATACGGATGAAGAAACTACCCCCGAAATTTTTAACAGTGCCTCCCTCCACGCGCCGCTACGTTATCCTGATAGGTATGTCATCTCAAGAGCAGAACGTGCAGACCACCGCATCGGCTAACGCCGATGCACCCCAGACACCCGAGAAGAAAACGGTACCGCCCGAGTTCTTCCGCCAGCCTTATTCCTTCGTGCGCCGCGGCGACCGCCTGACCTCGCGCCGCCAAAAAGCGTGGGACACCTACTCCCAAACCCACGTGCTCGACATACCCCGGCTGCGGGCAGATACCTCTGTAGCCCCTGAAGCCGCCTTCGACCCGGTCACAATCTACGGGCGCGAAGCCTACCAGGTGGTCGAGATCGGTTCCGGGCTGGGTGAAGCAATCGTGCACCGCGCCTGTGAAATGCCCGAGGCAAACTTCCTTGCCGTTGAGGTCTACACCCCCGGCATTGCGGATCTGCTGCTCAAGATGGGGCAGGCCGGGGTTGAGAATGTGCGCGTCGCTCAGGCTAACGCCCCCGAACTGCTCGATAACATGCTGGAAGAAAATTCGGTTGATGAGCTCTGGGTTTTCTTCCCCGACCCTTGGCACAAGTCACGCCACCACAAACGCCGCCTGGTCTCCCCCGCTTTTGCCGACAAGGTTGCGCGCGTGCTCAAACCCGGCGGAATCTGGCGCCTTGCTACCGACTGGGAAGAATACGCCCACGTGATGCGCGATGTTATGGAGGCGCACCCCGATTTCGAGAATCTGCATGCCGGTGAAGGCGCTACCGAGGACGACCCCGTGGGTGGTTGGGCGCCGCGCTGGGAGGGGCGCATCCTGACTAGCTTTGAGAGGAAGGCTCGCGAGGCGGGCCGCCGTGCCCACGACCTGACCTACAGGCGTAAATAAGTTATCTGCTTGGGAAGGGGTAACGATACCATTTTGCCCTTGCTCAAACAGCCGGAGGCATACTCGCTTCGCTGCGTTGCATCCGACAACTCGCATATAGGCAAAGGATATCGTTGCCCCGAAAAGGCTTACGCCGTGGTCAAGTCAGGCGCGCCGCCGCCTAACACTCGTAAAAGGTGCAGTAGGCGTATGGCTAAGCTGGCATGTCACGTTACACTGTCGTTGGTTGAGAACCGCCCACGGTAAAAACTATTTCTGCCGGTACAGCACCACCGCCGAGGAGCGTTTGCGCGGTGCCGGGCGCTGCCCCCGCTGGATGTTCACCACATCCCCGCGGGTGCTGGCCGCGAACACTCGTTCCGCCAGCCCCAACTTGGCGTGCGCATCCTCAAGCTGAGCCTGCAGGCGGGCAATATGATCCCGGTGTTCCTCAACCATCTCTTCAAGCTCAATAATCCGGCGGATTCCCTCAAGCGAAACGCCTTCCTGCGAGAGCTGCTGAATACGCTGAAGTAAATCCACATCGCGCTGCGAATAGCGCCTGGCCTTACCCGGCGCACGCGAAGGCTGCACCAGCCCCAGGCGGTCGTATTGGCGGAGCGTCTGCGGGTGCATACCCGCCAGCTCCGCCGCCACCGAAATCACAAAAACCGGCCGGTCGGCGCTGTAGGCAGATGCCGACGACTGCTTATTATGGGCACTCATAAGCTACCTAACTTTCTTCAAAAGGTCCTCACGGGGGTTCTCCTGCGGTGCCAGAGCAATGAACTTCTCGAAGGCTTCCTTCGCCTCATCGCTTAGGTTCTGCGGCAGGTGCACCTCGGGGATCACCAGCAGGTCGCCGGTGCCCGACTTGGTTGTGAACCCGCGTCCTTTCGCACGCAGTTTACGGCCCACGCTGCCGGGGGTCAGCCGCAGTTTGACGGTTTTACCGCCGGGTACGGGCACTTCCAGCACACCGCCGTTGACTGCCTCATCCAGGGTGACGGGGGCGCGCAGCACCAGGTTGTTTCCTTCGCGGCTGTAGTGCGGGTCATCCGAGACGCGCACGGTCACGATCAGGTCACCGCCGGTTCCGGGGCGCCCCTTGCCGCGCACACGCACTTTCTGCCCGTCCTTCACGCCCGCCGGGATGCGCGCCTCAGTACTCGTGCCGTCCGGCAGGAACACGGTCGCCTTGGTGCCCGTGTACGACTGCGGCAGGGTAATGCGCGTGCTGGTGGAAAGGTTGTTGTCCTGCGGGGCATGCTGGCGCCCGCCGCCAAAGCCTTGAGCACCACCGAACCCGGTGGCATCCCCAAAATCTGCGCTCGTGAACCCGGCGGTACGGCGTGAACCACCCGCGCCGCCAGCGCCGCCGCCGAAGAGCCCGCCGAGCAGATCCTCAATATTGATACCTTCGGCGCCGCCGCTGGTTGTGAAGTGCACGTTTTGGCCGTTAAATCCGCCGAAACCACCGGCACCGCCAAATCCGCCAGCGCCGCCTCCGAAACCGCCGTTGGCGAACCCTGCGGCACCGTATTTACGGATCTGGTCGTATTCTTCGCGCTGTTTCTTATCCGAAAGCACATCGTAGGCTTCGGAGACTTCCTTGAATTTCTTCTCCGCTGCCTCGTTCCCGGGGTTTAGGTCCGGGTGATATTTGCGTGAGAGCTTACGGTACGCCTTTTTAATATCAGATTCAGAGGCGTCTTCTTTCACGCCGAGCGTTTTGTAAAAGTCTTCTGACAGCCAGTTTTCGCTTGCCATTTAAGTTCTCCTTCCCCGTCGTACGGGATTCTTGTAACGCCCTACCGTGGGCACAACCTTAGTTTTTTATCCTATATAAAGTTTAGTCTACTAGACTCAATTTTGGAAGAGAAATCCCGTAGA
>ERZ772928.1111-NODE-1111-length-11751-cov-14.848666_pt1 | contig 11751 bp, 16 predicted proteins | sample MGYA00511686_ERZ772928 | MGnify/ENA primary metagenome ERZ772928 (study PRJEB29015, sample SAMEA2738063) | human oral metagenome | biome: human oral; feature: human-associated habitat; material: saliva | place: China | collected 2219 ... | reverse complement strand
TGGAGTGGGTTTCAGAAGAGTCTTATTTCCTTCGCCTCAGCAAATACCAAGACCGCTTGGTCGAATTTTTCAAATCACATCCTGACTTCATCACTCCTGATGGTCGTCTCAATGAAATGCTTCGTAACTTCATTGAACCTGGTTTGGAAGACTTAGCAGTTTCTCGTACAACCTTTACCTGGGGTGTACCTGTCCCTTCAAATCCAAAACACGTTGTCTATGTATGGATTGATGCCCTTCTCAACTATGCGACAGCCCTTGGTTATGGTCAAGACGAACATGCTAACTTTGATAAGTTTTGGAACGGAACAGTCTTCCACATGGTTGGAAAGGATATTCTTCGTTTCCATTCCATCTACTGGCCAATCTTACTCATGATGCTCGATATCAAGTTGCCAGATCGTCTGATTGCTCATGGTTGGTTCGTCATGAAAGATGGCAAGATGTCTAAATCTAAAGGGAACGTGGTCTATCCTGAAATGTTGGTAGAGCGTTATGGACTTGATCCACTTCGTTACTACCTCATGCGTAGCCTTCCAGTTGGTTCTGATGGAACCTTCACTCCTGAAGACTATGTAGGTCGTATCAACTATGAACTAGCCAATGATCTTGGAAACCTCCTCAACCGTACGGTTTCTATGATTAACAAGTATTTTGATGGGCAAATCCCTGCTTATGTAGAGGGTGTAACAGAGTTTGATAATGCTCTTGCTCAAGTAGCAGAGCAATCAATCGCTGATTACCACACCTACATGGATGCAGTTGACTACCCACGTGCGCTTGAAGCGGTTTGGACTCTGATTTCACGTACCAATAAATACATCGATGAGACAGCTCCATGGGTCTTGGCTAAGGATGAAGCTCTTCGTGACCAATTGGCAAGTGTTATGAGTCACTTGGCAGCTAGCCTTCGTGTCGTTGCTCACTTGATTGAACCATTTATGATGGAAACCAGCCGTGCAGTATTGACTCAACTTGGTCTAGCAGAAGTTTCTAGCCTTGAAAATTTGAGTTTGGCTGATTTCCCTGCAGGTGTAACGGTAGTTGCCAAAGGAACTCCAATCTTCCCACGTCTGGATATGGAAGAAGAAATCGCCTATATCAAGGAACAAATGGAAGGTAATAAACCAGCCGTTGAAAAAGAATGGAATCCAGATGAAGTCGAACTCAAACTAAACAAGGAAGAAATCAAGTTTGAAGACTTTGACAAGGTTGAAATCCGTGTCGCAGAAGTCAAGGAAGTTTCCAAAGTAGAAGGTTCTGACAAGTTGCTTCAATTCCGCCTCGATGCTGGTGATGGTGAAGATCGTCAAATTCTCTCAGGAATTGCAAAATACTATCCAAATGAACAAGAATTGGTCGGCAAGAAAGTCCAAATCGTTGCCAACCTCAAACCACGTAAAATGATGAAAAAATATGTCAGCCAAGGGATGATCCTCTCAGCTGAACATGATGGCAAATTAACCCTTCTCACAGTTGATCAAGCTGTACCAAACGGAAGTGTGATTGGCTAAAATCTATAGATAAAAACAGTTTTCTATTTTTCGCATAGAAAAACTGTTTTTTTACTAAAATAAATAATATTTTGGAGATTGGGAATGAAGAAAAATGCTATTCTTTATTTAGGAGTTGTTTTACTACTTGCTATTTTTCTTTTGTTTTCTTTATTTATAAATCGTAAAGAAAGTAAACATCAAGAAGTGCAATCAACTACTACTGAAGTCATAAAATCAGATTTTGAGGATATTTCAGGTGATTATATTTCTTCTACAGGTGAGAAAGCTACTGTTGCTAAAAATAATCAAAATTGGAGAATCTCATATAATACAGACGAAGGTAATGTATTTGGAGACTTTTCTACGGATTGGAAGAAAGATGGCAACAATAGGTCTTCTGTTACAGAATTTAATAAATCAGATGGAAGTAAGGATTTTAAAATCTCTATTTTAGTTAATAATGCAGATGATTCATCTAACATTTTAACGGTAATTACCTTATCAGACGGAAATAAGAATCATGAAATGGTATTTGCTAGTAGGATTGATTATTTTAAAAATAGTAAGGATAATATTCTTCAAGGAGATTTAAGCGCTTTTGAAGGGACATATTCTAATGACTATTTAGAGAAAGCAATAGCGGAATCAAACTTTACTTTGTATGGGTATAGTCCTGAAGATTTTTTTAATGATAAAACTTCAGCCTTCCCAAAATTATCAAATCAAGAGGGAAATTGGATATTTTGGGGTGGTGCTACACATACCCAATTCAAGCTAGATAAAAGTAAAAAACCGAAGAAAAATAATGGTTATTATGAAGTCTATTTTGTAGGGGATAATAAAAATGCAATTATTGGGCAAGAGTTAGTGCTAACATTTATTCCTGATAATGAAACTGGACCAGATAATGAGAAAATTCAAGAAAATAGAATTCTTTATGGAAAAAGTTATCTTAAACCATATAAAGTAGGTTGGTGGGAAATATACCAAAAAAATTCAATTTCAGAAGTAGACTTAGATATTGAAGCGATTGAAAATGGAGATATTTCAACACTTGTTGGAAAATGGAGGAATGGTCGCGGTGATGAATTGATAATTAATTCGGATGGAACAACCGCGGATGGAAATAGGATTAAAGCAATCAAAGATTCATCCAAGAAGAGCAGTGTTCCGTATGTTAGTTTACAAAGTGGTCATACGAGTGCTGCCATTGGATTGTTTAAGATAGGGTTCAAAAATCCAATGGGTGATCAATCAGATAGTTCACGGCCACGATTAATTATTACTCAATCAGCTGGAAATTATAATGCAGATTTTTATTATTATAGAGTAGAGGAAAGTGATTCTCAATAATAGTTAAAATGTTAAGTATTATGAATGAAAACGGAGGAAATTGCCATGAAATACATTCCATTTGGTCAAGAGAAAAGAGAATTGTCCGAAATCATTCTAGGCATGATGCGCATCAGTGACAAGTCGGTTAAAGAGGTTGAGGACTTGGTTGAAACAGCCCTATCTGTAGGAATCAATGCCTTTGACTTGGCAGATATCTATGGTGGAGGTCGTTGCGAAGAATTACTGGGTCAAGTGTTAAACAATCGTCCTGACCTGCGAGAAAAGATGTGGATTCAGTCCAAGTGTGGCATTCGCATAGAAGAATTTACCTATTTTGATTTTTCAAAAGATTATATTTTAGAGTCAGTTGATGGGATTTTAGAGAGATTGCAGGTTGATTATTTAGATAGTTTGCTTCTTCACCGTCCAGATGCTTTGATGGAAGCTGATCAAGTGGCTCAAGCCTTTGAAATTCTTCACAAATCAGGTAAAGTTCGAGACTTCGGTGTGTCCAATCAAAATCCTATGATGATGGAATTGCTGAAGAAAGAAGTCAAACAACCTTTATCTATCAATCAATTACAGCTAAGCGCAGCTTTCACGCCAGGATTTGAATCAGGTTTCCATGTCAATATGGAAGGTGACAAGGCAGCTTTGCGTGATGGTAGCGTCTTTGAATACTGCAAATTAAACGACATGGTTATTCAGGCCTGGTCAGTCTTGCAGTTCGGATATTTCAAAGGGAATTTTGTCGGCAATGAGAAGTTTCAACAACTAAACCAAGTCCTAAATCGATTAGCTTTAAAATACGGTGTGAGCCCATCAGCTATTGCTATCGCTTGGGTGTTACGCTATCCAGCTAAGATGCAGGCAATAGTAGGAACAACTAACCCTAGACATTTGATAGAAGCAAGCCAAGCAAGTAATGTTAACCTAACTCGAAAAGAATGGTATGAGATTTACCTAGCAGCAGGGAATGATTTGCCATAGGAAAAAATGTATTTTAAGAATTCACAGTCAAAAAGCCGTTGGAAAACGGTTTTTTGTTATAATGAAATTAAGATTTATAGATAACAAAGGAGAAAAACATGACATTCGAAGAAATCCTACCTGGACTAAAGGCAAAAAAGAAATATGTACGTACTGGATGGGGTGGAGCTGAGAACTATGTCCAGCTCTTTGATACCATTGAACAAAATGGCGTCGCCCTTGAAGTGACACCCTATTTCCTCATCAACGTATCTGGTGAAGGGGAAGGTTTTTCTATGTGGAGTCCAACTCCTTGTGATGTCTTAGCGACGGATTGGGTGGAAGTCCATGACTAAACGTGTATTGATTACAGGTGTTAGCTCAGGGATTGGTCTGGCTCAAGCTCGACTCTTTTTAGAAAAAGGTTATCAGGTTTTTGGAGTGGATCAGGGTGAAAATCCTGATTTACAGGGTGACTTTCACTTTTTCCAACGTGATTTAACACTTGACTTGGAACCAATTTTTGACTGGTGCCCGCAGGTGGATATTCTCTGCAATACGGCTGGAGTTTTGGACGATTACAAGCCTTTACTGGAACAATCTGCCCAAGAAATCCAAGAGATTTTTGAAATCAACTATGTGACTCCAGTGGAGCTGACTCGTCATTATTTGACAGTCATGCTGGAGAAAAAGAAGGGTATCATCATCAATATGTGCTCTATCGCCTCTAGCCTAGCTGGTGGAGGTGGTCACGCCTATACCTCATCTAAACATGCTTTGGCTGGCTTCACTAAGCAATTGGCCCTAGACTATGCTGAAGCTGGGATTCAAGTCTTCGGCATTGCTCCTGGCGCTGTCAAGACGGCTATGACCGCAGCTGACTTTGAGCCAGGTGGACTAGCTGACTGGGTAGCCAGTGAAACACCTATCAAACGCTGGATTGAGCCAGAGGAAGTGGTAGAAGTCAGCCTCTTTTTAGCAAGCGGAAAGGCAAGCGCCATGCAGGGGCAGATCTTGACTATTGATGGTGGTTGGTCTCTGAAGTAATATAGTTGATACTCAGTGAATATGTGGAGGTGAACTATGAAAAGAGATGAGTTTGGATTTGTCTTGCCAAATCTCTACTATCAGTTTTTAACGGAGTGGAAAGAGATTGACCCCTATGAAATTGGAGATACAGGTATCTGTTTGTATGCCAAGGAGGATCTAAAAGAGCGTAATGAAACTTATCAGATTGAGGAAGTAGAGCCAGATTACTTTATGATTGGACAGGAAGGAGATTTGGCCTACTTTATCAAGAAAAATGCAGATGATTGCATTTATGAAAATGACTTAGGTGCTTTAGGATCCTTAGAAATGCAAAAAGTAGCTGCAAACGTCTATGACTTTATTGGCAATATTTTAGAGGAAGAATTGTAAAAATGAGAGGTAGAAGTCATGTTTAGAGTGCTAGATGCAGATTCACCGATTTCAAAAGAAGACATTTTACAATTTGAGGAGATTCTTGGAAAGAAATTGCCGGAATCCATGCTGAACTTTTATCTCAAGTACAACGGTGGGCAGCCCCAAGTAATGGGGGTTCATGATGACTGTCATCTCTTTCCTTTCAATTCCTTTGATTCACTTGACGAAATGAAAAAGTCTCTTACTTGGTTTGACGATGAGGCTGTTCCTGCAGGATTTAAGGCAATAGATCTTCTCCACTTTGCCTATGATCCTGGATCTGGTAACTATGCTCTTTCTCTAAGGGCAGAGGACTATGGCAAGGTTTACTTCTATGTTCTAGAAGAAAAAGCAGAGCTCTATGGTCAATGGCCATCTTTTGAGGAATTTTTGAATTCCTTTGTTGAAGAGTGAGATTAAAAAGGAGAAGGGATGCGGAAATACCAAGAACTTTCACTAGATCAGATAATCGAGCAGATGCGTGTGGACAAGTCTTCTTCAGATGATTTTTGCCTCTATGGCAAGGAGGATGGAAAACTGGCACTTGATAGGGTCTATTGGGTATCAGATTATCCGGATGTCGTGGAAAACCGTGATGTCTACCCGACGGATGTAGCGGAGCAACAGCTTCAGCTAGTCTATTATGGCGAGCAGTTGTTTGATGTTCTCTCGGTTGCACTTGAGGAAAAGCCAGATGCAAGTCCCCAAGATTTGGTCGAGGCTTTGAAGTATTATCAGGGGCATGATAGCTTTATGACTTTTGATTCTGAGTAGCTCTACTAGATTTATGAAGTCCTGTTACAAATAAACGCGTTCCATAAGGAGTTAAGAAAAGATGGATTACAAAAAAATAAATGAAATAATTGCCCCTTTTACCTTGCTAGTCTTTGATGAGGATCCTCAAAAGGTCCGAGGATTGCTCATTTATTACCCTGATGGAGAATACAGACAGGAAGTATTTGACACTCGAGAAGACGAAGGGGGCGAAGGGAATGGCTACGATTGGGCATCTCTGGCTTTGGTATTTTTGGAGGAAAAAATGCCTGAATTAAGCGAAGCTATCGACTTTGATCCGGAAGGAAGTATGTTTTGTGCCTATTCTTCCAATGTAGACGCCTTAGGTATATTTGCTCTTGGATTGAAAGAGTTTTGCGATGATATCGATACTATGAAAGACTTGTTTAGTCGAGCGGAGATAGATTAACCTAAAACTCCCTCCAAAGTTTAGGATTTATAATAGAGACAGTCGATTAAATAAAATAATTAAAAGATGGAGCAGGACATGGTTGGGAAAGAATGGCGTTTTTATTCATCAGAGGATGATAGGGATTGGGTGATTTTATCGGACAGTGATAGGGCTGAAACAAAAGAGGATATCCACTCTATCAATCAGAAAGAATCCGTTATGCGGATGTATCGAAGACCGGGTGACTATGTCTCAGTATCTTTGCTCTCTGCTTCTTATGAAATAGACGATGTAACAGGGAAACTTGGACAAGAGCGAGATTTCTATTTAAAAATTGAATGCCTGCAAGATGGATGGGCCAGTATTAGTTCTCAAGTCTATAAAAAAGAGGAAGCAGTAACCTTAGCAAGCCTCTTTATGGGACTCAGAAAAGATGCGGCTATCAAACTTTGGAAGTTAAAAAAATTGGGTGAAAATAACCTAGGAGATCGGATAGAAAAATGACAGTTACTATTGATGAATTAGTGAAGGAGCTTGGTTTTTATGTGGTGCCTACAAAGGAGAAACCATTTAGTCTGGATGAGGTCCGTTTCAATCTTTTGGCTTATTTAGAGGATTATTCCAAAATGGGATTTTCTTTTGTCAAAGCAGGTGACGAACTAGTCGAACTAAGGAAAAATCAGGAGAGCTATAGGCTTGTTGGCCAGTGTTTTTTAGGTGCTTTTGTAATTGGAGAAGAGGAACAAGTCTTCTTTCTTTGCAATCGAGAAGGAAGGGAAGTTTTTCAAGAAGCGAGGATTTATGTCAATTCTTCCTTACATACTTTTGTTTCCTCTTATTCGCTCTTTCTATCAAGCATCTTTCTTTTGAAAGCAAAGTTTTATGAGATTGAGCAAGATGAAGTCGAAGAAATTGCAGCAAACTTGAAGGATCAAGTACTTGCCTTAGAAGCTCCCCTTGAACAAGAGCTACCATTCTGGGAACACATGGCCTATTTGATAGAAGACGATGGAATCGTTCTAAGAGATGATCTCTTTCATATCTTAAATAGAGAGCAGTAGGAATGGAATTAAATTACTTATGGAGAAAAAATTGCCCCAGATAAAGATTCGTGAGTGGAATGAAAAGCCAAGAACAAAACTTCGATTTATTAAAATTGGTGATATTTTTTGCTATCAATTTTCGGAGGAAATGTTTGTATTTGGTCAAATCCTTGGAAAAGTGAATGTTGGTCATGTCATTCAATTTTTCGATATCTTTCAAGCAAGTCCTACTATAACAGTTGAGGAGCTAAGTCGTGCTCAATTTATAGGTAAGCCCATCATTATAGATTCCTACACCTTGTTTGATCGAAGTCCAGTATGGTCTTGGCAGATAATTGCTCACCAAGCGGATTTTGATCCAAGCCCTTTTAAGGATTTAGCCTTTAAATGGGGAGACCCAAATGGTCCTCAATTTGGGAAGGTCTGGATAGATGGTAGGACAGAACCTAAGATTTTTTCTAGGGAAGAAGTTGAGGACCTAGACTGGGAAGCCTGTGTCGGAAGTATAGTTTATAACAGAATATTGGAAGAAGAACTGGCAAGCAGAGGAAATAAAGGAGTTTGAGATGGACTATGTAGATGAGTTAACTTCAGGACGTACGCCCTTGGTAAAAAAAGCAGCGAAAAAAATTTTAAAGGGTAAACTAAAAGGATATGGACCATTTTTGCATCAAGCCTTGGAAGGCGAGATGGAAAAACCTAAATCATGGGAATCACAAATGTACTTGCTCTACGCCATGGCCGCAACGGATTGCACAGAAGAAGTCCCCTATCTCAAGTCATTGCTGCTGAGAGATATTCCAACCCCTGTAACCTATCGCTCTCTAGCAGTAGCGATTGCTTATCTAGAAAATTTAGAAACAGAGAACTTGTCTTTTGTTTATGAGTCCTTGGAATCGAATAACTCTTTGCAAGCTGCTGGCGCTTGTGCAGCACTCTATATGAGAAAGATCGTGCTGAAAGATGACGATTTTGAGAAAATCATGACCTTTATCACCAAGGATGTTTATTTGGAAAATATAAGAGAAACAATCGCTCCTTTTATGTTCATTTTGGCTGCATCTTATCTATATCCAGAACAGAATCGCCAGAAAATTGTAGACTTTTCTCGTCAATTTAATGAAGTACATATAAATACAATCATTGATGATGTATCCAAAGGAAAGGACGGCAGGAGGGTCAGTCTATTCTAAAATCTCCTTAAAGAGCGAAACAATAACTCTTAAAAACAAGACTTTTATTCATTTTTAAAAAAGGAGTTCATATTGTGAAATGGTTTGAAAAAGCAGTGGGCAGGGAAAAGATTATTCATCTGTTTGATGGGGATTTGGAATTGAAGAATGTATTTCTTGATACTGTGTTATGTTACGATTACAAATTAGATCTTGTCTTTTATTTATTTGATTTGCCAACTAATTTCCCTGAAAAGTGGCAGAAAAGTGCATTTAATGCCATAAAAATTAATTTAGAGTTTTTTAATTTAGATGAAATCCATTTTTATTCCAAGGGGATTCATCAGGTGAATGGCCAACTGGAACTGCTTTTTTTAGAGAATAAGGTTGAATTCAATTTTAAAAACCAAAATGATGTGATGTTATCAGGATCTTCTGACCTTATTAGAATTGCTGAGATTGGTCCTGTGAAGATTGATACTTAAAGATGTATTCCGTGCTTATTTGCGGAGATTCTGGATGATCAAACAATCCTCCATTGCTAGTAGGGACACCACGACTATGGGAAAATGGTCAAGAAAGGGAAATCTCTTTTGAGGAGAGTAAACAGTATGTATCCTAAAGGAGTTGGAATGCCCAACAGGTAGAAAAGAGAATTATGACTTATTTAAAAGAGTACAGACATTGGACCTTGACTTAAGGATGGACCTTTATACAAGAAAAACACAGCGAGATCACAAATATGAAGTTACAATATTTTGAATTAGATAGGCCCTATGTGGAAAATCAACAAAGGATTGAGGAGTTAATGGACTCAGCTACACTAACATACGAGGAAGCTAGAGTTGAGGACTACCGACTAAATTGGAAAGAACGGAGAAAAGCATTTACATATGAATCAAAATGTATGACTTCTATGGTAGAGCGCTTCTTCGAACCAGTTGTGACCAAGGATTGTTGGAAAATCATCGTAGAATGTGTAGATACGATTAGCAATCCAGCTATCATGAACCTACTAGGTGTCTATACTGTTCAGGTCTTATTTGATTTTTCTAGCTATAAAACCTTGAGTCCATTGGAACAGAAAAAGCTGCTCTTAGAGGCCTTGGTAAAAGGGGTAAAGCGCGTGTTTCAGGAGCTCTCCATTCCTTGCTCCTTGATAGAGGATGTAGTCAATGAAATAGAGAAAAACGATTATGAAAATAGCTGGGAGTGGAAAAGGAAGAAGATCCAATCCACGACCTATTCCATTCAAGTGGAGCATCAGCTTGATAAGGTGGATTTGTTTTGGAAGATAGAGCATAAGGATAAGAGCATCCGTCAGTTGATTCAATCCTGCCCTGCTCACGAGATGGACTATGGGGCCAAGCTTGGTAAACTGGAAACAAAAGGGAACTTCCTTTATCTGTTGGATAAACAGAATGAGGTTGTGAGCAAGCTAGAGTTTGAAAACATAGCTGAACGAACCCAAAAAAATAGCCATTGTCCATAAAATACTTGTCAATAGCAAGTAAGCAAGTATAGTAAGAAATGGCAATATAACAAAATAGAATACAAAAAATTAAGGGTCAAAAACTATGGTGAATAAATTAGCAAATGTTGCCGGTGGAGAAATTTTTGCAATTCCTTTGTTTTTATCTGATAGATCCGAATTAGCGAGGTTTAAAAAGTCTGATTTTTTAGGAGAAGATAAAAAATTCGCTTATTGTAGAGTTATTAAGGATCTTGGCGGTGGAGGAATACTCATAGAGGTTTTTACTTTAATCAATGGATTGTCTCCTGAAATAGAGGACATCATCCAATCAGGAAGGTTATTTCCGCCAATTGCCATAAATGGTCTGGGAATATATAAAAAACGTTGGCCGAAAGTCGGACAACAAGAGAAGTATGACTGCGAAATAGATTCTCATTTTTCTCAAATACAGTTACTTCTTCCTTCCTTACCGCATGAAAAGCCTAGATTATGGCAGAATGGTCAAGAAAAGTTTATTTCTTTTGAGGAGAGCAAGGATTATGAAGAATGGACAGTTTGGCTTTCTTCTCATTTAGAAAAAAGAATTATTGAAAGTTTAAAAGCAAGAGGAATCAACATTTAGCTATGAAATCAGATAATTTTTTTAAATGACAGAATTGAAGTAGACTGGATGAATTGGGATGATGAGATTGAACGTCTTATAAAAAGTGATTTCTTTTTTAAAATGGGAGAAACTGAACAGATAGATCATGTTATCTTTATAAAAAACGTCAATGAAGCTTTTATAAATCCTACGGAAGAAGCTTTTGAGAATCTATATAAAAAAATGAATTGGCTTCCATCGTCGCTGAGTGATAAAGATCCATTTTATGGGGATCTTAAGGTTCCAGAGGAACCTGTATATTATAGGAAAAGAGTTAGTCAAATTATATTCCAAAAGGCAAGAGAGATGGATAAAAGCCTGTTTGTATCCAGAGCGCATGATTTTTCAAATGTTGCTAAAATGGGAATGGCTTTTGCTTTTAGACAATATTTAGTAGAAAAGTCCTTGTCGTTAGGGTCTTATTGGGAAAATATTGTTAACTTGTATTATATGGGACATTGTCCGATAGGGTATTTTGAAGGGATCCTGTTTGCTATTTAAGATAACATGATTAAAAGTAAATATGAAAGTATGAGGCTTTGCTAGAGACTTATTCTGACCTATCAATGTTTCTCATGAAGCAAGCACCCTTTAGCTAACGAGAGAGTGAGAACAATGAGTGACTTAAAAAAGAGATTATCCTTATTAAAAGTAGAAAAACGAATCAAGGGTTTGAAGGGAATAAAGGATGTTCATTTTCTGACCGATAAACCTAAAGAAATTGATTGGTATGCTGGGGAGTTGAATCCTATCGATTCTCCGATTCCTTGTCTTTATGAGTTTTCTGTTGCCCACACTGCTCAAGAACTAAGTAGACCAATTCAAAGTATTGTTGGCAATAGCAGTCGGTTTATCCTAGTTTTTTGGGAGTTTTCACCAGTTTACGTCTTGTTTCAAATGGAGTCTTTGGATGATTTTTTGCCCTCTTATTCTACTGAATTTTCTACCAGAGACTTGACGCTATTCTTTCAAGACCAGGAAAAAGTACTG
>ERZ772928.1107-NODE-1107-length-11786-cov-8.694314_pt1 | contig 11786 bp, 9 predicted proteins | sample MGYA00511686_ERZ772928 | MGnify/ENA primary metagenome ERZ772928 (study PRJEB29015, sample SAMEA2738063) | human oral metagenome | biome: human oral; feature: human-associated habitat; material: saliva | place: China | collected 2219 ... | reverse complement strand
GTGTAGATGAGGTTGAGCGTACCCCGATAGAAGAGCCCACTCCCGCCAGCACTCAGGGCGGTGAGGCGATGCTCGGACGCTATCTCCTTCGTGACATAGCCGAGGGCCGTCCCGAGGTTCAGATTCATCTTATGCTCGAAGAAGGAGCTATTCACACCCAGCGAGAGGGCGTAGGCGGTGCTCCGCCCTACGTTCGCCCAAGTCTCCAGCTGAGGATCAGCAAGCGCATGGATACGCCCGATAGCGTCCAGCGTCCGAGTGTAGGTGAAGGCCGTCGAGAGGAAGGTCTGCTTGACCTGACGCTGGTAGCGGAGTGCGAGCGTATGGGTACGCTCATTGGCAATGCTCGCATTCCCCTCGGTGTATTCGGTATCGGAGGTATAGTAGCGTGTGGGGTCTACGATCTCCCCCGTGGGGCGGGAGACGCTGAGGTCATAGCTCAGCTCGACGGCATCGCGCGCTCCACTATAATAGAGGCTGGCGTAGGGAAGGACGTACCAAGCACGGCGCGTCAGTGTGGAGAGGCGCTGCTCATCGTACTGCATATCCAGCAGGAAGTCCCCACCCCACTGCTCGCCCCAGCTGACCTCATCGCCCAGCTTGAGGGCATGGATCAGGCTCTTATAGCGCTGGGGACTATAGCTTGAGCGGGTCTCACGGTGCGTCAGGACGTAGCTGGTATTCAGCTTATGCCGACCCGCACGGCCCTCGAGCTGCGTCTGATAGGTCAGGTCACCCGTGAGGCTCCGATAGGTATTCTCCGCCTCGTGCGTAGCGGTCTGTAGGCTCAGCTCTTGGCGATCCCACTCACTGGCCAGATGCCCACGCAGTCGCAGGAAGCTCTCGCCCCACTTATAGCGGCTCGCCAGATGCCCCTGCAAGACCTGCATATAGCCCGTCTCATCCAGTCGCTGGGAGGGAAGGGCATCTTGGGTGGACTCGCTGAAGCCATCATGTCCATTGCGCGAATACATCGCGACGAGCGTATTATCCCAGTGCTTGCTGGGGAAGAAGTCAAAGCGCAGAAGCGAGCTTGCCTGCTTGGTCTTAGTCGTCGTCTGATGATGCCAGCCGTATGCCACTCCCGCCCTCTTGCGGTCGAGCTGTGAGGAGATCTCCTGCCGACTCCATAGCGCCGAGGGGACGAAGGTCAGCACGGTCGTCGGGGTCTGTAGGGTAAGGTTGGCACTCGCCGAGTAGCGGGCGGGCTGACTAAGCCCAAGGTCAATGCGTCCCTTGAACTCCCGCGTGAGACTGCGTAGCCTACGTATATTGATGCGGTCGCCATCGACGCCACCCCGCAGGACCTCGATGCGCCAGATCGACTGCGCAGGGAGGCTTGCCAGCTCTTCGGGGCTGGCAGGCGCCCCATCTATCAGCACCTGAGCGACCTGCTCACTACCCAAGATGCTATAGCCCGAGCTCCCCATAAGGAGTCCAGGCACATAGCGTAGCGCACGGTCGGCGGAGGCACCCTTCGGCACGCCCTTCGCCTCAAGCTCAAAGATCTGCTTGTGGATATTGCCCGTATTGATCTTGCGATAGCCGATGACGCTGACGCCCTCGAGCTCGTTGTCCGGGGTCGTGATGCTATCTGTCGTGGGCTGCTGAGCGGCTCCACTCAGGCGAATACCAAAGAGGAGGGCAACAATAAGGAAGCGCGTAGCCTCTGGGATGTGCTTCTTCATAAGGCCCTTGATTCGGGAAGATGGTTATCATACGTGCACCCCCCATAAGGGGCGTGTGTGTACTGCAAATTTAGAAAAAGAATAGAATAGGTAGACCCCCTCAGCACCAGCTACTTTGCGCGGAGCGGATACTAACCAATAGTGGTGGGTGGTGTGAACCTATATAGGTCAGTGAGTGAACCTATATTGGTCGCATCACCGACCTATATAGGATGGCGAAGAAAGCTATATAGCTTTGTGAAGTGACTTATATTGGGTTGTTGCTCCGCGTAGGGATAAAAGTTGTGGACGAGTGGCAGATAAGTTTGGACTACGTACGTGGCTCTAATATCTACGTACGTGGATATTTGGATTTACGTGCCTGGTCTTTAAGACTACGTACATAGATAGAAGAATACCACTACGTGAAGGTGCTTTTTTCTTCACGAGAACAATGCTTTTCCCTTCGCTGGATAAGAGGAATACTCGCGATAAGGCGAAGGGCTTGCGTATCACTTCGGAGAGGTATATCGGGGAGCTGGGCGTGCGATGCCTTAGCACTCTAAATAGAGGACAGGACTATAGGCAACAGTCTCACATAGGTCAGCCCACCGACCAATATAGGTTGCTTTTCCCCATCCATAGAGGGAGATAAATCCCTGATCAAGGGCGCGGGATCGACCCGCCAGCAAGGAAGGATTCCCTCCTTCCTCTGGAGCGAACAAACAGCAGAGAATAAGCACACTAAGATGAATAGTGTGCAATTGCCGTTTTCTTTCTTTATTCCGCGGTAAAAAGCGTAACTTTGGTACGAGGAAATCAATGAGCACAAAGATGAAAGACCTACCGCTCTTCTATGCCCCAGCCCTACGCGAGGAGCTCCAGCTCCCCGAGGGAGAAGCCCAGCATGCTATCCGTGTGCTGCGCGCGAAGGTAGGCGATGAGTTCCTCGTCACCGATGGCTGTGGCACCCTCTTCGAGACCCGCGTCTCAGGCGTAGACCGCCGTCACTGCCTCCTCTCGATAGAGCGCGAGGAGCCCTGGCAGAAGTACTGGAGAGGCCACTGGGCCGTAGCCGTCGCTCCCACGAAGAACATCGACCGCCTCGAGTGGACGCTCGAGAAGATGGTCGAGGTAGGTCTGGATGAAGTCTACCTCATCCGCACCCAGCACTCCGAGCGCAAGCATACCAGCGCCGAGCGTCTGGAGCGCATCATCCAGAGCGCGATGAAGCAGTCCCACAAGGCCCTCCTTCCTCGCCTCATCCCCGACGTGCCCTTTGCCCAGCTCCTCGAGATGACAGCGGACTATGACCTGCGGCTCATGGCCCACTGCCGTAGCACGGTCGGCCCCGAGCGCCGTACCATCGATCACTTCTTCCGCCCCGAGGCGAAGACGCTCCTGATGGTCGGGCCCGAAGGAGACTTCTCCGTCGAGGAGATCGAGGAGGCTACCCGTCGCGGGTGCCAGCCCATCACCCTCGGAGCGAGCCGCCTGCGCACCGAGACCGCCAGCCTCATCGCCCTGCAATGGCTACACACACTCGATATGACCAGCCAGCGTAGGCCCACGACACACGAGAAATAATACACGAAATAATCCCTTATCAATAACTCACCCTTATGGCACAGAGAGAAATCAAACTTAGCCTTGTCTACCGTGACATGTGGCAGTCCTCAGGGAAGTACCAGCCCCGCAAGGACCAGCTCGAGCGTATCGCCCCCGTCTTAGTCGAGATGGGCTGCTTCGCACGCGTCGAAACCAACGGGGGGGCCTTCGAACAGGTCAACCTCCTCTACGGGGAGAACCCCAACAAGGCCGTCCGCGCCTTCACTAAGCCCCTCAACGATGCTGGCATCCAGACGCACATGCTCGACCGTGGTCTCAACGGCCTGCGTATGTTCCCCGTCCCTGCTGACGTACGTCGCCTGATGTACAAGGTCAAGAAGGCCCAGGGTGTCGATATCACCCGTATCTTCGACGGGCTCAACGACCCCCGCAACGTCATCCCCTCCATCCACTATGCGAAGGAAGCTGGGATGATCCCACAGGCTACGCTCTGTATCACCCACTCCCCCGTCCACACCGTCGAGTACTACGCTGACCTGGCGGACCAGTTCATCGCAGCTGGTGCCCCCGAGATCTGCCTCAAGGATATGGCAGGTATCGGCCGTCCTCGCTTCCTCGGCCGTCTGGTGAAGGCTATCAAGACCAAGCACCCCGAGGTCATCATCGAGTACCACGGTCACTCAGGCCCTGGCTTCTCCGTAGCCTCCATGCTCGAGGTCTGCGACAACGGCGCTGACGTCATCGACGTAGCTATGGAGCCCCTCTCTTGGGGTAAGATCCACCCAGACGTCATCACCATCCGTGAGATGCTCATCGACGCTGGCTACAAGGTCGCTGACATCAACATGGACGCCTACATGAAGGCTCGCGCCCTCACGCAGGAGTTCATCGATGACTTCCTCGGCTACTTCATCAACCCCTCCAACATGCTGACCTCTTCGCTCCTCGTAGGTTGCGGTCTGCCTGGTGGTATGATGGGCTCGATGATGGCTGACCTCAAGGGCGTACACGCTGGTATCAACATGCACCTGCGTAAGAAGGGCGAACCCGAGCTGAGCGTCGACGACCTGCTCGTCCGCCTCTTCGACGAAGTCGCCTACGTATGGCCTCGCCTCGGCTACCCCCCACTCGTCACGCCATTCAGCCAGTACGTCAAGAACGTCGCTCTGATGAACGTCTACAACCTCACCATCGGCAAGGGCCGCTGGGAGGCTATCGACAACAACACGTGGGGTATGATCCTCGGGAAGTCTGGCCGTCTGCCAGGCAAGCTCGATCAGGAGATCATCGACCTGGCGAAGGAAAAGGGCTTCGAGTTCACCACCGAAGATCCTCAGCTCAACTACCCCGATGCGCTGGATAAGTTCCGCGCTGAGATGAAGGAGAACGGCTGGGAGCTCGGCGAAGACGACGAAGAACTCTTCGAATTCGCTATGCACGAAGCTCAGTACCGCGACTACAAGAGCGGTGCAGCTAAGGAGCGCTTCCAGGCTGAGCTCGACAAGGCCAAGACCGACGCCCTCGTCAAGAAGGGCTACAGCGCCGAAGATGCAGTGAAGATCAAGCGCCAGGGCACCGAGCCTATCGAAGCTCCTGCCTCCGGTCAGATCATCTGGGAGGTAGACCCCGAAGACTACTCTACGGCTCCTGCCCTCGGTACCTTCATCAAGACGGGTGAGCCTCTCTGCTACATCCAGACGACTGCAGGCTACTTCGAGCCCGTCATCTCGAACTTCACCGGCCGCCTCGCTGAGGTAGCTGCTCAGGGTGCTAACATCCGCAAGGGTGAAGCCCTCGCTTACGTCCGCCCCGCTGAGAAGGAAGAGCTCTTCGTAGAGAGCGAACCCGAACGTCTGCGTCGCGTAGAGCAGCTCGAGGAAGTTCGCCACGTCATCCGTGCTCGCCGCGCTAAGAAGTAAGCGACACCGCCCATAGGGCAACCATTCCTCTCGGGGGCTACACCCAGCACTTAGCTGATGGTGTAGCCCCCGAGTCTTATATCTCCCTATCATAAAGCCACGCCCTTTCACGCGCGCGTAACCTTATATATACTATACCGTCCCGCACCCCCCTTCACGGCTACCTCCGCAACCTTCCCAGCACGACCGAGCGCCTTCATAGGGACTACACACCACGCACAGCCCTACCAGAGTCAGGCGACGCACCGCCTCCCGCGCCCTCATCCGCCACGCACACCACCGAGGGAGAACGCAGGTACGAGCCATCACCGACGAAGACGACCAATAAAGACCACCAGCCCTACCCTGCCCCACTACCTTTGTATCGCTCCCCCAAGGTAGGCGGAGCGCCCCCAGAGAGGGGCTGTATTCCTCTTTATTGATTGACTTATGTACACCACCATTCTGCAGCCGAGGCTCCTCACCTTAGCCCTCCTCATCGGCCTCTATGGCTGTGCTTCACACCACCGCACGACACGCGAGAGCACGACCGAGAGCCTCACCACGAGCGACCTACAGCGCACCCTACACACCACCCAGCAGGAGCACACCCTCGACACCCTCACACTGGATCTCACCGAGATCGTGCAGCTTCTCCCTCCAAGCGATGATACCACCGCCTCCTCCAAGACGAAGGGCGCAGGCTGGGTAGCGCACTACCACCTCCGACAGATCGGGCGTCATCAGGCGACCACCACGGGCGCTTTACGGGAGGTAGATAGCCTTCGCTCCACGACCCACACCACGGATAAGGGCATCACGGCGCATAAGGTACCAGCCAGCGCCTTACACCCCTTCGCCCTCGGCGTCACCCTTCCCCTCCTTCTCGGAGCCATCTACCTTACTTATAGGAGGACCAAGCGATGAGACCCACCGACATCCGCTACATCGTCGTGCACTGCAGCGCCACGCGTGCCAGCCAATCTTATTCGCCCGAAGCCCTGGAGCGTGACCATCGTGCCCGTGGCTTCCGCTCGGCAGGCTACCACTTCTACATCCGTCGCTCGGGTGCTATCATCCCTCTGCGCCCGCTTGAGCAGATAGGTGCCCACGCACGGGGCTACAACCGCTCGAGCTATGGTGTATGCTACGAGGGAGGCTTAGATGAGGCGGGCCGTCCAGCAGACACCCGCACCGCCGAGCAGCGTACGGCCCTCCGTCAGCTCCTTGAGCACCTCCACACGCTCGCACCACAAGCTACCATCCTCGGCCACCGTGATCTCAGCCCCGACCGCAACGGCGACGGCCGTATCACCCCCGACGAATGGATCAAGCTATGCCCCTGCTTCGATGCCCAGAGGGAATATCACGACATCTCCATCAGCCCAATAAGCCATGCAACCAAATAAATCCAAGGCGACACTCCAGCTCGTCATCGCCACCCTGCTCAGCCTCTTCGGCATGCTCCTCCTCGGTGCAGCCTTCGTCACCGCCCCACCTGGGGAGATTCACTCCAGCGTCCTCATTGCCTATGGCGAAGTGATGACCTTCGCCGGCGCCCTCTTCGGCATCGACTACCACTACCGCCGGTAGTCGATGCCCACGCCTCGCCACCTGCGTCACCCACCTGCCACGCTCTCACCCTCGCCATACCACCCGCGCCCCCACCCCTCTTCCTCAGCATACTCCACCCGCTCGCCACGCTCTACCGGCTCGCCATACTCGACCGCTACATACGCACCTCACCACGCCCTACCTCCTCCCCTTGATACTCTACCTCTATATATGCACCTCGCCCCGACCTCCTACCGCACATTGTGATCCCATCCTCAGCACCTCTCTGCCACCCTTTCGCACACAACTTCCCACCCTCTTCGCGCACGCACTCACCCCATCCTCAGCACCTCACAACCATCCTTCCACACTCCTTCCCACTCCTCCTCTGCGCACCCTCCGCGCCCTCTTCCGCGGAAAAGTTTGCACTCCCCCACCGAAAGCAAGCAGTAACCCACCTGTGGAAATCTTTTGTTCCAAAAGAAGAAGAAGACTTATCCTCAACATCTTACCCCGACGACACCGTGTGGATAACTCTGTGAGTAGCTCTGTGCATAGCGAAGAGAAGGCTTGATTTATAAGCGCTTAGGAGGACATCGCAGAAGCTCCTTCTGCGGGAAGGTGGTAATCGCTTGAGAACAAAACCCATAGAATTAGTATGAGAAAAGCAAGCCTCAAGGCCGTTTTTTTTTCTCCGCACTTTTGCCAAACTTTGCACCAGATAAGAGGTCACACAAGACACCCCCTATACCACACTATACGACTAATGTATAGCACATTAAGGGCAAAACCACCTTGTGGATAACCTCCTCACCCCATAGCAACTGAGGCCCAGCAGTACGAGCGCCTATCACCGCGCCCGATGCCCCCGCTTCGCTCCTAAATATAGTAATGCCCTTGGTCCACGACTACGCAAGGCAACCCCTCATGCAAACGACAACTCCTCCTTCTTCAGGGGAGCAGCTCTGGAAGCAATGCCTCCAGATCATAGCTGGCTCCTGTGACCCCCAGACGCTCCAGCGCTGGTTCGCCCCCATCCGCCCGCTCGGCATCGAGACGCGCGAGGATGAGCAGGGGCGTTTCAGAGCGCTCGTGCTCGAGGTCCCTTCGAAGGCATTCTACGAGGAACTCGTACGCACCTATGAGACCCTACTCGTACGAGCTCAGAGCGAGATCCTCTCTCCTCAGGGCCTCGAGATCTACCTCACCCCCGCTCAGACGGCTCAGCCTGCACCTCAGCCTAAGCTGGCGCGCACACAAGACTATACGTCGCACCTCAGTGCCGACCTCCGCTTCGAGACTTTCTACGAGAGTGCTTGTAACCGCGAGGCCCTGCGCATCGCCGAAGCTACGGCTGCACGCCCTGGGCAGGCTCCGCTGAACTTCATCTTCATCTATGGCCCCAGTGGCGTAGGGAAGACCCACCTCTCGCAGGCTATTGGGCAGCGCGCTATGGAGCTCCACCCCACGATGCGTGTCTGCTACGTGTCAAGCTCGAAGTTCGAAGCGCAGTTCGTCCGTGACAGCCTGATGCGCGGTCCCGAGCGTGGTATGTTCGTAGACTTCTACCAGCAGATGGATATGCTCATCATTGACGATATCCAGGGGCTCATCGGTAAGACCAAGACGCAGCAGGCGTTCTTCGATATCTTCAATCACCTCTACCTCCTCGGCAAGCAGATCATCGTCACCTGCGACGTCCCTCCTGTGGACCTCAAGGGGATGGAGACGCGTATCATGACGCGTATCCAGAGCGCGATGATGCTACGCATTGACCGCCCCGACCTGGAGCTTCGCCGCAAGATCCTCCAGCGCCGTGTCGCCGACAGCGGTGTCGAGCTCGGAGAAGAGTGCGTGGAGTTCATCGCCGAGAGCATGCAGGACAACGTCCGTCAGCTCGAGGGGGCTATCCGTACGATCATCACGCACTCGCAGTTCTCCGATCATGGTGCAGTAGACCTCGAGGCCACGCGCCGTATCGTCGGGGGTACCGTCTCCATCGAGCGCCGTGAGGTGACACCCGAGTCCATCCTCGATACCGTCTGCTCCGTCTTCGGCGTCGAGAAGGCACAGCTCCGCACACCCTCACGTAAGGCCGTCCTTGCCCTCCCTCGCCAGGTCACGATGTACCTCGTGAAGAAGCACACCAGCGCGTCCTACAATACGATCGCCCAGCTACTGAACCGCAACGACCACACGACGATCATGCACGGCTGCAAGGCTATCGAAGGCCGCCTCTCCCTCGAGCCCGCTCTCAAGGAGCGCATCGAGCAGGTCGAAGCTACCCTCTTCGCTTAAAGCACACACCTATTATAAAAGCAGCGGCCCCCACCTCAATCGTGAGGTGGGGGCCGCTACTTTTTTGTTTCTGCTACGAGTGCTCGTCTTACTTCAACACGTGGTAGCCGATGAGATCCTGTAGCTTGACGACAAGCCAAGCGATCCCAAGGCTAATGAAGAAGACGATGAAGGCACCGCCGTATTCGTAGATCCCGCTGAGAAGTGGGCTATGTGCATTCAGGGCCTTCCACCCGATGATCACAGCCATATGGAAGTAATAGATGTTCCCCGAATACTTCTCTCCGATGGTCTCAAGCCACGTACCCTGCCCGAGGCTCTTATAGGAGAGCATCAGCATGAACGCAGCGAACGGCATGGGGAATAGCGCAATAGCACTGGCAGCATAAGTATAGCCACTCAAGCACCACGTCACCAGGCATTCAATCCCCATAAGGGTGAGCACAAGGAAGAAAATATTGATCCAGCGGTAGCTCAGCAAGCGAGTTTCATTGGTTCTCACCCAGTAGCCCATCGCAAGGAAGGGCACTGCACGGGTCAGGAAGTTAAATACAAAGATAGACTCGGGCTTGTCAAAGAGAAGCATGCGGTAGGGTCCAATGAATATCCATGGTAGGATCAAAAGAAAGAGCAGAGGCACCCGGCGCCCCTTCATAATCCTAAGATAGCCACCCAAAAACAGTAGCCCGAGAAGTAGAGCTGTCAGATACCACAAGTGTCCCGAGTCAAAGGTACTGAACCCCATAAAGATCCATTGGATATACAGCCAATAGGAACTTGTAATGGGGCCAAACTCTGGTGGCACGATCAGGTTATAGAAGACTTGTAGAATAAAGATAATCGGGATGATCTTCTTCACAGACTTCCAGATACGCAATTGGACCTTCCCAAGGTCAGCTGTATAGAGGAAGTAGCCCGTAATAGCGAAAAAGAGTTCGACGACGAATCCTGGAATATGCACCCAAGGCAATACAAGTGGCGAATGGCATGTCACCACGACAAAAGCCAGGAGTGCCTTCAGTACGTAGAGCGAGGAGACAGATGCTCGAGCGGTAGCAGGCTGTCCTTCGGTCGATAGGGAAGACATAGTGATAGCTAAACTTTAAAGGGATAGGGAGGAGGACTTAGCGTCAGGAGGGGGTTCAGATGCCGCAACTACCACCGCCCTTGGCGCAATGCTTGCAGTAGCGACAATTCTTGCAGGCGGTACAGTACTTCTTGCCTGTGCAGCGACCGCCTTCGGTAGCATGCGAAGAGGTGCAGGAGAGAGACGAAGCAGCAAGGAGGGAGAAGGTGAATAGAGAGAGGAGTAATCGACGCTTCATAAAGTGGAATAGGGCTAAGCAATATAGCCCCAGGAGGCGGAGCTATAGTGTGGGGAGAGGAAAGCTATACTGATCGCTGGGCATTCCTATATAGGAACGAGCGCGAACCAATACTGCTCCAATGACGAACCAGTATTGGTCCGACGACGAAGCTATATAGCTTCATACCGCTATGCAGTAGTGCTTCTGAGTACCACACGCGTGGTGATGCCACAGAGATGCAGAATGAGCGCTGGGGGAAAAGTGAAGAAGGAGACTATACCACGGGATGGTGGTACAGTCTCCTTCCTTAGGGTTGGATAGCTAAGTGCTTACCAGCTGGCCTTCTTCACCCCAGGGATGAGACCGGCAGAAGCCATCTCACGGAACTGGATACGAGAGATGCCGAACTGGCGCATATAGCCCTTGGGACGACCCGTCATGCTGCAGCGGTTGTGCAGACGTACGGGAGAAGCGTTCTTAGGCAGAGCCTGAAGTGCTTCGTAGTTCCCTTCGGCCTTGAGCTGAGCACGCTTGGCAGCATACTTAGCGACGAGCTTTGCACGCTTTACTTCGCGTGCCTTCATTGATTCCTTTGCCATAGTATTTAGTTGCCTTTCTTAGCGTTCTTGAATGGGAGGCCGAACTCCTTGAGGAGTGCGTAACCTTCTTCGTCAGTCTGAGCCGAGGTAACGAACGTGATGTTCATACCGAGGATCTTGGTGATGCCGTCGAGGTTGATCTCAGGGAAGATGATCTGCTCGCTGATACCGAGGGTATAGTTACCACGGCCATCGAACTTGCTTTCGATCCCCTTGAAGTCACGGATACGGGGCAGCGCGATACGGATCAGACGCTCGAGGAACTCGTACATCTGCTCGCGGCGCAGGGTAACCATAACACCGATAGGCATCTTCTTACGAAGCTTGAAGTTAGAGATGTCCTTCTTCGAAACCGTAGCAACAGCCTTCTGACCGGTGATGGCAGAGAGTTCTGCGATAGCTACGTCGATGATCTTCTTATCAGCCGTAGCCATACCGAGGCCCTGGTTGATGACGATCTTCTTCAGGACGGGCACCTGCATGCGAGACTGATAACCGAACTGCTCGATGAGGGCGGGAACGATGCGTTCCTTATATTCGTTCTTAAGACTTGCAGTATTGCTCATTACTTAATCTCCTCTCCTGACTTTTTGGAATAACGTACGAGCTTCCCTTCGTCGTTGAGACGACGACCGATACGCGTAGCCTTACCCGTCTTAGGATCGACGAGGTTGAGCTTAGCGATATGGATAGGAGCTTCCTTCTTCTCGATCCCTCCCTGAGGGTTCTTTGCGCTGGGCTTAGCGTGCTTAGCGACGATGGCTACGCCTTCGACGATAGCGCGCTGCTTGTCTACGAGGACTTCAAGCACACGGCCCGTCTTCCCCTTATCTACACCGCTGAGGACGACGACCTGGTCGCCCTTCTTGATATGTAACTTACTCATTTCTTCTT
>ERZ772928.1106-NODE-1106-length-11787-cov-3.926355_pt1 | contig 11787 bp, 9 predicted proteins | sample MGYA00511686_ERZ772928 | MGnify/ENA primary metagenome ERZ772928 (study PRJEB29015, sample SAMEA2738063) | human oral metagenome | biome: human oral; feature: human-associated habitat; material: saliva | place: China | collected 2219 ... | reverse complement strand
CGCGTCCTGTTCTATTGGCTTCATCCTCAAATAGTTCGTAGACGGCGGTGCGGATGCCGACATCTCTGTAGATATCGGATTCCAATTGTCCGAGTTGGTCTTGGCTTTGTTGGGTGCCGACGATGCGATGAGGGTAGGCATCGTCGACACCGAAGATCAATTCGCCCCCACCTTCGTTGCAAAACGCCACCACATAGCCCAAAATGCATTTGCGGCGGTCGGTGGCTTTGCTTTTCCCCGAACCGTTGTAGGAGAAAAGTCCCTGATTGGCTTTCTTGAATTCGACGCGGTCTTCTGATTCTCGAAGATGGCGAATTTCAAAAAGGGTGTGTTTCTTGAGCATGTTCGGCTGAATGAAAGGGGACAAGGGGGTTGGAACGGGGGAGAGGGTTTCTCATGTACCCGATTTGGCGTTTTCGGGTACATGATGGGTTTCTCATGTACCCGTTTTGGCGTTTTTGGGTACATGATGGGTCACTCCGCGACGAATTTGCGGCCGGCGCGGAGGTAGATATGGCCGGGAAGGGGGCGCACGACGCGGCGACCGGCGAGATCGTAGAGGACGGCGTCGGCGGGGAGGGGCGTGGCGACGCGACGCAGGGCGGAGGGAGCGGGATAGGTGAAGCGGATCGTGTAGACAACGGGGGCAGGCGTTTCTGCAGTGGCAGGAGTGACACTCGCAGCGGCGGTTGCGGTTGCGGCACCGGCCGTAGCGGCGGCAGCGGTGGGGGTGAGCGTCAGGCGCGCCACGGCATGGCCGTAGCGGTTGGCTTCAAAATGGCCTTCCAGCTCGAGGGGCAGGCGGGGTTTCTCGGCGGTGAGGCGCGCGTTGCGCGTTTCGCGGTCGCCGCGGGCGGAGAGGAAGTTGCACTCGTGGGTGAGTCCGCACCACTGGAGGGAAAAGTCCGAAACATTCTCCACCAGCGCCGAGAAGTCGAGGGGCGCGGTGAGGGGTTCGTCCGTGCCGACGGTGTAGGAGGCGAGATCGGGATATTTGAAGTCCACGACCGTGAAGGGATCGGGGTTGGCGGGATCGTCGGAGGGGTATTCCGTGCGCTGCTCCACGACAGTGATGCGCACCGTGTCGGCCGGCGAAAGGACTTGGTCGCCGTGGCGCAACACCAAGCGCGCGTTGAGGGGCAGGGTGCCGAGCAAGAGGGCGAAAAGGAGGGCGAAACCGGCGCTCATGCACGGCGTGTGGGCGGACGAGTGGGCGAAAATGTGGAAATGGCGGAGAATCATGGGTGGGGTTGGGCGAAATTATTTTACAAACGGTGGGCGTGCTTGTCGACGGGGAAGGTTGGTGCCGACAAGCCCGCGGTGAGGTTTTGGATGCTCGGGTTGGGCGTGGGAAGTGGGGGGGACGTGCCGACGGAGGGCGGGGATCAGCGCACTTCGACGCGGGTGGCGGCGACGGCGCCCACGGGGCCGTGGACACCGCGGGTGAGGAAGGCCACGAGCGTGAGGCGGCGAAGATTGAAGCGCGTGGTGGTGGCGAAACGTGCCGACAAACCGAGACCGACGGGGAGCTTTATTTCGCCGTGCACGCGGTAGGGATCGGCACCGGCCACGGTGCCGGGGCTTCCGGGCGAGGTGGGTTGCGCTGCCGCGCTGCGGCCGACGGAGGCAGGGAGGGGAGTTGCTGCCGACGGGGCGAAATGGGACGCTGCCGCGGATCGGGCGTCGGTCGAGCGGGGGGCAGTTCCAGCCGAATGGGTAAAATCGGCCGACTGCGGGGAGGGGTGAGACGCTGCCGCGAGCTGAGCGTCGGTCGAACGGGTGAGCGCATTGGCCTGCGGGGGGGCGGCGGGACGCGTCATGGCCGGAGCCGAGCTGCCCGAGCGGGGTGCCGCCAGACGGTGGGCGGTGGGGCCGGTGAGATCGAGACGCAGCACGTGGCGGTGGAGGTAGTCGGCGCGTTCCGTGCCGTCGGCCAACGTTTGCGGGGCCGTGATGCTGTCTTCGACCAACCAAAGGTGAAGATATGTTTCGGCATCGGCCTGCCCTGCGGCGTCGGTGAGGTGGCGGGGGCGGAGGGTGTAGGAGAGGGTGCGCGTGGCGAGCGCCACGTGGGCGTCGGCCACGAGCGACTGCTGGGCCGCTGCGTCGGCGTCGGCCGCGAGGGCGAGATGCTCGGCCAGGGCGGCATTCCAGGCGGAGGGGCGCAGCAGTGTGCCCCCGACGGGCCGATCGACCGTGCCTTGGGGCCAGGAACTGACGCGGGCTTCGTCGGTGAGGCGGCGGGCATCGGGGCCGGCGAGGCCGCGGGGCGAGGCATCGGTGGAGAGGGCGAGCGCACCGCCGTGGACGGAGACGGCGATGATGCGGGCGCCGGCGGGGCCGGTGGTGAGGCTGTGCAGGAGGTCGGCGGCGGCGGGGCAGTTGCTGCACCGTTGGCCGGTGAAGTCGACGAGCAGCACGTTGCGCCGCGGCACGATGGGGGCGGGGTCTTCGCGCCAGCGGTCGGGGCGCTCCACGGCGTCGCAACCGACGAGGAGCAGGAGGGCGAGGAGTGGGAGGAGGAGACGGGACATGGGGGGAAACGGTGAGAAAGGGTGGGACGGTGCAGGGCTTTTTGCCGAAGTATTCAATTGAAAACCACGGTCTTGCAATGCTTTTCGCCGAACCGTCAGCGGAAATCGAGGGCGTCGGCGATGCTGCGGTCGAAGCATTCGCTTGAAAACCAAGGCGGTGCGGTGATTTCTGCCAGGCCGTCAGCGGATCATCGAGGGCGTTCGTGGAAAACGCGGGCGTCAGTGGGCGGGGTTCACGAGTTTGCGGGTGACCACGGCACCCGGCGTGACGATGCGCAGCAGGAGGATGCCCGGGGCGGCGGAGGGGAGGTCGGCCGGCGTGATGACGACTTCGCTACCCTGGGCAGGGCGCGAGAGCGTGCGGCTGAAGAGCGTGCGGCCGTCGAGGGCAGAGACCGTGACCACGGCTTGCGACTCGGGCGCGTTGAAGAGGATGCGCCAGGCCTCGGGGCTCAGGCTCAGCGAGACGGGCGCCGCCGAGTGGCCGGGGCGCGCGATGCCCGTGGTGGCCGCGTGTTTCAGCGCAAGCAGCAGACCCTTGTAGGCATCGATGCGGCCGTAGCCGTAGAGCGGCGTCCACTCGGCTTTTTGCATCACGGAGGGGCGGCGGGCACTGTGGCGGATGATGTCGGTGATGTCGGCCGGCGTGAGGGTGGGGCTGGCCTGCAACCACAGCGCCACGCAGCCTGCCACGAAGGGCGAAGCCATCGAGGTGCCCTGCATCGCGCCATAATAGTAGGTGCGGTCGCCGCGGCGGAGCACATCGGCGATGAAGGTGGTTTTGGCCTCCGGGTTGAAGCCCGGTGCGAGGGCATTGAGCGCGCTGCACACCATGCTGCCGGGGGCCAAGACGGTGGGGCGCACGCGGAGGGTGTCGAGGCCCGGGCCGTTGGACGAGAAGTAGCTGCGCAAACCCACCTGGTCGATGCCGTTGAGCACCACGTTGGGGCGGTTGCCGCGGGGCGTGGGGTGGAGGGCATCGGGGTAGTCCTTGCGCGAGGTGAAGCTGCCCACGGCAATGGCCGAGGGAATGGTGGCGGCGCCTTCGCCCACGAGGTAGTCGGCGGTGGGGGCGAGGTGCTCGGCGGCGTGGTCGGGCACGGCGGTGGGCGAGAAGCGACCTTGGTGGCGCTCACACCAGAAGTGGAAGGTGCGTTCGCTCCGCACCGAGGCGGGGAGGCTGATGGCAAAGACCACTTCGGCGGCGGGATCGTTGAGGTCGACGCGCACGCGGTTCACGTGCAGGCGCACACTCCAGTGCTCTTTGAGGTTGTGGCGGTCGGCACCCGAGCGGATGTCGGCGCAGCGTTGCCAGAAGGCGGCGTCCATGGGCAGGAGTTTGCCCTGCGTGAGGACGTAGGGGCGGAGTTTGAAGCGCACGGCGCGGTCGGGCGTTTGACCCCAGAGGGCGAGTTCGGCATCGGGATAGACGCCGTCTTCGCCGGTTTTGGTGCGGGTGAAACGCACGTAGCGCGTCTGTCCCGGTTGGAGGGTGGCGCCCACGTGCAGGTCGTCGATGCCCTCATTGCCCATGGCGGCGACGATGATGCCCCCGGGGCCGGTGAGGGTGGAGAGGGTGCGATCGTAGGGCGTGGTGCCGTCGTGCGGACCGATTTGCGAGCCGAAACTCAGGTTGGTGACCCAGGGCATGTGGCGACGGCGGGCGAAACTGCTGATGAAGCGCACGTCTTCGATCACCTCGGCGCCCTCGAAGGTGGAGGGGATGAGGAGGAGCGAGGCGCCGGGGGCGACGCCGTGGAAGTGGTTGCCCACTTCGCTGCCGGCGGCGATGGCCGCCACGTGCGTGCCGTGGCCGCCGCCTTGCAAATCGACGTGGTCGGTGCCGTCGACGATGGTGGTGCTGTCGACCGGCAGGGAGCCGTCGCGTGTGGGCGTGTAGCCGCTGCGGTCCCACAGGGCGATGATGCGGCTGCGGCCCTCCTTGTCGAGGAAGGCGGGGTGGCGATATTCGAAACTGCGGTCGATGATGCCGATGATCACGCCGCGGCCGTCGAAGGGCGTGTCGAGTTGGGTGCCGGCTTGCACGCGGTCGACGTCGGCGGCGCGGCGGGCTTTGTCGAGCAGCGGGGCGAAGGTGCGGCGCGGCGTGAGGCTCTGCACACGAGGGTCGGCGGCGAGGCGGCGCAGCGTGGCAGCGTCGGCCGTGAGGGCGAGGAGCCCTTCGGAGAGGACGCGGGGTTGTGCCGCGGGGTAGTCGGCCGCGAGGCGGTCGGCGGGCGCGCTGGTCTCGACGTAGACGGCGGTGCGGAGCGTGTCGGCCGCGGGGTCGGCACCGGCGCGGAGGGCGTGCGGGGCGTCGGCGAGGAGGAGACTGTGGAGGGCGGGATCGGCCTTGGACAGGGCGAGGGAGTCGACGTGGGCGGGGGCAGATGCGGCCGTGGCGAAACGGGGGGGGTCGTGGCGCGTGGGGGCGCCGGGTGCGGCGGCGAGGGCGGCGGAGAAAAGGAGGGGGAGCAGGAGCATAACTCGGGGGCTGTGGCGTGAAGATTCGGGGTTTTGCGCCGGGGGCGCGGGGAGTTTTCGGGTGGAGCGGAAGGTGGGCGCGAGCGGGCACAGGCGGATGGGTGCCGTGGGGGGGCTTTGCCTTGGGTGGGCACCCGCCGGTCGTGTGGGCGGGCCGATTTTCGGTATGTGGCCTTGGGCGTTTGGTGCCGTGCGGGGCATTTGCCTCGGGTGGGCACCCGCCGGGCGTGTGGGGAGGGCTTTACTTGCCGGAGGGGGTGGGGCTGCCGGTGGTGGCGCCGCGCTGGGTGTAGGCGATGCGGGTGGTGACGCCGCCGGCGGTGAGGGTGAGGTGGGCGGTGCGGGCGGCAAGGTGCAGGTTGGGCCGCATGGTGAGCTTCACTTGGTGCCGACCGGGACCGGGTTGTGCGAGGGAGTCGGGCACGGTGAGCCAGGAGGCGTCGGAGGTGAGGCGGTGGGTGGGCGTGTCGCGGTCGTAGAGCGTGAAGCGCAGGTAGGCGGTGGTGTCGGCCGCGCGGTGGTTTTCGGCGAAGTAGGTGCTTTCAGTGGCGTCGTCGTATTGGGCGGCGGGATAGTCCACGTCGTGGTGCGGGAACTGGAAGAACTTCACCTCGATGGGGCGCAGCACGGGGGTGGCGGCGGTGAGGGTGAGGGTGCCGGCGAGGGTGCGCCCGAGGGTGTTGGGGGCGAGGCGCACGACGAGGGGCAGGGTTTGCGCGGCGGTGGTGGCGGCGGGGAGGTCGAAGCGGCGCGGGGCGAAGAGCAGGCGGGTGCTGTCGGCGGGGGTGCGGTAGGTGAGGTCGAGGTGCCAGGAGTCGGTGCTGACGAGGCGGAGGGTGTCGGTGGTTTGGTCGGCATACCAGCGGATTTCGCCGTAGTGCGTGGGGCCGAGGGCGAGGCGGTGGAAGTTGGTTTCGCTGTCGCTGTTGCAACTGCCCAGGAGCAGGAGGCCGATGAGGGTGGGGAGGAGGAGCAGGCGGTGCATGGGAGAAAAAAGGTGGGGGAGGTGGGACAAAGGTGGGCGGCGCCGACGGCCGCAGGGTGAGGTGTGCGCTCAGGGCCGCGAGGTCGGCACGCTGCCCGGCGGAGGGGGCGCGGGCGGCGGGACATGCTATGTCCGCCGCCCACGCGCCGAGCGCTGAGGAGCGCCTACGCGGTGCGGCGTTGGGCCGAGGGGTGGGCGGGCATCAGGGTTTGGCCGCCTGGGTGTAGGTGATGTAGGTGGTGACGCCGGCCGAGGTGAGGGCGAGACGGGCGGTGCGGGGGGCGTGGTCGGGGTTTTCGGTGAAGGTGAGGGTCACTTCGTGGTGGCCGGCGGCGGGGGTGGCATCGGCGGCGGAGAGGGTGAGCCAGGAGGCGTCGGAGGTGAGGCTGTGGTGGGCGGGATCGGTCGTGTCGTAGAGCACGAAACCGCAAACCACGGTGCCGGCCTTGTAGGGGAGGGGCTCGATGAAGACGGGGGTGGCGTCAGGGAACTGGAGCCGCTGGGCTCGAGGAGCCGACGCGGGGGTGTCGGTCTCGGCGGCGGGACGCAGCATGGTGGGGGCGGGACGGCGGATGTCGAGCCAGGGGAGTTGCACCACGGGCAGGCCGATGGTGCGAGTCGTGCCGGCTGCGGCGGTGACGTTGAGGCGGGCGGTGCGGGGGGCGCCGGTGGTGTTGGCGCTGAAGCGCAGGGCGAGGGGCTGCGTGACGAAGTGGTTGGCCTCGACACGACCCGATTCGGGCGCGGCGGTGAGCCAGGCGGGGGTGCTTTGGGGCGTGGCGACGGCGAGGGTCCACGAGTCGGTGCTTTGCAGGCCGACGGTGTCGGTGGACTGGTCGGCGTAGCAGAGTCGACCGCCCGACTGGAGGGGGATGAAGTTGAGCTGGTGGAGCTGATTGGGGGTGTCGTTGTCGCACGAGGTGAGGAGGGTGGGTGCGGCGAAGCCGAGGAGGGCGACGGCGGCGAGGAGCAGGGTGCGCATGGTGTGAAGGGTTTTAAGGGTAGGTGGAGTGTGTGAAGGGCGAGACGGGGGCTGCGGGTCGGCCGGGGCGGGGATGCTGCGGCAGGCGGGCGGCGGGTCTTGCGGAGTTGGCGGATGATGGGCAGCGGCGCGGAGCCGGCGCGAGGAAGCGGGGGGCGGCGGTCAATACCAGTCGATGTTCGACGAGTAGGCCGAGCGCTTTTCGTAGCGCAGGGCGTCGGCGAGTTCGGCGGCTTTGGCGCGGATGGAGAAATTGAACGAGGAGTAGGGGTAGAGCACCACGTTGCACGTCATTTGGAAGCAGTGGAGGTCGCGGGAGAGGGCGGCCGTGGTCATCGAGATGGCGTGGCGCGTGAAGTCGTAGCCCGAGGTGAAGTTGATGTTCCAGCCTTTGGAGAGGGTGAGGTTGCCCGAACAGTTGAGAGTTTGGGTGAAGCTGTAGGGGTAGCGCATGTTGGCGCGGTGGATGGGCTTGGAGCGGTCTTCGGCCATGGAGATGCCGTAGGAGAAGGTGAGGTTCCAGGGCAGGGCAAAGAGGAGATAGCCGTCTTCGTCGACGCGGGCTTTGGCTTTCTGCTCCTTTTGGGGTTTGCGTCGGAGCATGGGGTCGATGTTGGCGTCGTCTTGCGGGTCGCCCTGCTCTTCGTCGGCGTCGGCTTCGTCGTCGGGCCCGTGCTTGCGCTGGGGGAGTGTGGCGGCGTCGGTGTCGCGGTCGGGATGGAGGAGTTTGTCCCAGCCGTGGCCCGTGAGGAGGCCGAAGAGGGTGAGGAGTTTCTGGCCGTTGAGGGTGTAGGAGAGGTTTTGGCTCATGCCTTGGAAGCGACCGAAGCGGCCGTAGCTCCACTCGGTGCGGTTGCCCACGACGACGTTGCCCTTGTCGTCGAACTCATAGGCGTAGGTGGCCCACTGTGCGGCGAGCGAGAAGGTGTAGCTCTTGGTGAGGCGCAGCCGTAGGGGGTGCCGCCGCTTTGGGTGCTGCCGAGGGCGGATTCGGTGTAGGGGATGCCGCTGATGATCATGCCGTGGTGCAGGAGGGGGAGCATCATGGTGAGGAGGGTGGTTTCTTGTCCGCCGTGTTGGGAGGAGGTGCTGGTGAAGACGGTGGCGGGTTTGCCGGCGAGTTCTGCGCCAAGCCACAGGGGGATAGTGCCGTCGATGAAGTATTTCATGGCGGCCGCCATGTTGCCGAAGCGGGTGGGGCTGCCTAGGGCGAGGGCGGCGCAGGTTTTGAGGTCTTCGGCGGTGGCGTAGGGGGCGCCGCTGTCGGGGATGTCTTTTTCGACGGCTTCGCAGACGGTGGAGACTTTGGGGACGGTGCGCAATACGGCTTCGCAGCCTGCGACGCTTTCGATGCCGCGTGCGATTTGGCGGGCGAGGTTGAGGGTGCTGCCGTTTTGGGAGTAGTAGAGGACGAGGATTTTGAGGGGATTTGGGTTCATTTGGGTATTCCGTTACAATGGGGTTGGTTGAAAATCGGTGTTTGGCTGTTGAAGCTGTGTTTTCAGACGACGTGGTGTGTGCTGCGGGCGTTTTCTGTTTTTTATTTTCAATTCGTTATTTTTTCGGGAAAGATTATGCCGTTTTTGAAATGGTGGCAAGGTTTGTCGGACAGTAAGGCGTTTGCGTTTGCGTGGTTTGTGGTCCGGCGTTTCGATGAGGAGCGTGTGCCGCAGGCTGCGGCGAGTATGACGTTTACGACGCTTCTGGCTTTGGTGCCGGTATTGACGGTGATGGTGGCGGTCGCTTCGATTTTTCCTGTGTTCGACCGTTGGTCGGATTCTTTTGTTTCGTTCGTCAATCAGACTATTGTGCCGCAGGGTGCGGACATGGTGTTTGATTATATCAATGCGTTCCGCAATCAGGCGGGGAAGTTGACGGCGATCGGCAGTGTGATGCTGGTGGTGACGTCGCTGATGCTGATTCGGACGATTGATAATGCGTTCAACCGGATTTGGCGGGTCAATTCGCAGCGGCCTTGGATGATGCAGTTTTTGGTGTATTGGGCGTTGCTGACGTTTGGGCCGCTGTCTTTGGGCGTGGGGATTTCTTTTATGGTCGGGTCGGTGCAGGATTCTGCGCTGGCTTCGTCCCAATGGGTGGGGGTGTTGCGGACGGCGGGGACGCTATTTTTTGCAACGCTTTTGTTATGGGGCCTGTATCGTTTCGTACCCAACCGCTTTGTGCCTGCACGACATGCGTTCATAGGGGCTTTGATTACGGCGTTTTGCTTGGAGACGGCGCGTTTCCTGTTTGCTTGGTATATGGGCAATTTCGACGGCTACCGCTCGATTTACGGGGCGTTTGCCGCCGTACCGTTTTTCTTGGTGTGGCTGAATTTGCTGTGGACGCTGGTGTTGGGCGGCGCGGTGCTGACTTCGTCGCTGTCTTATTGGCAGGGCGAGGCGTTCCGCAGAGGATTCGATTCGCGCGGGCGGTTTGATGATGTGTTGAAAATCCTGCTGCTTTTGGATGCGGCGCAAAAAGAGGGCAAAGCCTTGCCTGTTCAGGAGTTCAGACGACATATCAATATGGGTTACGATGAGTTGGGCGAGCTTTTGGAAAAGCTGGCGCGACACGGCTATATCTACAACGGCCGTCAGGGCTGGGTGTTGAAAACGGGAGCGGAATCCATCGAGCTGGCGGAATTGTTCAAGCTGTTTGTGTACCGTCCGGCGGCGGTGAATAAAGACAGCGTCAATGCAACGGTCGGCCACATCATGCAGCCTTGTCTGGAAACGATGAACATGTCGCTGGCCGAGTTCAGCGTGCATGCGCAGAAGCGGGAAAAAGAATAAGGGCATCTTCAGAAAAATTATATGAGGCCGTCTGAAACCGGATTTTCAGACGGCCTCATGCCGTTTTGCGTCGGAGGGAAAGGTGTTTGACGATATAATGCGGACTGTTTGTCTGTCTTTTAAATAGTTTTATGAAAACCGCCGTCCTCGCCGCACTCTGCCTTTCCGCCTCCCACGCTTTTGCCGCCCATGCCCTGAGCCTCGGCCAGCCGCCGAAATATCCGGCGGGGTTTAAGGCGTTTGATTATGTCAACCCCGATGCGCCCAAGGGCGGGACGTTCACGCTGCCGGTGCAGGGCGGGTTTGACACGCTCAATCCGTTCACGCTCAAGGGCGACCATGAGGCGGGCACGGCCATGCTGACTTTGGACACGCTGATGGAAAAAAGCCTGGACGAGCCGTTTACCATGTACGGCCTGTTGGCGGAGGATGCGGCGTTGGCTTCAGACGGCCTCTCGGTTACGTTCCGGCTCAATCCTAAGGCGAAATTCCACAACGGCGACCCCGTGCTGGCCGAAGACGTGGCCTATTCGTTTAAAACGTTGACGCAGGACAAGGCCGCCGCGCCGATGTACAAATTCTACTGGGCGGATGTGGCGGCGGTGGAAACCCCCGCGCCGCGCACGGTGGTGTTCCGCTTCAAAAAGCGCAATGCCGAGCTGCATATGATTCTGGGCGAACTGCCCGTGTTTTCGCACAAAAGTTTCCCGAAAGGGCTGGAAGCCGCAGCCAATACGCTGCCCGTCGGTTCCGGCCCGTACCGTTTCGCCAAAGCCGAGGGCGGCCGCCTGAGCGAGTTTGTCCGCGATAAAGGCTATTGGGCGCGGAACCTGCCGGCGGGCAGGGGGCGTTACAATTTCGACGTGGTGCGTTTCAAATATTTCAAAGACGACAGCGTGCGCATTGAAGGCATCAAGAGCGGGCAATATGATTTCGTGCAAGAGAATATCGCGCGCAACTGGGCGCGCGCCTATCCCGCAGACATGCTGAAAAAACGCGGTCTGAGCAAACACGAATGGATACAGCACAGCACGGCCGGAATGCAGGGCTTCGTGATGAACATGCGCCGCAAACCGTTCGACGACATCCGCGTGCGGCGGGCGATAGTGGAGAGTTTCGATTTCGACAACGTCAACAGCCGCCTGTTTTACGGCACATACCGCCGCAGCAACAGCTTTTTTACCAACAGCGATATGGCGGCGTTTGGCAAGCCGTCGGGTGGGGAACTGGCCCTGCTCGAACCTTTGCGCGCGCAGCTTCCCGCCGCCGTGTTCACGGAAAACGTGCCCGAACCGCCGAAAACCGACCCGAAAACGGGTGTGCGCCCGCAGCTTCTGAAAGCCCGCGCGCTGCTGGAACAGGCGGGGTACCGCTACCGTAACGGCAGGTTGGAAGACCGGCAGGGCAGGCCGCTGACGTTTGAATTCCTGTCGCCGAGCAAGACTTATGAGCGCGTGGTGGCGAAGTGGCAGCGCGATTTGGCGAAAATCGGCGTGGGGATGACCGTGCGGCTGGCCGATTCGGCGGTGTATCAGAAACGGATCAACGGTTTTGATTTCGACATGACGATTACGGTGTATGCCAACAGCGAAAGTCCGGGCAACGAACAATTCGACTATTTCAGTTGCGCGTCGGCGAAAACCGACGGCAGCCGCAACCTTGCCGGCGTATGCAGTCCGGCGGTGGAAACGCTGCTCAAAGGTTTCGGTGGGTTCAAAAACCGCCGCGAACAAACCGCTTCGGCGCGGGCACTCGACCGCGTCATCCGCCATCAGTACATCATCGTCCCCAACTGGTTTTCCGACCGCTACCGCGTGGTTTACCGGGACACGCTGGGTATTCCGAAAACCCTGCCGCAATATTACAGCCCGATGGCCTGGGCGGTCGGCACGGGTTGGAAAAAATGATGTTGTACTTTAAAAGCAACAAACCTTCAGATAAAAGGTAACAAAATAAATAGGTACGGGCCGCCAGCGCCTCCTCGTCGCCGCCGGTCCACGCCAGGAT
>ERZ772928.1104-NODE-1104-length-11796-cov-14.948045_pt1 | contig 11796 bp, 9 predicted proteins | sample MGYA00511686_ERZ772928 | MGnify/ENA primary metagenome ERZ772928 (study PRJEB29015, sample SAMEA2738063) | human oral metagenome | biome: human oral; feature: human-associated habitat; material: saliva | place: China | collected 2219 ... | reverse complement strand
GTCGCCCGAGAGCCCGGGGGGACCGGCTCGGCGATCCGCGGGCCGCGTCTGACGGCCATCGGGCGACGCCTGGCCCGCCTGCCCATCGACCCGCGTCTGGGCCGCATGCTGCTGCGCGCCGGCGAGCTGGGCTGCGCCGGGGAGGTCATGGTGATCGTGGCCGCCCTGTCCATTCAGGACGTGCGCGAGCGGCCCGCGGACAGGAAGGAGGCGGCCGACGCCATGCACCGGCGCTTCGCCGACCCCACGAGCGACTTCCTGACCTACCTCAACCTGTGGCGCTACCTGCGCACCCAGCAGCGCGAGCTGTCGGGCAGCGCCCTGCGCCGCATGTGCCGAGCCGAGTTCCTCCACTACCTGCGAGTGCGCGAGTGGTTCGACGTCCACTCCCAGCTGCGTCAGCTCGCCCGTCCGCTGGGGCTGGACGCCGCACCGGTCGAACTGCCCACCGCTCGCTCTATCCGGGCAACCGGCGCATCTCTGGAACCGGGGAGCCACGCCGCCCGGATCGCCCACGGGGATGTGGCGGCCGCCGTCGTCGCCCTGGGGCGCAGCGCGGACACGCCCGACGCCGACGCCATCCACCGGTCCCTGCTCGTAGGGTTGATGTCGAACATCGGCACCTGGGATCAGCGGCGGCGCGACTACGCCGGGACTCGCGGCACCCGCTTCACCATCTGGCCCGGCTCGGGACTGCGCCGCAAGACCTACGACTGGGTGATGACCGCCGAGCTGGTGGAGACGAGCCGGCTGTTCGCGCGCACCGTGGCGAGGATCGACCCCCGCTGGGTCGAGCAGATCGGCGAGCGGGCGGGCCTGACCAGACACGTGTACGGCCCGCCGTACTGGTCGACGCGTCGAGGCGCCGCCATGGTTCACGAGAAGGTCCTGCTGTACGGGCTGACGCTGGTGGCGGACCGTCCGGTGACGCTCGCGAGCGTGGGCACGCCCGCCGCCCGCGAGGTGGCCCGGGAGATGTTCATCCGCAACGGGCTCATCGAGGGGGGCTGGCACGCCCGGTACGATTTCGTGGACAGGAACCGGGAACTGGTCGAGGAGATCGGCGACGTCGAGCGCCGTCGCCGCGTCCGCGGTCTGCTGGTCGGCGATGAGGTCTTGTTCGACTTCTACGACGACCGCCTGCCCGACGACGTGCACGGCGCGAACGACTTCGACGCCTGGTGGAAGCGGGAGAGGGGACGCCGTCCCGACCTGCTGGACTACACACGCGAACTGCTCCTGCCCGGCGGGGACGACGCGTCCGGCTACCCCGACTCCTGGGTTCAGGGGGATCTGACCCTGGGGCTCGCCTACGTGTTCTCACCGGGCGCCGACGACGACGGCGTGAGCGTGCAAGTGCCCCTCGAGGTGCTCGGGCGCCTGCGCCCGGACGGTTTCGACTGGCTCGTGCCCGGAATGCGGCCCGAGCTGTGCGTGGCGAGCATCCGGGCCCTGCCCAAGCGGGTGCGTCGACGGCTCGTACCGGCCCCCGATGTGGGCGCCCAGGTGTGGGCGACGATGCGCGAGCGGGTACCGGACGCCGACGGCGGGAGCGCCGACGGAGCCCCGTCGGCGCCGTCGGTCCCCTTCCGGGAGGCCTTCGCCGCGGCCGTGCACCGGTTGCGCGACGTCGAGATCACCGACGCCGACTGGGCCGAGGCCGAGCAGCGCCTGCCCGACCATCTGCGCATCGCCTTCGTCGCCCTGGACGCGCACGGCCGCGAGGTCGACCGCAGCAAGGACCTTCTCGCCCTGCAGCAGCGCCTGTCGGGACGCACCGAGCAGGCGGTGCGCTCGGCGGTTCGCGGGGCGCTGGCGCAGGCCATGATCGAGGCGCAGGATCGGGCCGGCGCTCGCGGGGGTCGGCGAGCGGGCGGGAGGCGCGCAGGCCGCCGGGGGGATCCGGCCCCCGGCAGAGGGACCACGGCGTCGGCGCCGGAACCGACGTCGGAGGCCGTTCCCGGGGCCGGCCCGGACGCGGGCGGCCGGCACGGCTCGATCCGCCGCGGCCTGGCCGAACGCGCGGGCCTGACCGACTGGCCCACGGGCGTACCGGGACTGGAGGGGCCCGAGCAGTCCACGATCCCGAAGACCGTGGAATCCACGGGCGAGGCCGGCCTGGTCGTACGCGGCTACCCGACGCTGCGGGCCGCCGGTGCGCGCAGCGCGGACCTGGTCATCCTGCCCGACGCCGCCGCTCAGGACCGTGAGCACGCGGCGGGGGTGACGGCGCTCGCCCTGGCGCGGACCTTCCTGCCCGCGGGGCGGGTGACGAGCCGGTGGAAGGCGACCGAGTCCCTGGCGCTGGCCACCAGCCCCTACCCGAGCACCGAGGCGCTCGTGGAGGATATCGAGCTGGCGGCGGCGCGCACGGTGGCGCAGCGGTGGGAGCGCTCGCGCACCGTGCCCCTGACGTCGGTGCGCACGAAGGCGGTTTTCGCCGAGCTGGTCGCGCTCATGCGCGATCAGCTCGAGGACGAGGTCTATCGAGTGGCGCAGGTGATCGTCAGCGTGCTCGCAGCCCGACAGGAGGTTGAGCGCGTCGTCGGGGCCCACACGTCCCTGGCGCTGCTGAACACCCTGCAGGAGGTGCGCGAGCACGCCGCAGCCCTGGTGGCCCCGGGTTTCGTCTCGGCGACGCCGCCCGACCAGCTGGTCCACCTGCCGCGTTTCCTCAGGGCTCTGGCGCTGCGGGTCAAGAAGGCGGAATCCTCCCCGAGCCAGGACGCCGCCCTGGCCTACCAGGTGGCCGAGGCGACCGCACTGGTCGACGGGGCGCGAGATCGGGCGTCCGCGCAACCGCCCGACGCCGAGCGCGAGGCGGCGCTCACCCGGGCGCGGTGGCTGGTCGAGGAACTGCGAGTGAGCCTGTTCGCCCAGACGCTGGGCACGAGCTGCAAGGTGAGCCTGAAGCGAATCAGCAGGCTCGTCGCCGGTATCTGACGCCGCCGAGATCGACGTCTTCGACTGAAGTTGACGACGCCGCCGTCGAGCTCGGGCGAAAACGTCGATCTCGGCGGGAGGGGGGCGATGCCGCGCTACCCGGCGGCCTCCGCGGTCGCGCTCTCCCCGACGGGGCGCACTCCGCGGGCTGCGAGGGCCTCCCGGGCCCGGCCCCAACGGCGGTCGTCGCGGTATCCGACCCACACCGGGACGAGTTCGAGCTCGTCGACGGCGTCGTGGAAGCCGCGGGAGTACTGCGATTTCATGGCCGCCGACAGCGTGCCCGCGGCGGCTCGCTCCTCCTGGCGTCCGCTGGATTGGAGGTGACGGATGAAGCCGCGCCGGTCCGCGGTCGCGATCGCCTTGGCGCTGTCGTCGACCTCGACCCACCGATGATCGGCCTCGATACCCAGCTCCTCATCTCCGTCCTCAAGATCGATCCCGCGGGCGGAAACCATGGAGGCCAGCAGCACCTGTCCCGTGTCCAGGTCGAGGTAGCCGCCGGAGACGTCACCGTAGGAGGCCATGACGTCGGCGAGTTCCTCCAGATCGACCGGCAGCGGCCGCCCGATCGGCTCGGTCCCCTGGATCCGGGCGAGGAGCTCGGCGCTGAGGATCGAATCGCCGTCCTCGTCGCGCCAGCGGAGTCTATCGCTCAGGGTCGCCATCACCGAGGCGAGCTCGCCGCTGGCCGCGTTCCGGCCGTGCCGGCTCCCCGCCGAGTGGATCGAGTCCCATGCCTCGAGGACGGCCTGGCCGATCTGCTGGAGCGCATGGTCGGCGTTGACCCCGGTCAGCGCCGCGATGAGCGCGCTGGGGTCGCCCGTGGCTCTGGCGGCCCGCACCGCCCGCAGGTCGATCCGCTCGGGTTCGACCTGGCCGAAGGTCATGAGGAAGGCGCGCACCTCCTTCTCCTCGGCGCGCACCTGCTTGCTCGTCAGGGCCGGGTCATCGCCGAGGAAATCCTCGTCGTCGTGGCGGGTGCGCCCGTACTGGTCGGGTAGAGCGCCCCACCCCCAGATCGCGGTGGGCTCCTGCACGACAACGCCCAGCTCCCGTTCGGGATCGCCCAGTCTGGTCACCGTGCACCGGCAGGTCCAGTCGTCGCCGAAGTCGAAGACGTAGCGGAAGGCCTCCCCGACCCCGACATGATCCTTAACCCGGGCGTCGTGGCGCAGAACGCTGTCGATGAGGGCGCCGCCGGAGAACCCTCCCAGGCCGATCTCGAGGTTGGTGACATCATCGATGATGCGAGTGCCGTCGGCGAGCGTGAAGTCGCGCAAGTGCCCCAGATCCCACCGGGCCAGGGCGAGGTCGATCGCCACACCGAGCTGCTCGAAGGTGGTTGACGGCGGGAGGATGAGGTCTCGACCCGGAGGAGGCACGAAGATCTTCCCACGCCCGGAGAGGAGCTCAACGGAGATGATCTGCCAACGTCGTGCCATGGTGTCATCGTGGCAGCGCCTGCGCCGTCGGCCAAAACGGGGCTCGGCGCGTCCGTCCGGCCGCGGCTTCGAGATCGACATTCTGGTACGAGCTCGACGGCGCCGTCGTCAGCCTCAGCCCATAATGTCGATCTCGCGGGCCGCGCGCTCACAGCACAGCGGACAGGAGTCGGCAGACGTTGTCGATGTAGCGGCGCCACCAGGGTTCGGCCGCCCACTCCTCGGCGGTGAGCTCGGGCGAGACGCTGCGGTAGTGGGCGTCGTTGGCGCGCAGCAGGTCGTCGAGATCGCCGCCGAAAGCCAGCAGCATGACCTCGTAATTCAGAGCGAAGGAGCGGAAGTCCATGTTGGCGCTGCCGATGATCGCGATCTCATCGTCGACCGTCATGTACTTGGCGTGCAGCACGGTCGGCGCCGGGTAGCGGTAGATCCGCACGCCTGAAGCCAGCAGGGCCTGGTAATAGGAGCGCTGCGCATGGTTAACGATGAGATGGTCCGATTCCCGGCCCACGAACAACTCGACTTCGACACCGCGGTAGGCCGCCGTCGTCATCGCCGACAGCAGTGCCTCGTCGGGGACGAAGTAGGGGCTCGTGATGGATACGCGCTCAGTGGCGTTCTGGATGAGGGACAGCACCATTCGCAGGTTCGGCTCGGTGGGGTAGCCGGGGCCGGAGGGGACGAGCTGCATGGCGTTGACGACAGCGTCGGGCCGCCCCGGCTGGGGCGCGGGCGTGCCGACGGGCGCGGCGTCCTCCAGCACCTGGGCCACGGTCCGTGAGCCGCCCGCCTGCGGGAGAATGCTCTCCATGTCGAAGGCCTCGCCTGCCTCGAAGAACCAGTCCATGCCGAAGACGGCCTCCGCCTCGACGACGATGTCCCCGGCGACCTCCACGCTCAAGTCCGCCCAGGTGCGGCCGGCCCGGACGTTGGAGCGCAGGCGGTAGGTGGGGTCGATGATGTTGTGAGATCCGATGAAGGCGCGTTCGCCGTCGATGACGAGCAGCTTGCGGTGGTTGCGCAAGTCGGGGCGCCGGAAGCGCCGCTTGTGGGGCAGCAGTGGCATCATAAGGCGCCAGCGGATGCCAGCGGCGGTGAAGCGATGACCCAGGTCCCGCCACCCCGGGTACTTGCGCGACCCGAGGTGATCGATGAGCAGGCGCACGGTGACGCCCCGGGCCGCGGCCCGCTCGAGCGCGCGGTAGAAGACGTCGGTGACCGGATCCCATGACTGAATGTAGAACTCGACGTGGACGTGATGCGTGGCCGCATCGACGGCGCGAGCCATCTGCGCGTATGTCGCCGCGGAGTCCGCGTGCAGGGCGACGACATCACCGGTGACGCAGGGCAGCCCGGTCAGGGCGCGGTTCATCCGCAGAATGGAATCCAGCTGCAGCGAGCGCTGCGGACCGTCAGGGGCGTAGGGCACGTCCTTGGTGGCCTCCAGGGCGATCTCATTGACCTCCTCCTGCTGACGGCGGCGCTTGCCGTGGATCCACGGGCTGCCCAGGAAGATGTAGAGCGGCAGACCGACGATCGGCAGCAGGAAGATGAGCAGGAGCCAGGCCGTGGATGATGCGGGACGGCGATTCTCCGGAATGGTTCCGAGCGCGACGATCTTGATCGCGTATTCGATGACGACCCAGGTCGTCGCCAGAAAGGGCGGCCATTCCATAGCCGCATCCTCGCACGGAAGTCGATGGAGGCCGCTCAGCTGCTCGCGGGTGGGCCCCGCGCGGGAGGGGAGGCGCGAACGGTCCCGCCGACGGCGGCGCCCGAGCGGGGCGGGGCGTTGTCGGCGTACCGGGAACAGAACCCGCCCCGGCGCAGGGACGGTATCTGGGCGGGGCGGTGTCCCGTATGGGAGCGGGGCTGTCCACAGGGCGGCGCGGTCCCTGTTGGCACCGGCGTGTCGCCTAGGCTATGTTGCACCCATCACAGGCACCGCCGCCCCGACCCCGACACCCATCCCTGAAAGCCCCCGCCATGACACGCCCCTCCCCCAGCTCCCGCACAACCCCGACCACCGACCACACGACCGCCGCGCCCTCGACCACCGATGCGCTCCAGCGCCAGAACGCACCGCGCCCGGGTGGGTCGCGCGGGAGCGGGCCGCGGCGCGGCGGGCGGCCACTGGCCGCGCTCATCGCCTGCGCCCTGGCACTGGCCGCGATAACCGGCCCGACCTCCTGCACGGGCCACCGCGCCGACCAGGACCCCGCACCGGACTCTCAGGACCTCATGACCACCGCGGCCGCCCCAGCCAGCGCCTCACAGGACACAGCCCTGGGAGACGACCTGATCGCCAAACGCGACCAGGCCCGCGCCGCCGACCCGCCCGTCCAGGGCGAGCAGATCAACGACGACTCCCCCGAGGGCGCCACCCTGAGCGCCTACTACTTCCTCCTCCTCTACCGCTACGCCTTCATGACCGGCAGCACCGACGACATCAGCGCCATGAGCGACACCGAATGCGACTTCTGCCGCTCATTCATGGACGGAGCGAAGAAGCTCCACGACGAAGGAGGCTGGGTCGACTACTGGGACATCACCGTGGACAAAACGACCTACCACGACCCCACTGACACCTTCCCCTACGTCCGCCTGGACACGACTGTCACCACCAGCGAAGCAACAAACCACAGCGGGGACGGAACCGAGACGATCTCACCGGCCGACCCCGAGCACACCCTCACCTTCGCCATGTATCACAACGGAACCCGCTGGATCGTCCGAGAGGTGAAAACACAATGAGAAAACACCCCGCAAAAGCAGCACTAACGGCAATTTTCGCATCATGTTTAATCACAGCAGAAGTTTTTGCGACCGAAGGTGGCGGAGACTCTAGCAATAATGCAGAATGGTCTGGATGGGAGCAAAACAACACAATTTTCATCGGATCTGAAACGTACCAGGAGATTTCTCCGCCAGCGGATTCACCCAGAACAACCGACACCCCCGGACAAGCCGGCGCCCCGGCCGAGAACGAAGCAACCGACTCCGCCGACTCCGCACCCGCAGTCGCCTACGCCGACGAGACCACCCAGCAGGCCCCGGCCCCCGGAGCATGCACCGTCTGGGACCCCCTCACAGACGACAAGCCCCCCGTCGCCATCTGCACCGCACTCCCGCAGCCCGACGATTCCGCGCCCGACGACCCCGCACCCGCCGAACCGGCCTCCGCACCACCAGCACCCCGCCCCCTGACCGTCACCGCCCGTGACGTCGCCACCGCCATCGCCGACGGCTCCGGCCTAACCCGCCAACCCCCGGGCCCCACCGTCCTCATCACCAAACCCCTCATCGTCTACACCAACCCCGCCCCCCAGAACCTGACCACCACCATCGCCACTACCACTGTTGACATCGAAGCCACCCCCATCGCCTACACCTGGGACTGGGGCGACGGAACCACAACCACCACCACCGAGCCCGGAGCCCCCTGGCCCAACCCCACCATCACCCACCGCTACACCCGCACCGCCACCAACATCACCACCACCCTGACCACCACCTGGACCGCCCGCTACCGCCCCGCCGGCACCGCTCAATGGCACCACGTCAACGGCACCATCACCACCACCGAAACCTCCACTCCCTACACCATCACCCGCACCCTCACCTATCTCACCGACAACGCCGAAGAAGCCCACAACCACTGACCCCGTCCCCGCCTCGGCGGCTCCCCCCCCCGGCTCTGCGCCTCACGTGAGCGTCGAGGGCGTGGGGTCTGCGAAAAGGGCGCGGAAATACCCGTAGAAGTTCCAGTTCCCCCAGCTGGTGCAGGCGTCGCCGCCGGAGGTCGCAGCGGGATCGGGCTGGTAAGGGGTGTAGTCGTACAGGCCCGCGGTCGCCTGATTGACCACTGTGATCTCGCCGGTGCCGCAGGACGCGTCCGGAGAGTACGCCAGCTGCACGGGCGCGCCGGCGACCACTTGGAAAGCCTCGGGGTTCAGGCGGTAGTCCTGGAACTGGGAGGCGGCCCCGTACAACTGCTGGAAGAACCCGGCGTACTGCGGATCGCACTGGGTGCCGTCGGGGCAGGCGTAGCCCGCGGCGGTCTCGTAGTCGCGGGCCGTCAGCGTCGCGCCGGATGACGTGAGCAGCCCTTCCTCCTTCTGGAGAAGCACCAGCAGCACCTGCGGGTTGATATCGCAGGCGGTGGCGACCTTCGAGATGACCTGTGCGGCGTTCTCGGCCCTCGCCCCCTGATAGCCGCCCGGGCAGGCGGCGGTCTCCTCGCGGTCCTCGGTGTCGAAGCTCGCTTCGGCCAGGCAGGCCGTGCCGTCACGCCCGGTCTGGCACCCGGAGTTGACCTGGTCGATGAAGGCGGTGATCTCCTCGGCCGTCATGGTGGTGGAGTCGTAGAAGACGTCGTCGTCGATTATGTGCGTGGCATCGAAGCCGGTCATGTCAGTCGCGATGGGAACCGGCCCGCCCCGACCGGCGGTCGGCGCGGAGCTCGTCAACGGTTCGGACTCGATGACGCGGGCCGCGAGCAGGCCCACCGCGACGGTGATCGCGAATGCGATCAGCATGAGGCCCAACGGAGAGATGAGCGCGCGCACCAGCGGGTTGCGATTGCGTCGGCGTCTCGTGCGCGGCCCTCCGCGCGGGTCCCCACCGCCGGATCCGCCGCGTGAACCGACCGGGCGGGCCCCGCCACCGCGGACGCCGCCGGCACCGCTCTCGCCGGTGCGAGGGCCCGAGCGCGCGGAGGCGGGGCGCACCGTCGCGGCAGAGCCGGAGCCGGGGCGGCTTCGGCAGGGGCGGCGGCGCGGGGCAGGGTGAGGACGCTGAGACATCGGCGCCATGCTGCCACAGTCCGGCGGCCGACCCGCTACGTCCGGCCGTGCCCTCCGTCGTCGTGGCATCCTCTGCGCGAGGTGGCCGACCCGCTACGCTCGGTCCGTGCACCTGTCCGACGCGCTGTCCCTGGCCCGCAGTCTCATGGTCGAGTACGACGTCGAGGACTGGGATCTCGCCCTGGACCGCGCCCGGCGCCGGGCCGGGCAGACCGATCAGGCGCGTCGTCGGATCACGCTCTCACGTCATCTCATGAGCCTGTACGACGAGGCCGAGGTGCGTGAAACGGTCCTCCATGAGATCGCCCACGCGCGCGTTGGCGCCGGTCACGGGCACGACGCCGTGTGGCGGGCGGAAGCCCACCGCATCGGCTCGACCGGGGAGCGTCTGGTCAGCCCGCACGCCCCGCAGATGGAAGGCCGGTGGCTGGGCATCTGCCCGGCGGGCCATACGGTCACGCGGATGCGGCGCCCCTCGGTGCCGCTGGCCTGCGCCGTATGCTCGCGCTCCTTCCGAGCCGAGAATCTGCTCGACTGGCGGCTGGACGGCCTCCCCGCCACCCCGGAGCAGATCGGGCCGCGCTACGCACACGCCCTCGCCCGGCTGCGACGTCGAACCGGATGAGGGGCCGTCTTCGAGCCGGAGGACGGGACCCATCGCGCATTCGGCGCCGCAGACAGGTCGTTCCCTTTCGACTCGCCGTGGACGCGGACGGAAGCAGGCAGGATGGAGAGAGCTATGGGGAGGGCTCCCCGTTTCCGTGCCGGAGGAAGACCGGCGCCCGTCATGTCTGGAAGACTCCATGCGGCGGCCCCGGCGGCCGCGTCCGCGAATTCGAAGGAGCACTCATGATCGTCACCACCACCCCCACCGTCGAAGGCTACCCCGTCACCGCGTACCTGCGCGTCGTGTGCGGCGAGACCATCGCCGGTGTCAATGCTTTCAAGGACATGGCCGCCGGCCTCCGCAACATAGTCGGCGGACGCTCGGAGTCCTACGAACAGGAGCTGATCCAGGCCCGCGAGAGCGCGCTGGCCGAGATGGTCCAGCGGGCCCAGGAGCTCGGCGCCGAAGGCGTCGTCGGCGTCGACATCGACTACGAAACGCTCGGCCAGAACAACGGCATGCTCATGGTGACGGCCGCGGGCACGGCCGTGCGCTTCTCTTCCAACCAGCAAGGCAACGTCGGATACTGAGGTTCGGCCCGCGCTCACGCCTCGCACTCGCGACGACGACGCCCGCCGCGCTCGGGCGAGGCGCCGGCGCGCAACCCGAGCACCCCGCGGGGCCGCGGTCCGGGACGGGCTGCGCGAAACCCGGTGCTCGGAACTACGTGAGCCGGGATAGCATCGTCGCGCCACCGGCGAGCGCGAAGATCGTGGAGGCCACGATGGCGATCACCTGCCAGATGAGGAGGGCCCGAGCCCACGTGCGTCGAGACGTCCCACTCACGATGGACACCACGATGAGGTAGATGAGGCCGATGACGGGCAGGTGGGCGATGAGCACCGCTACCATCCAGCCGCCGAGCGATTCCCGGGGCTCGGGAGGCGCAACCTCCTGAGGCCCGGCAACCGCCGGGGCCGAGACTGCGGCGGGCGGACCGGCGAACTGGGCCGCAGGCGAGGCGGTTTTGAGGGCGTAGTCGCCTGGGCCGTACCCGGTCGGCGGGTCAGGGTAGGCGTCAGGGCGAGCCGGGTAAGCACCGTTCCCGAGCGACCCCGCACCACCGCCGGCTGGAGCCGGCCCGGAGGGAGCCGACCCTGGCGCGGAATAGGCCGGAGCCGGCCCGGAGGAGGCCGACGCGGACCCGGAGCCCGGCACCGGTCCCGCGGGCATCTGGAAGTCGGCACTACCAGCAGCGGGCGCTGCGTACTGCGTCGGAGTCGTCGGTTCAGCACTCGGACGGTGGCCGTCCCTGGGAACGGCCACCGTCTCAACCGCCCACTCCGGCACGGCGCCGCCGGCCGCCGAACCCGCCCCGGAGGGAGCCGACTCGGGCCCGGAGCCCGGCACTGATCCCGCCGGCGCGCTCGCACCGACCGCCGGCGTCTGGAACTGGAAGCCGGGTGCTCCCCCGGTCGATGCGTCGGAAGCGCCGGACCGCGCAGCAGCCGGGGAGCCCAGGGAGCCGGGCGACGGTGTTCCGGGGCGGGTGGCTGAAGACGACCGGCTCGCGGGCGGCGGGCCGGAGACGGTCGGAATGCTCGAGACCGGAGGCGCCTGTCCGGTGGGCGCCTCCGCATCGGGGCGATTCGCGCCCGTCGCGGGCGCACCGGCGTCCCGGGGCCCGACCGTCGGCGGCCGACCGGCGACGGCCGGGCCGGACACCGCCAGTCCCCACTACTTCGGGGCTTTCAGGAGTGACTGCATTGGAACGGACAGGACTGAACTTCTCTGCTTTACCCATGCCTCCAGTGTCATGAGTCCGCGGACCGACCACCCCCACCTACAGCACAGCGCCCCCTGTCCAGAAGGACAGTCCCGGATGAGGTGGACCGCCGCTCGGCGCCAACCCACGCCGGCGCCGCTTGCGGCCTCGTCAGGAGGTGCGCGTTCGGGAGGCCTGATAGGCGGCCCCCACGATGCCAGCCGTGTTGAG